>Ga0073926_10000159_pt1 | contig 14945 bp, 14 predicted proteins | sample GWRWmT4_4Nov14_FD_70189 | JGI IMG/M metagenome (GOLD analysis project Ga0073926, IMG submission 70189) | Sand microcosm microbial communities from a hyporheic zone in Columbia River, Washington, USA - GW-RW T4_4-Nov-14 | ecosystem: Engineered > Artificial ecosystem > Sand microcosm >...
GTATAAGCCCCAAAACCTTTTATTATGTCAAAAATATTTTTTCTACTAATCATTATTTGCCAGGTAAGTCTCTCGAATCGTCTGATAGGCCAGGGAGTGCCCGGTGAACTTACCGGAGTTTGGAAATATCAGATCGAAGGATTGGAGGGTATCTCTATAATTTCACCCACTCATAGTGCCTGGATTTTGACAAAAGCCGACAGGCCAAACCTTCATGGAAAAGTTTTGAATAATGAAGAAAAAGTAAATGCTTATAATGCTGTTGGTAGCATTTCCATTTTAAGCCAGAAAATAGATGTTACAGTTCCCGGAAATAAAAGGATTGCCAGCACTCATCTATTAAGCAATGATCCTTCCAGGGTGGGGCAAAGTTTTAGTTGGGATTTTGAAATAAATGGCAATTTTCTTGCCTATTGGGTTATTCAATCGGATGGCACACGGGGATATAATGGTAAAGCTAGGAAATTAGCTTCCTGGAATGCCAGGACAGAATGGTCCAAATTGAATGGTTTATGGAAATATATCAATTTAGGTACTGGGTATTATATGCATTGCGGAAACTATGGCCTGTGGTTGATCATCAATGATCCTCTCTTAAAGGTTACTACAGATGAGGGCAAAGCCCATGCATATGATATGATTAATAGCTCTGCTGCCCTGGTTCAAAATGTTGACAATAGACATCAAGTATGGCATGTCTTGCATTCGTTCAATGAAAATCAGGAAAATCAAAGTATTTATTCCGGAATGAAAGCGATCAATCCCGATCTCTATGATGTATGGATGGATGATGGTCACGGGAAAGCCAACGATTCTAAATGGCAAATCCAACGTGTAAAAAACTAATCTTTTATGATTTAATATTCCATAAACAATATCTATTATGAAATCCAAATTATTTTTCTTCTTAATTCTTATTATCTATTCCTGTTCGCAATCCCCAAGTTCCACGGTCGATGATGAAGCCCTGATTCGAAAAATGATGTCAGAGGAAGTAACCGCGTCCTGGGAAAAAAATGATAATAACTGGATACTTGCCAATTATACGGATGATGCAGATGCGGCATTCATCACTGGTAATGTTTTCAGCGGTAAAAAAAACTTACCACTGTCCAATGGCAGCATACCTCAGGGTAGAAAATTTATTGTCACGTTGGAAAGTATACGTTTTATAAGCCCTGATGTAGCCATAGTGAATAATAATGCACATTTCACGGGCGGTGTAAATGATAAAGGAGAAAAATTGCCTGATTCGAGAGATGCCGGAACATTTATATTAAAAAAATCAGAAGGTAAATGGAAAGTGGCCGCATTGCGGGTCTTACCTATGCGCAATGATCCAGAGCAGGTAAAAAAAGATATAAGCCAGGCATTAGCAGCATTTGCAACAGGTTGGAAAAACAATGATGCAAAAGCAAGTATCCAATATTTTACAGAGGATGCTATCAATTACCGGCCTAATGCAGAACCTGACAATGGAAAGGCAGCTATCCTCACCATGTCAGAGGGATTTTTGAAGAGTTTTGCTGTAAAGGAATTGGAATTTAAAAATTTAGAATTGGATGTATATGGTGACCATGCATATGAAATGGGGACATTCAATCAAAATTTTGTACCAAAAGATGGAAGCAAAGCTTTAGTGCAAATAGGTCGATATCATGCAACCTGGCGATACGATGGTGATGGTCAATGGAGAATGAAAAAATTTCTTTTTAATACAATGGATACAAAATAATAAAAAAATTAAAAATCATGTATACATATGTTAGGGTTTTAATCATACTATGCGTCACTTTCTATTCCAACTACAGTAATGCTCAAAACATTCCTGAATCTTTATTAGGAGTTTGGAAATTTGAAATTCCGGGTATTGAAGCAATAGCTATTTATTCACCCACACATGCCGCCTGGGTAGGAGCCATGTCTGATCGGACCAATTTACATGGTATTACTCCCTCCACAGAAGATAAAGCCAGGGCCTATGATAAAATATGGGATGTCGGGATCTCCAGCCTACAACTTGTAAGCCCATCGAGATGTAAAACTACATTCATCCATTCGCACCTACCATCAGGAACCGGCCAAAGTTATACCTGGGACTTTGAAATAAAGGATGGGATATTTACTTATTGGATGATTCAAGCCGATGGTACCAGGGGCTATTCCGGAAAGGCAAGAAAATTAGCCGATTGGGACACCAGAAACAAAAACAAATATGGCATAATCTGTTAGCAGCAGATATGAGGCTTGAAAAACAAATAGAATATACCAATACATATAGAATAGATAAAAACACCTACGATGTATGGATGGTAGATGGCGCCGGAAGGCAAATAGGAAATAAATGGAGGATTGAAAGGGTAATTGATTAATAATTTGAGCTAAGCAGAAGACAAATTTGTCCAAAAGATGGCAAGATTAGCCTTGCGCATGCATAAGTTTTGAGTGATCGCTTTTGACTTCTTCACGGGAAGCCCTCACCACCTTAATCAACAAAATTAGAGTTCATCCTTCCGCACAAAAAAAGTCAAGAGCTAATACACAAGCCTTCACGCAATACTTGACTTTTGCTTGGCACCCGCCCATAATTGACTTTTGCTTATCTTGGTATGCAATTTCCACTTTAGAGATTTCCTTATTTATCATCTAACCTTTATAAAATGAAAAAAAATATTAACATGGAAACCAATCGCAGGGAGTTTATTAAATCCACTGGAACCGCGTTGGTGGGCACCTCCCTTGCTATGAATGCGGGAATACCACTTGCATTTGCACAAGGAAAACTTGGAAGCAACTTTTCCAATACTTTAAAAGTAGGATTGATAGGTTGCGGTGGTCGTGGCTCCGGTGCTGCAGCTCAGGCACTGGCCGCAGATCCCGATGTAATACTTACCGCCATGGGTGATGTGTTTATGGATCGATTAGAAGAATCATACAAGTCATTGGCAGAGGTCGCTCCACTAAAAGTAAAGGTAGATAAAGCAAATAAATTCGTGGGATTCGATGCTTATAAAAAAGTAATCGCATCAGGTGTAGATGTGGTGATATTGACCACCCCTCCTTATTTCAGGCCCGATCACCTGGCTGCGGCTATCGAAGCAGGTAAACATGTATTTTGTGAAAAGCCGGTAGCTGTAGATGCACCGGGAGTACGGAAAGTAATCATGGCTGCTAAAAAAGCAGAAGAAAAAAAATTGTCATTGGTATCGGGGTTTACATTCAGATATGATAATCCCAAAAGAGCATTTTTTGAAAGAGTATTACAGGGAGAAATAGGAGAAGTCAAAACCGTATCTTCTACACGTAATGGTGGATATCTCTGGTATAAACCACGACAAGCTCAATGGACCGATATGGAATACCTCATGCGCAACTGGTACTATCAAAATTGGTTATCGGGTGATTACCTCGTAGAAATGATCGTACATAGCCTGGATATGATGTCCTGGGCTTTGGGAGATAAAGTACCATTGCGTGCTACCGGTACAGGTGGACGACAAGCACGGGTGGAAAAAATGTATGGTAATATCTATGATCATTTTGCCATCGAATATGAATATGAAAATAATGTACAGGGTTTTAGTTTTAGCCGCCAGATGCAGAATTGCTCCGGTCGAAATTCAGTGGAGATAGCAGGTACCCTTGGCAATGCAATAGTAAAAAGCGGTGGTGAGCTGCAAATCACCGGTAAAAATAGTTGGACCTATAATGGTGAAAAAAATGATCCTTATCAAACTCAGCACGATGAACTCTTTGCTTCAATACGCAATAATAAACCAATGAATGATGGCATCCGAATGGCTAACAGTACTATGTTGGCAATTCTGGGCAGGATGGTTGCTTACAGCGGACAAACACTTAGGTGGGATGAAGCCATCAATTCCAACCAGGTATTAGGCCCGGTACATGATCAAATGAACTGGAATTTAAAATATACTGTGCCCGATATAGCCATACCCGGTAAAACAAAAGTATTAGGTTAATTCGTATGAAAAATTCAAAGCTGATATTTTTAATTATTTGCCATACATTTTTATATCAATTTCATTCTGCTCAAGCTATCACGCTTACTTTTGGTACAGAAAAAACTTCCCATCAATTCTATTCGAATACCAAATCCAGGGGTACCGATATTGAATGGATCAATGTAAATACTGCTCCCGATACCTGGTCACGGTGTAAAGAAGAACTGGTATGTACCGGCAAACCTATTGGCGTGATGCGAAGTAAAAAACAATATGAAAACTTTATGCTTCATGTGGAATGGAAACATATGGAACCAGGTGGCAACTCAGGGGTTTTTGTTTGGTCTGATGCAATTCCAGGAGCTAACAACCGGCTACCCAATGGTGTGGAAGTACAAATGCTCGATCTGGATTGGGTAAAATTAAATACCAGAGATGGAGTAGAGCCCCCCATTGCCTATGTACATGGCGAACTTTTTGGCGTAGGTGGTGTGGAGACCTTACCCGATAACCCCCGTGGTACCAGAAGTAAATCCATTGAAAACCGATGTAAAGGCCGCGGCGAATGGAATACCTACGATGTAGTATGTGTAGATGGAGTGGTGAAACTATCGGTGAATGGAAAGTTTGTGAATGGCCTGGCTAAGTCAAGTCAAAAAAAGGGATATCTCTGTCTGGAGTCAGAAGGTGCTGAGATACACTTTCGAAATTTTACCTTAGTGGAATTGCCGGGAGGAATTACGACAGCTGTGCAGATTGCACCGTTGATAAAATAATTGTATGATGTACGATCTTCGATATACGATGTAGGGAAGTGCGGTTGATTTAAACAATATTAAATCCAATTTTTTTTGAATACTATAGTGCGGATGCCTCCCGAAAATTACTTTATTTTTTAAGCTTACCAGCTTGAAATCCTATACCGACCAAAACCACACTCTTTTTGTTATATCACTGCACCGTTTTCATTACTTTTGACGCAAATCTTATTATCTGATGAAAAGCATATTTTATTCTCTTAGTATTTTTCTTGTTTTATCCTGCACTTCACTTGCCCAGGTAAGTAATAAAATAATTCCTATACCTATGAATTATAAAGCGGGTACAGGTAGTTTTCAGTTAAAACCCGGAACGGCAGTATCTATACCTCAGAAATCAGTAGAGATGCTTATGTTGGCTAATCAGTTGATCAAACATCCGCTGACAAAAGATTTAAAATTGATACAGAAAAATGGCCTTGCTAATTCAATAAAGCTGGAGCTGTCTGCTACCGCATCTACCTCTAAAGAGGGGTATACTTTGTCTGTAACACCGGGTGTTGTTTTGATTAAATCCAGTACCGCGGCAGGATTGTTTTATGGGATACAATCATTTACCCAATTGATTCCTTTGACTGCAAATAACGGTCTGTATTCTATACCGGCCTGTGAAATTTCAGACCAACCCAGGTTTGGATGGCGAGGACTGATGCTCGATGTAAGCCGTCATTTTTTTACGGTAGAAGAAGTAAAACAATATATGGATGCTATGGCCATGTATAAGTTTAATACACTGCATCTGCATCTTACTGACGATAATGGATGGCGTATAGAGATCAAATCATTACCGCGGCTCACTTCTGTAGGAGCATGGAGGGCAGAGCGATTTGGTACTTTTGGTGATCGTGCTCCGGTAAAAGAAGGTGAGCCTACACCTTATGGTGGATTTTATACTCACGACCAAATTCGTGATCTGGTAAAATATGCGGGCGAAAAGCATATCACTATAATACCTGAAATAGAAAGCCCTGGTCATGCCATGGCATTATTGGCTGCCTATCCCGAGCTATCGTGTACACATGAAAAAGTATTTGTAAATCCGGGTACTAATTTTGCAGAATGGTTTGGCAATGGAAAATTTAAAATGCTGATAGATAATACACTGGATCCTTCCAACGAATTAGTATATGAATACCTGGATAAAATATTTACTGAAGTAGCTTCCTTGTTCCCCAATCCCTATATACACGTAGGGGGGGATGAATGTTATCATGGTTATTGGGAAAAAGACGAATCCTGTAAGGCTTTGATGGCCAAAGAAGGAATGAAAGATGTAATGGAATTACAAAGTTATTTTATCAAACGATGTGAGAAAATACTTAAAACAAAAGGAAAAAAATTAATTGGATGGGACGAAATACTTGAAGGCGGACTTGCACCTGAAGCCACGGTGATGAGTTGGCGAGGTATGCAAGGTGGTATAGAAGCTGCCAAACAGGGACATGATGTGGTGATGTCACCTACTACATTTGCTTATATTGATTATATGCAAGGAGACAGATCCATTGAGTTTCCTATCTATGCCAGTCTTACTTTAAAAAAATCCTATTCATTCGAACCCATTCCTGAAGGAATAGACCCCAAAAGAATTCTGGGTGGTCAAGCCAATCTGTGGTCAGAGAAAACACCTACCCTCAGACATGTATTTTATATGTCTTATCCCCGTTCATTTGCTATTGCTGAGACCATGTGGAGCCCAAAAGAGAAAAAAACATGGCCTGATTTTGCTGATCGTACGCAGCACCATTTTAATCTGTTTGATAAAATACAGTGGAATATTTCCAGATCACTATATGATGCGATAGCTACTTCTACCCATAAAGATAATGTGCTGAAATGTCTGCTTTCTACCGAACTGCCCGGAGGGGATATTCACTATACCTTAGACAATACATTTCCCGATGCATATTCACCAAAATACAAAGGGGAGATCATCATACCTGAGGGAGATGTGACTATTCGGTTTGTCGTAGTTAAAAATGGCAAAGTGATGGGGCGAACAGCTGCTATACACCGCAAAGACCTGATATCAAGAGCCGGTAAATAAATAGATGTCAACGATTGAAACAACACGCTCGACCTACCATGATTGGAAGGCAAAACTTTCTGCTGAACTAAAAGGCAAAGACCTAAAAAGCTATGATTATGTATGGGATGGTGTGCTAATATCACCTTTCGAAGAAAGAAAAGGAATACAGATTAATTTCATTCCAAAAAATAAAAAAGGATGGCTTATAGGTGCCCGGTGTGAACTAAATAATGAATCTATACTCCATGCTTTGCAATTTGGTGCAGAAATCATTTCGATTGAATCAACTAGTAAAATTATAAAATTCCCTTCTTGTTTTAAAGGAATCAGACTTGACTGGATATCACTGGAACTGTGCACGAATGATATAAGCAATGTAAAAAATTGGTATGCCTATTTAAAAAAGCAGAACTCCCTTCATACCAACGGAGTAGTGATCACGGCTTTCGATTATCAATTTGATCTGTATTCAGAGTATTCAACACTTTTGCCTAATTACAAACTATTGAGTTTTGATTGTGCGGCTGGTGATACCGCCACTGACATTGCAAATAAATTTACTTTTTTAATTAAACAAGTGGAACGCCTTGCTGGTACGGACACTATTCATCGTATTCTCAATAACATAATCATACGATTTACACCAGGTAATGATTTGGTACTTACTATAAGCATGATTCGTGCAATACGTCTGATATGGACACATATACTCAAAAGTTTTAAGCAGGATAAGTTCATCCCGATTACCATTCATTCGTATATTAAAAATCAAGGGATAAAACCTACAGAAAATATGATTTTGAGTACCGCGGCCAGTATAGCTTGCGTAACAGGAGATAGTGATGCTTTGTATATTGAACCACCCGATCCTTTAAATCAACATAAAGCATGGCAGCTGAAACTGCAGCATATAATGAAAGAAGAATCTCAATTAGATAAAGTGGAGAATCCTGTTGCAGGTGCATATATAATAGAAAGACTGAGTACGAGAATAGCGGAAAGGATTTGGGAAAAGATATAGAAAAAATAAGGCCGGCAGCTAAGTAAGCGTACTTGCAAATACCCGAAACTTTTTCGAGCAGCCGGCCTTTCTCCCATTGCTTATTCATATAATCAAAAAAAATCACGATTTTGATCCACAATTAATGTAATTAACCATAAATATTTTTTTCTTAAAAAACTTAACCAGGCAGGTATTATGATTTCAGGCAATATAAATCCATACAGTAAAAGACATTTAAAAAAATCAAGTCCTTATCCTGATGTATTAACCTGGGTAAATGAAATAAGAAAAGGAAATACAAGCGCATTGGCCAGGGCCATCACATTATTAGAAAGTACTACTGCTTCTGACAAAATAGAAGCAGAAAAACTGGTAACAAAATCTAACGCTAGCAGATCAAGGAGTATCAGACTAGGTATTACAGGACCGCCGGGTGTAGGTAAAAGTTCATTTATCGAAGCCATTGGATTAGAGATTTTAAAAGATCCCTTACTGAAAGTGGCAGTACTTACTTATGATCCCATTAGTCCATTAAAGGGTGGCAGTATTTTAGGCGATAAAACGCGCATGCAGAATCTATCGAATCACCCGAGGGCATTTATACGCCCATCACCTTCATCACTAAGTTCAAGCATCAATGAAACCAGCAGATCGGCCATTGATTTATGTGCATTAGCGGGCTATGATTTTATATTGATTGAAACTGTAGGAACGGGACAATCTGAATTGGTAATTAACCATTTGGTAGATTATTCCTTCCTATTATTAAACCCTGCCGGTGGCGACGAATTGCAGGGTATAAAAAGAGGTATAATGGAAATGGCAGACCTGATTGTAGTAAATAAAGATGATTCAGGATTAGAAAACGCTGCAAAAAGGACCCAGGCCAATTATCAAAATGCAATTAAATTATTATCCAGGGACAAGGTAAAAGTCATGAAATGTTCCAGTTTGCACAATATAGGGATACAGGAAATAAGAATGCATTTAGTAGCTATGATCAGCCAGGATAAAAAAGCAGGAACGATTTTAAAAAAGAGAAAAAGCCAGCGAATATATATGTTCCATGAAATTATAAAACAAAAGATCAATCACAGAATCAGTGGTATGGTGTCGAACAAAAAATCAAAGTCCTTTGAAGATAAGGCCATGTTTCCTGCCAGCAATTTAAATGAATTAGCTGAGCAATTTATCAACAAGTTTTTTAAATCAAGATGATGAAAGGCTATTTAGCACTATTCAGCTCCCATCGCTCTCCTTTATTATTTAATCTGTAAAATCTTTTATTTTCGAATAAGACAGCTTGAGAAAATCCTTTTGCATGGGAGACATCGGTATTGAATATTTTACCATTAAAATAGCTGTTTATTTCTTCACTGACTATGGTATGGCCTGTAGCTATGTATTTTGCTCCATACAAATTTAGTGTGCTGTCTACCTGACCCATTGTCGCTTTTTCCTTGCCTATATAATATCCTCTGTACCAAAGAGGCCCATTATCACTAAAGAGCAATTCTATTTTTACATCGGGATAGTTGTAGGTTGTATCTGCATAGTATGGCCTGGCCATTTTGTTTATATCATCCAAGGAAGCAGACATATAATTGAGATAACGACTTGCACCACCGTGCATAAATAAAACCGGACCTACTTTTTCGATTATATTTTTTGATCGCAACCATCTTCCCAACTCAGTATTCTCATCGTACAGAGATAGATAGGTTCTGTTTAATAATTTGGCATGCTCATAATATTTGGGGTGTACATATCTCAGGTCACCATTCAGGTTCATGATTTCGTGATTACCGAGTATAAAATGCACGTATCCCTTGGCAGCCTTGGCCTTTTCTTCAAGTGAATAGATTAACCATAATACCTCTAATTGCTGATGTCCACGGTCAAAAAAGTCTCCAGTCAATACCAAATGCCCTTCGCCAAATATCCAATTAAAATTCTCGTCTATTATCTTATTTCCCTGGAGCAACTCTCTCAACGCTTTAAAATTGGCCTCTATATCAGAAACTATAAATATCTTATCCACTTTATATGTTTCGGCTTTTTCATCGGAGTGTTTTGGTTTTAACATCACGGAAAAAGTCTGTCCCGTAATATCGGTAGGGACTTGCAATACAGCTGGTTTTTTATTTGAATAAACGGCGCTGTCAGTAGTCGCATGCTTAGTACCGTTTTTGAGATAAATGTTTTGAACGAATATTTTATTCTTATTGTATCGAACGTAGGGTCCGTCAAAAAGAACAGCAGTATCCTGGGCATTCATACGGGCAATAAAATTACAGGTTAAAATTAAGGGCAAAAGTATTTTCTTCATAATACTGGAAATATGACGGATATAGAGAATAATTGTAACAAAAATAAACGGAAATTAATAAAGTCAAAGGTTTACAGAAAGAATATTATATCTTTCTTAAGAAGATTGAAGACCACATGCCTGTCAAAACTACTCCTCTTTTTTATTATTTATTTGCTTTACTATATATACTTATACATTTGGAATGCCGGAAGCATGAAGAAAAAGTAAATATTTTATTTATCCTGGCAGACGATTGGAGCTATCCCTATGCTGGAATATATGGAAATAGAGAAGTAAAAACGCCAAATATAGACGCCATTGCGACGAAAGGTACTTTATTTACACACGCTTTTTGTGCATCACCTTCTTGTACGCCATCCCGGGCAGCAATACTCACCGGGAGATATCCGCATACGTTAGGCGAAGGTGCAAACCTGGTTGGTAAACTTGATATTTCTATTCCCACCTATGTAAAGGATTTACGAAAATCCGGCTACAAAGTAGCATTTGATCGTAAAGGATGGGCGCCTGGTGATTATGAAAAAATGGGCTACAGTGAAAACCCTTGTGGCGATATGATGTCATTTGATTCGTTATTGCTTACCACAGCGGGCAATCAACCCTTTTTCTTTTGGTGGGGTACCCAGGACCCTCATCGAAATTTTGATTTACACTCAGGTGCAGCTGCCGGAAAAAATGTTGACAGCATCAAAGTACCTGCTTTTTTACCCAATGTACCTGAAATACGGGGAGATGTGGCTGATTACCTTACAGAAATAGAAAGATTGGATAAAGAGGTGGGAGAACTTATAAAACAACTGGAAAAAGCAAACCAATTAAAGAATACGGTAGTGATCATCACTTCTGATAATGGCATGCCTTTTCCTCATGCAAAGGCAAATTTATATGATTATGGTACACGTGTACCCCTGATTATAGCGGACTTTAGAAAGCCAAATGATCAAGTGAACGTGAATCATTCATTTGTAAATCTTATAGACCTTACCGCAACTTTTTATGATCTGGCCAGAGTAAATGAAAGACCAATCATGAACTCAAAATCAGTATTGCCAGTTATCCAAAGCCAAACCAACATACATCGATCAGAAATATATCTTGAACGCGAGAGACATTGTATGTGCAGGGCGGAGATGAACTATTATGCGGGTTATCCCATGAGAGCTATCCGTACAAAGGATTATTTATATATCAGAAATTTCAGGCCACATAGAATGCCTGCTGGCGATGAAACCATTCCCGGTACTCCTTCTGTATTTGGAGATACCGATGGCGGACCAACAAAAATATATATGATGGATCATCGAAATGATATTAATGTAAAAGATTTCTTTCAACTAGGATTTGGCCTCAGACCGGATGAGGAATTGTATGATGTAAATCAGGATCCATTTCAAATTCACAATATTGCAGCTGATACGACTATGAAATCCATAAAATATGAACTCAGTGCAAAACTTTTAAAGTGGATGGCAGAGACAAACGATCCAAGGACAGATCCGGCATCTGATTTAATCGATACCTATGTGCCAACTACCAGGGCATGGATCACCAGGGATGGAATTGTTTTGTTGGATGGCAAATAACCCATTTTATATGGAAGCAATTTTTGAGGAAGGGATCGTTGAAATCATCAGAATTGAAAATCAAGGCGGCACTGATCAAAAAAATAGCCTTACAGCTAATTTTGTACGATATCCAAGGAGCCAGCAACTCACTGTATGGCTTCCTGAAAATGCCTGGAATGGATATGGTAGGTATAAAATTACAGAACAAACGGAACCAGGCACCTCTTATACTTTAATAAATTGGAAGAAAATTTAAAACTACCCAAAGAAAAAATCGCGGAGAAACCGGTTATATCTAAAGAAAATCCTTCTATCCATGAAGAAGTAGAACCCAAAGTGAGTAGCAGTGACCCAGATGATGGAATGTGGCGCGTCTATAGAGATGGATACGGCAATTCTATACCCAATGAAGACAAAGAAATCAGAGACAAAATGGACAGCCGTTTGGTGGAGATATTCAATTTAAAACAAAAAAATGAAGGTACCAGACTGGAATACGATCACAGAGGCAGGGGGGGATATGTGACCTTTATAGAAAATGATATTCGTATTCAACTTTGGTGGGAATTTGGGGGTGGGGATTGCCATGTGTTTATTGAAATTCCAACGGAAAAAAACTGGGAAGCCGAAACGAAAACACCACTTAGCCGAAGAAGGGAAATCTTGCTTTTTATCGCCAATACAGTGAGGAGAGATCAGGGGCCTCACTGGCGATTTGAAATTGAAGATGGAAGTATAAGTTATTATTGATGGCTGTAACTATTTATTTAAACATACATTCTCTTATCCACCTACAATCAATTCCACTTCTTTAGCAAATAATCCCTTCACTTCTTTACCGCCCAATTTTAATTCCATCACCGATTTATTTTTTATATCATATGGTTTCCAGGGTGTGAGCCCTTTACCATTGGGATTGCCGGTCTTGATAAAATTAATCCAGTATTGGCTCATCATTTTTTCCATCTGCAGGTCGGAATCTCTCCAGGGTCTGTTCCAGGTATCGAGAGAGTGAAATGCAAAAGGCATATCTGCTGTATGAAATGCCCCATAATCAGGGAAGTCGGGTTTAGGTACCGGTACATGGTCAAACTCATATATATACACAGGAGCTTTATTATACTGAGCCCACAATATGGCAGGTATGGCTCCAAAGCTGAGTCGTCTGAGTTTTGCGTTGGAATGGGCGGCCATCTCTGGATTATCAGCCGGAAAATATTTAAGTAATGCATCTTTCTTGCCGGGATAGTTTTGATCTAATTGTTTTTTAAAATCATCAGGAGGTATTTGAGTATTGCCAAATAATTTTCCATCACCGGTAACCCAACCCGTAAGCACTTTTACATTATTATGTGATCCGGATGAGTAGTGTGATTTGATATCGAGTGGTAAAAAATAATTATCCATTACTGGAGTATACGGAGGATTGAATTTATTCACTTTTTCTAATAAATCTGCCGTAGGCAAGGTTCTCAATTCTTCAATAGTTTGTATGCCTAGTTGATCTGCCAGCTTAGTGCCATTCGCTTCTGCTGTGGCAAGATTGACTCCCCGATTGGTACCCATGAGGCCACCACTGTGAGCGATAGCTTTGGTAAATAATCCTTTGGCCAGTGGTGATGCCACCAATGCATGCACTGAAAATGACCCAGCGGACTGGCCCATAATAGCAACATTTGAAGGATCACCACCAAAAGTTGCAATATTTTTTTGTACCCACTTTAAGGCCTGCAATTGATCTAATAATCCAAAGTTGGCAGCACCTTTTCCATTGGATTCTGCAGTAAGGCTGGGATGGGAAAAGAATCCAAATATATTTACTCTGTAATTTATACTTACAAATACTATATCATTCTGTGCATAATATTTACCATCGTATACCGCGCAAGATGCTGAACCACTATTAAATCCACCACCATAAATCCAGACTACTACAGGTTTTTTTTTATTATTGGGTTTAGTCCAGATATTTAAATAAAGACAGTCCTCGCTTAATGGACTCGGAGGAGCAATAAACTCTTCTGTCCAACAAGCAAATGGTTTTGGATCCCGCTGCATAGGACTGGCTGAAAAAGCAGTACAATTCAGATCACCTAACCATTTTGATGGTTCCTGAGGCGCTTTCCATCGCAATGGCCCTAGTGGCGGAGCAGCAAATGGTATGCCTTTAAATATGTGCAGACCATCTTTGGTATAGCCGGTTACCAAGCCATTTTGAGTATTGACTTTGGGTTGAGCATGGATAGTACATAAAAACAGAGAAAAGAGGAGTGATAGAGAATATTTAATACGCATGTTTTTACGATATATGAAGTGACATAGATAGGGAAATTTTAATTCTGATTAATGATTTACATATAAAATCTTGGATCATTCCAGATTAAATCGGGATTGTTAAGCTTATCGAAAAAGCATTTCTGGTGTGGTTATCAACTCATATTGATGAAATGCTACATAGAAAAATGCGATTTTCAAATTTCAGCCTTCAGGAATCAACATTGAATTTTATTACCTTAGCCACCATGTACAAAGTATATCTGTTGATTTTTTATTTATCTTCTTTCTTTCCACTTTTTGGTTGGTCACAGGGCAGTTTGTTTATTATAGGTGGCGGTGACAGACCACCCATGATGATGCAACGCATGATGGCTGAGGCAAAACTCAAACCCAATGATCATATAGCCATACTCACCATGTCCAGTGCCAATCCGGATACTTCGTATAAATATATAGTAGATGATATAAGACCACACTCATCTCATGTAATAGCTAAATTGCATTTTACCTCGGCTGATGTAAATAATCAAAATTGGTTAGATTCTGTACGAAAAGCTAAGCTGATATTTATGACCGGGGGAGTACAAACCCGATTTATGAATATAGTGTGGAATACTCCTGTATTTAAAGCTATTCACGATGCGTATAATATAGGAGCTATGATAGCCGGTACAAGTGCCGGCGCTGCAGTAATGAGTGAGATCATGATCACTGGAGATCAGATCAGGGCCGATACAATATACGAAGGTGCGGTAGATAGAATCACTCCTGGCAATATTGAAACTAAACCCGGATTGGGTTTTTTACATAACACCATCATTGATCAGCACTTTATTGTAAGAAGCAGATACAATAGAGTACTTACTTTATTGAGTCAATATCCCGGTAAAATGGCTGTAGGTATTGACGAAGACACTGCTATTCTGGTACGCAAGAATAAAGCTGAAGTGGTGGGC
>Ga0073926_10000160_pt1 | contig 14843 bp, 9 predicted proteins | sample GWRWmT4_4Nov14_FD_70189 | JGI IMG/M metagenome (GOLD analysis project Ga0073926, IMG submission 70189) | Sand microcosm microbial communities from a hyporheic zone in Columbia River, Washington, USA - GW-RW T4_4-Nov-14 | ecosystem: Engineered > Artificial ecosystem > Sand microcosm >...
TGCAGTAATTTCAGTATTTACCAACTATTTATTGCTTGCAAAGTGATGTTCCCCAATGCAAACAAAATATTCTGAATATCAACCACATTTTGGGGCTGACTGCCTTTGATTTTTTTCTTAATTGGACAAATTTATATATTAATCTAACTGTTTTTCAAGCTAACCCTCTTGAAAAGCATATAGCATTGAATCAAAAAAAAATGAAATAAAAAGTTAATAGTCACATTATTATATTCTATTGCATACCGGTCATTTTTTCTTCAATAGCAATGGGATTGATAGTAAAACCATATTCCAACAGATTCGCCACGGCATCAAGTAATTTTTGTTTGAACAATACATCTGATCGATAATGTATAATTTACTATATTTAGCTTTACTCATTTTTACTTTTTTATCATTATGGATAGGAGATCTTTCATTTATACATCATCTTTGAGTGCACTATACAGCTTGTCCCCCCTTACTCAATTAAAAAACTGCAATATGAAAAACGATATATCTCTTGCTCAATGGGCCCTGGTAGATGAAATAAAAGCAGGTAAATGGAAAAACCTCGATTTTCCCAAAATTGCTCGGGAAGATTTTAATCTCAATGGTATTGAGTTTGTAAACACTCTATTTGAAGTACCTACCGAAGGTTATCTCAAAAAACTTAAAGCCAATGCCGATACGCATGGTGTTAAAATGATTCTGATTATGATAGATGATGAAGGTGATGGCGCATCGGATACTGCGGCGGGTAGAAAACAATTTGAAATCAATCATAGAAAATGGATAGACATAGCCAATTACCTTGGTTGTAACACGGTACGTACGAATTGCAGGGGCAAAGCAAATACAGATAAAGAGGAAGCTTTAAAATGGGCAGCCGAATCGTATTCAAATTTATTGACTTATTCGAAACCCGCCAATATCAATATCGTAATAGAAAATCACGGTGGTGTATCTAACGATGCCGATTGGATGGTCCGTTTGATGAAAGCTGTACATGATCCATATTTTGGTACTTATCCCGATTGGAGAAGCCCTTCTACTGATTTTGACAATGTGGATTACCTGCGCAAAACCTTGCCCTATGCTAAAGGCATGTCCTATCGCAATCAACCCACCGAAGAATTATCAGCCAATATGATAAAAATAGCACAGGAAGGAGGATACAAAGGATGGTTTGGAATAGAATCGAGCGGAAGAGAGGCCATACATCAGGGTATAGGAATATTAAAAAAATACATGGTGTAAAACTCATTAAGACCGCAATAAAATATTAAATAAAATGAATTATAATTAAATTTCTGAGCCGTATCATTTAAATACTTAAGATTGATAAAAAACGGATTAGCATATGTATCCTTACGATGAATTATTTATGTTGAGATGCATAGAATTATCTCAAGAATCGGTAGATAATGGTGACGATGCCTTTGGTTGTCTGATAGCTATGGAGGGTACCCTAATAGCCGAAGGAAGAAACAATCATAGAAATAATATAGCCGAGCATGCCGAAGTACTTGCCTTACAATCAGCCCGATTATTGCTGAATACAATTGATTTATCAGGCTGTACTTTGTATACCAGTTGTGAACCATGTCCCATGTGTTCATTTATGATCAGGGAGTACAAAATCAAACGTGTGCTCTTTGCTTTGCCATCTCCATATGTAGGTGGCTATTCTCGATGGCCTATTTTACAGGATAAATTGATATCTACACTTTCACCCATATATTCCTATCCACCTGAAATCATTGGCGGCTATCTGGAAGCTGAAGCGAAAAAAGTAATGGATCAAACGAGACTTTGGATGTTTGGTAGTGAAGTAAAAATTTAAATTCGGTTACCACTCAGGCCAAACAGGGACATTTCGCGTAAATTCTTATTAGTAAACCCAAGCTCTTAAGAACTTTTACTTATTGTTTCTCTTAGATAAAATAATGATTTCGGTCATCTCTAAGATTTAGCTGGCACATCTGATATCTATTATTTTAGATAACCCAGGGATATCAAGAACTTTTACAAATGCGTCGCTACTATCTCAAGAACCCCATACCTACTCCGCCATCCACATTCAATGCATTGCCAGTAGATTTATTCATTAGTCCACTGACAAATACAAACGACGCGTTGGCAATGTCTTCCGGTAAGATAATTTCATTTAATAATGTACGCTTCGCATAATAGGCAGGCAGTTCTTCAACACTTACACCGTAGGCTTTGGCTCGGCCTTCAGCCCACCCTCCGGCCCAAATATTGGAACCTGCTATTACAGCATCGGGATTGATCATATTTACACGAATTTTATCAGGGCCTAACTCTGCGGCCATGAGTCGTGTCATATGGGCCTGAGCTGACTTAGCAGATCCATAAGCCGAATTATTAGGACCAGCAACAACTGCATTTTTAGATACTATATTTATTATATCGCCTCCGATTGATTGTTTTTTGAGAACAATGACACCGGCTTTGGAAACCATAAATTGGCCCTTAACAAGTATATCATACACTTTATCCCATTCAGCAGTAGAATGATCTTCGACGGTCTTTGAAAGGCTAATGCCAGCATTATTTATTATGATATCCACTCCTCCAAATCGAAGGGAAGTAGATTTAAGGGCTAATTCAATAGAGGCTTCACTGGTCACATCCATTAGTGTAGAATCGATCAGATCCACACCAAATAATTTTACAAATTCAGCTTTGGTTTCCTCTAATCTTCCGCTGTGTATATCATTAAGCATGACGCAAGCACCTTCTTCTGCAAATTTTTTAGCTATCGCCTTCCCTATTCCTCCACCTGATCCGGTTATAAACGCAATCTTACCTGTCAATGGTTTTGGCTTGGGCAGTCGTTGCAGCTTAGCTTCTTCCAGCAACCAATATTCTATATTAAATGCCTCCTGCCTCGGCAATGCCGTATAAGTACTGATGGCTTCAGCTCCTTTCATCACATTGATGGCATTGATATAATATTCTGATGCTAATCTTGCAGTAGTCTTGTCTTTTGCAAACGTAAACATTCCTATACCCGGATATAGTATTACCACAGGATTGGCATCACGCATGGCCGGACTATTGGGCTTTTTGCAGGATTCATAATATGCTGCATACATATTTCGGTACTCCTCAAATACCGGTGAAAGTTTTTCTTTTACAATCTTAGTATCTGTGAGGTCTTCCGTAGGCGATATGGGCAATACTAAAGGAGAGATTTTCGTCCGCAAAAAATGATCTGGACAGGATGTACCTAATGGAGCTAACTTTTCAAGATCAGCAGAATTAATAAATTCCATCACCCGGGCATCATTGGTAAAGTGGCCTATCATATGCTTCTTCGATGAACAAAGTCCTCTAAGAAGAGGGGCTATCGTGGCAGCTTGTGTATTAAGTTTATCTGCAGATTGTACAATTTTGTTACCACCAAATACAGGTCGTTTTATATTATAATTCTCCGTAAGATTAAGAGCACAGGTTTCAATTACATCTAACGTATTCAAATAGCTGTCGTAGGAAGTATCACCCCAGGTAAATAATCCGTGTGAACCGAGCATAATGCCTTTTAGTTCGATTCCTTTAGCAAGACTATCTTCAAGACAATCCCGTAGTTTTAATCCAAGATCAAAGCCAGGCCTCTGCCAATCTACCCAACCGATTTTGCCCTCGAACAATTCATACGTAATTTTTTTTCCATCTTTTGCAGCAGCAATGGCAATAGCGGCATCGGGATGTAAATGATCTATATGATTAAATGGCAGAAAAGCATGAAGCGGCGTGTCTATCGATGGAGCTTTAGAATCCAAATCATAAATGCAATGATTAAACAGGTTTACCATTTCATCTTCATGTTCTAGGCCTCTATATACCTGTTCAAGTGAAAGCAACCTATCCATATACAGCGCGGCACATCCTGATTTTTTCAAAGTACCAATGTCTCCACCAGAACCTTTGATCCACATTACTTCGGTAGGCTGATTGGTCAATGGATCTTTCTCTTTTAATTTTACAGAGGTATTGCCACCACCGTAGTTAGTTAGCCGAAGGTCGGCTCCAAGCAGATTGGACCTGTAAATAAACAAGGCTACTTCGTCTCCGGCCATGGATGCTGCTTTGTCTTCATCCCATAAATAGGACACATGCTTAAAAGATGCAGAATTTATCATAAAGGCTCAAATATAATATTAATGGCAAACAATAGGTGAGCGAAAATTGCATCAGATTTGTGTGTTGCAAACTGGGTATAAATTGCCTGAAAGCATAGTTTTTAGCGGGTTCTAGAACCTAGGTTGTGTTTGTTCCTGTCACTATTACATTTCTACTCTTCCTCACTTTATTATCCGTGGCCCACTTCCAATTTATATCCCTTGCCAAATACGCTCACTAATTTTACATCGGGATCATCCGTGAGTTTTTTTCTAAGCTTCGATATAAATACATCGAGGCTACGACCAACGAAGACGCCCTGATCTTCCCACACTGTTTTCATCAGGTAATCTCTTTCGAGTAAAGTGTTGGGTGATTTAAAAAACGGAGATGCTATCTCTGCTTCTTTGAATGATAAGGTTATTTCCTGGTTTTTATAATATAATTTCAAAGTAGTATGATTAAATGAGTATTCTTTTACCCGGGAAATAGTATGATCAGTAATTTCAATGTTTGAATATTTCGTTTGTAGCCTGGGGTTGGCTAAAAAGAAAAATGTAAAATAGCCCAGAAACAAAATTGCGATTGGAAAATACATAAAAGCATTTGAAATAATCGCATTCTTTTTTATGAATTTTACGCTTAGATAATAGCAGCCTATTTCATATTTCCTGCCAAGGCATGGAATGATGGTTTCATTACCATCGATCGAAAAGGAATATACTTCTGTGTTGGAGTCACATTCAAATACTTTGATTTCAATTGGATTGTGAAAAATAGATTTGGTAATATCTGTCAAAGAATCAAGATTCAAAACCCAATCATTTTCAAATCTAATGATATACTCACCTTCTCCAAGCGATTCTATTGGGAGTACCTGGCTGTTTTGATCACCGGCATGTAATAAGGTCTTGTGCCCCAGCATACGCAGAGCCGTAAATGGTTCTTTTTCTTCTTTTGATTTTTTACCGGATACCCATGACAGGATAGACACAGAACATAATAACAACAAAAACCCTATTCCATATTTTTTCATTTCGCCTGTAAAACTACGCTCCTCTTTCATGCAAAACAGCTTTTTTACAAATTTTTACATTTATTTTACAACTGATTTACAGGCATTTAGATTGGTACTACCATATTTGTAAAAAATAAATAGTATAAATGGGAAAATTAAAATATGCTGACCAGGTCATGGCAATTATTCGGATTACTTTGGGATTACTGCTACTGTATGTAGGCAGAGAAATCTTTAAAGCAGATAGTATGAAGGGATATACAGATTGGCTTACTGATTTAAAATTCCCAATGCCCAAAATCATGGCTTATGTAGGTAAATTAGCTGAAATAGCCGGGGGCTTATCTTTGGTGCTGGGAATCGGAATTCGATGGACTGCTCTTCCGGCTATGATCGCCATGTTGGTAATCAATTTTATAATGGGTGATGGTCAGGTATGGGGAAGCACATTTTTGGCTTTTTTATTGATCTTGATGTATTTTGTACAAGGTGAAGGCACATGGGGTGTAGCTGATATTTTAAAAACATATAGAAGTAAGAATTAAACTAAGAAAATGAAAAAATACTTTAACCACTATTCAATCTATATTTTGTTTTTAGTAGGGTCTGTTATCAATTCTTGTAAAGGGCAGGTAAAATCAAATTCCGCTCAAGATTCATTTTATACCAAACCTGGTCCTGTAGTGATAAAAAAAATTAATTCTGTTGCTTTAGCACCTGATTTTGACACTACTCTTGTAAGTCAATATATACGAAGCATTTTTCAGGACGCTAAAGGTAATTTATGGTTTGGCACACTTGGTGAAGGTGTAGCGAGGTATGATGCCAGAGCAAATACATTGACTTATTTTTCTAATCCTGATGGATTTATACAAAATACGGTGTATGCTATCAATGAAGATAAAGAAGGTAATCTTTGGTTTGGTACTGACCAGGGGGTATATAAATATAGCGCCAGCCGGCCGGACGGGCGGGAACTATCCGGTTTCAGAAATTACAATCAAAAAGATGGATTAAACCATTTAGATATTACCAGGAAAGGAATACTGGTAGATAAAGCTGGTGGTATTTGGGTAGGTACACATGGCGGTGTATACCGATATGACCCTGCTGCGGATAAAAAAGGTGCACCCAGTTTTTCGTTATTCAATGAACTGCCCGCTATTAATGTAATGGGTATCCTGGAAGATAGTGATGGAAACATTTGGTTTGCATCCTCTGATCAGGGTGTTTTTCGCTTCGATCCTGCGACTAAAGGAAAAAGAATCACCAACATGAAAGATAAGGAAGGCTTGGGAGATAACTATGCAGGCGGTATAGCAGAAGATAAAGCAGGTAATATTTGGTTTGTGATGAAAAATGGAATTTGCAAATATGACCCTTCGGCATCAAAGGCAGGTGGAAATGCTTTTACAGAATACACCGCCAAAGATGGCTTGGGTGGCACTGAATTTTGGGGGATTTATATAGAACAGTCTGGTATCATTTGGGTTACTGCCCGCGGTAGTACTACCCGATTTGATCCCACCTTAGACAAATCCGATCCCAAAGCATTTACTGTTTTTACTCCTAAAGATGGAATCAACTGTTGTGTACAAAGTATGTTTCAGGATAGATCAGGCAGAATGTGGTGGGGTGCCGGATCGGGGCTTTTTCGATTTAATGGTAATTCATTTTATCAGGTAAAAAAGCATGGTCCCTGGCAATAAATCAAAAAGTATGTGAAATCAGACAATATAAAAATTTTTTACCTTATTGCTCTGACCATTTTCTTCTCCATTGGAATAGGGCAATAAAGACTAATAACGTGTATACTGATTCTACGTATGGGTATGCAAGATGGAAAACTTTTTATTGGCGAAAAACCCTACCTGAGAAAAATCAATCTTCTATTTATCCTCTCCCCATTGGCAGAAAACAAAACCGTATACATCCCCGATAATTTATTCATCGGATTATAATTTAGTCTATACTTCCCGCCCTGCAAATATTCATTCATGATTACATCGACTTCCCTTCCCTGTATATCTATCATACTCAATCTTACCATTCCTTTCTCTGCCAATTCAAATTCTATTTGTGCATGATCAAACACCGGATTGGGATATACTTTTAATTCGGATATGGTAAACCTTGGAGTACGCTGAATACTTTGTGGAAAAGCAAACTTTTCCAATTTAGTATTGACTAGCGGCACATCATTTAATTTATACCAAAATCCAATGCAAGCCTCTTGGTTTTCTGATTCGACTTTCATTGCTATAGGTTGGCCTATAGAAAGATTGGCACGATAAAGAGCATTGCCTGTCCACTGCCCGCCATTGCTAATGACTACTTTTTGCAGTACAGTCTGTGAAGGCAGGTTGGATATCAAAAAACAGAAAATGATTGAATACATTATTGACTTCATATTCTGATTTTATTGATTTTTGGTATTGACTACTGGCTTGATAACTTCATTTTCGATGCGGTCATGATTTATCCGATCAGGTCCTGTAATCATATTAGTAGGAGTATCAGTGATTTCAATAAAGGGCTTGGGTTCATCGGATTTGTTACGTACTACTTCAAAGCCTTCATGTCCTTTGCGTACACATTTTACTTCCCAGTCAAATTCATAAGATCCGTTACCTTCCATTAATTCCTCTACACTGAAATTAGTATTTGTTTTTTTCACTACTGCCAGTCCTTTTGATTTACCACTGAGAGGTGTTACCATCACGGTCATGGTACCGGCGTTAGCTACCTGTACATAATGATCCGGAAAGTCGATGGTGGCTTTACCGTCAACCAATTTCCCTGTTCCCCTGATATAAGCGGCGAGTTCGGGTCCTTCTAGGCTGCCATACCATATTTGTTTATCGGGTTTGCCGGGATAATCCATTTTAAAATTTTTCACATCGGCAAATATTACTCCCTGATTGCCGGCTGTAGTATACATACCTGCTTTTACGGGACTGCCTACAATAGCAGAATTACATACCCCGATATACCCCAGGTTAGGGGCAGTAGCAGATGACATAAAAGAATGTTCTATGCCATTTGGGCCTTTGGCTAGTATAGTACCACTTTTTACCTCTGCTCTGGGGTGTTGAAATTTATCTACGAGAATCATATTAGTGCTGCTACCTGAATTATAAATTTGCAAATAAGATCCATCCACATCATTTACTTGTACTCCACTCGCGGCAGACATCAGTACCCTGGTTTTACCGGAATTATCATTTACACCGATTTCACCACCATTTGCGCCACCCATCATGAAGGATCGTTCTTGACCTGCATTATTATTAGCAGCCATATATCCTTGCGCTGTACCAGTAGCACCTATCGCATTAATGATTGCACCTGAGGCATTACTGGTTGAAATTTCTCCGTGATTTGAATTGCTTACACTCATCTGCACTACATTATTGCCGCTTGCATTGCTTGCACTGATATGGCCAGCTCCATTGGCATTAGTCGTAATGCGGGCCCGGTCATTCCCATTCGAATTGGTTACACCTACATAACCTCCATTTAAAGTACTTGCAGTTACGTAAGATACTGTCTTGCCGGCATTATTATCTGCACTTATATATCCGCTGCCATCAGCTAGTGATGTCAACCGGACGACATCTTTGCCATTCGAATGATTAGCAAAAATATAGCCACCATTAGAGGCATTCGCAGTGGTGATACCTGCCAATGGAGTTCCTGCTTTATTGTAATTTACTAATGCACCGTTACCTAGTCCGTCGATGCCGATCACGGAAGCAATTTTACCTGATTCATTAAATGTATTTATTTGCCCACCACCGGTAGCATTTGTACTGAGCCATACAGCATCTTTTCCATTTTGATCTCTGGTACCAATAAAACCACCATTTAATGTATTGTGTGTGATAGTCGCGAGAGTAATACCCGATGCATTATTGATCAAGAGTGCACCAAAAGAATTGTCCTGGGTAAGATTAATGATATCATTGCCCAGGTTATTTTTGATGCCTATACCACCACCTTTACCATTATTGGCCGTAATACGTACGACTTCTTTCTTGTCTACATTGTCTACACCAATAAAACCTGAGCCGTCGGTATTGGAGGTCATACGGACTACTTTAGTACCATTAGATTGCCCTACCTCTATTATACCTCTTCCATCTTCGAAGTTGTATATGGCTCCAGTATTATTTCCTGTTGCATTATGTACCTGTAATACACCATGGTTTTGATTTTGAGTTACATTAAATATATCTTTATTCAAGGCATTCTTTACTCCTATACCACCTCCTTTACCGGTATTGGCAGTAAGGCGCACCACTTCATTTTTATCTATATTGTCCACTCCAATATATCCCGAGCCTTCGGTATTGGAGGTCATACGGGCTACTTTGGTTCCATTACTGTGTCCCACTTCTATCTTGCCACGGCCATCATCGAAGTGGCCTATCTGTGAAGTATTGATGCCTGCAGTGTTAAACACCTGGATATCGCCACCAGAAGTAGTAGCATTTAATGTAGTTTGTATTTTATCATTTTTATAAGTAGTGATGATACCGGCACCTTCTGCATTGGCCCGTAAATCTATATTGCGCCTGTTTTTATTATCAAATGTAGAGATGAAACCGTCTTTGCTGAACGTACCACCGATTTCTACTCTGCTTTTAGTGATATCGGCCGGATTGACTATACGATCCAGCCCTTCTCCATTTTGTTGTACTATAGATTCATGAGTCATCAGATTATTATTGTTAAAGATGGTAGTGCGTCCGCCAAAAAGATTGCTGCCCATAGTAGCTCTGTGATTGGTGCCCGGTTTGCCATCGGTCACAGCTATACTTCCGCCATCCCTGAATGCGGTAAAATAACCACCCAGATTTCCCAGGTTGTTTTTTAAATAAATCTGTCCATCATTAAATTCATTGTGCCCTACAAAAAAGGTGTTAAGACCTTTATTATTGTACAAATTAAGATATCCATTGCCAATGGCATCACCACCCATATCAAGTCGGGTAAACAAGGATTCATCTTTACTGTTTATTCGTAAAAAGCCTTCCTGGGTCCCGATATCTATACCCATTTCATGTGTCGGATCTAATTTTTTTGCATTGTACAGTGCAAGATATCCTCCTAATTCACCACCTTGCAATAGGCCTCTGGTATTGGCATCTTTGATTCCATCATTGACTTGTATAGCCCCACCATTTTCTGATGAAGATAAAAATGCAGATAGAATGCCATTTTTATTTCGCAAATCCACCGAACCGTCACCATTTATAGACTGTAATGTGACAATATCAATCGAATCTTTATTAAAAATCTTTAAGTTACCCTCACCTTCGATCTCGGTCAGGTCCATTGCCAGTTTGTCATTTTGTGAGAATATCCTCATTCTACCCCCTGCATTATCATTGGCACCTAAATATACCGTAGTATTGTTAAGCACCGAATTGAGTATCAGCTCCCCATCACTAAAATCGGATGCTTGCATTACCGCTATAGGATTGCCAAGATTGTTTCGTAGATATAGTCTTCCTGCATTATCCACGATTTGCAATCTTAATTTTTCCAGACCTTCCATATTAAAAAGTTTAAAGTCACCATTACCATCCATTTCAGTCCATTCTGCTGCTTTTATATTATTTCTTGAAAATACATTTATAAGCCCGCCTGCATTATCATTAGCTTTCAATCTAAGAGTAGGATTTTTGAGTACTGAATTTAATGTCAGTTCACCATCACTGAATTCATTTGAAAATAAATCAGCGGCTGGATTGCCCAATCGGTTATTTACAGTGATGCGGGCATTCTGATCATCTAATATTCCCATTTGTATCATTTCTGTTTTTTCACGATTGTATATTCCTATAAATCCGGACTCTTCACCGATTGCACGTACAACTACATCCCCTTTGGGATTAAATACATTTATCAGACCTCCTGCGTTTTCATTGGCTGTCAGGCGCACGGTAGGGTTGGTAAGTACGGAGCTTAAAGTGATCTCGCCGTCACTAAATTCGTTTGCTTTCATTTCTACTACAGGGTTTGATAGCCTGTTGAGCATTAAAAAATAGGGTTGTCGGTTGAGAAATGTTGATGCTTTAATGGCTTCATTACCTTCAGCATTGTGCAAGGTAAATATGCCACCTCCATTGGATGTGTTGGTAGCAAGACCAATGGTAGGTACATCATTTGCAGAGCTGAGAAATAAACCTCCATTTCCTTCTAAGGTTGAATGCAATGTGCCCACTGTATTACCTATTCTATTATTTACTGATAACGAGCCTCCGTAGGTGTTTCGGGTAGTTAATCGGAGAGCTTCATTTCCTTCTACATTATATAATCTGAGTACACCTCCTCCGGCTGTATTGGTTTCAAGCTGGAGCACCCGGTTTCTATCTACTGAATTAAGCACTAATTTGCCATTGCCGGCTTTTATGCCATCTCCTTCAGTGCTTGTAGTCAACTGAGTAGTGATCAGACCATTTGAATTAAAGACATTGATAAGTCCTCCTGCATTTTCATTGGCTTTTAATTGAACGGTTGGATTATTCAGCACGGATTTTAATGTAAGCATACCATTACTGAATTCATCTGCTTTCAAGTCCACGACTTGATTACCCAATCTGTTATTGAGATACAATAAAGGTTGCTTATCCAATGTAGACCCGATTACACCAAACGTATTGATCAAATCACTATTGGAAAGGTTCAGGTATCCACCCTGGCCGATACTTGAAATAGAAGCTACTGAAGAATTGTTTTGATTGAGAATCCCGAGTGAGCCACTGGGGCCCAATAAAATATTTGGTTTTAATCCAATAGCCGGAGAAGGGCCCACGGGATTGGTGATGCTGATCCCATTTCCTTCGGTCAAGGAAGAGATACTTCCTGTCCCGGTACCTCCATTGGCAGCAGAGATGGTAATGGTTTTATTTATATTATCCGATAACAGTGAAATATTATTTCCAGCTACCAGGCTTATATTTCCACCATCGTTAGTCACCCCATTGATGCTGGAGATGATCGGACTGGCTATTTTATCGATAGTGACGGCATTGGCTTGAATTTTATCAGTGGATATGGAATTGTTTTGCACATTTTTTGCCAATAAACTATACGGCGTAGATGTCAATTCTATCCGGGGTTCCATTTCCGGTTCATTACCCAGCTTTATCCCTAAAAAATAAGGCCTGTCAAATGGAATAGTTAATGGATTTAGTTTTCCCATGATGGTATTGAATATGCCCGACTGCACAGCAATATTGTTTTGAGTCTCTGACCATTCCGGCACATCACCAAGTGTACTGGTATATATTCTAAATGTGATGGTATAACTGCCATTTGGTACCGGCTGACCATTGGCATTGTTCAGGACACCTTGAATGTTGAGTGTATTGGGAGCCTGAGTATTCTGGGCAATTACACTACTGGTAATAGTCAACACTAAGTATAAGCAAAAGCAGAGTACAGTTTGCATTTTAAAGTAAAATAAATTCATTGGTCTATTTTTTTGGATAGACAAAAAAATAACTATTATTTGGTATGGCCTATCCCCTATGCAGGGGGTATTTAAAATAATAAGGCTTTGATGGAAAGAGCTAGATTGCCTTTCCTCCTAAGGCCACCTTTAACTTATTCGATTTCCGACTACTCACCCCCTCCAAAGGGGATAGGATCAGAATACAGTTGGCTGTAAAATTGTATCCCATAATGATTAAATTTACTCAATCAATGTATTCCAGTTGCAGGCACGGAAACCCATATTTACTGATCAAAAGGCTGATCTCCGTATATTGTTTTTTTAGTATTGGATTTTCCACTTCACTTCTTGCTGATGAAAAATACATACTCACGGAGTCCATTACCAAACTACCGATAGAAAAGTATGTATCTGTACTGGAAGATAAATCCCGAACGTTTTCAGTATCCGAAGTATTGAATTCCAAATGGAATACTCCTGATAAAATACCTTTTAATGTCGGTTTTACAGGCTCCGATTACTGGTTTAAGCTAACTATCGAAAACACATCAGGAGCCGGTCACCGATTACTGGCGGAGCTGGCCAACCCTAATCTCAATCAGATCACGATGTATACCATCCATAAAAATGGAAGTATAGATACGGGACCTACCATAGGTGACCGGTTTGCTTTTAATCAGCGAAATACGATCACACCCACATTTATATATGAAATCGTACTGCAAAACGGGGAAAACAATACTTATTTATTTAAAGTTTCAAATGATTATAAACAATTGCACGTACCCTTTGTACTCTGGAATGCAGATTATTATGCCCAAAAATCAAAGCAGACGAGTTACCTGCAGGGGTCACTGATCGGGTTTATTGGCCTTTTCCTCATCATCGGCTTCATAGTTTGCCTTTTTGCCAAGAGCAGATTGTTAAATTATTATTGGTTGTACACGGCAAGTTTTTCATTGTATTTGATTGCATTATTGGGTTTGGGGTTTCAATTGCTTTGGCCCGGCAGTGTACAATTTCAATCGTATGCCATGGAACTGAGTAAATATGCTACCGGATTCTTTTTTATTCCATTCGTGATCTATTTTTTTGATACTAAAATGAATTTTTCAAAATGGCATCAGGTGCTGGTATTCATGATGTTTGCATTTATTTTAGTTACAGTCATGAGATTGTTATATGTGTATACTTCATATGTTTCGCCAGACCTGATTATGATTATTACACAGATTACCTCTATAGGCCTGGTACTGGGTGATATAGTAATATGGAATATCGCATTTTCATCGTATCGAAAAAGTAAAAAATGGGAAGAACTATGGGTATTGATTGTATGCACCATGTTTTTTGTATCAATTGTACTCATGGTGTCGCTGCACCTGGGATGGATACCGGGTTGGAACTGGGTCGAAAATTTTCTGGTGATCGGATATATTACCGAGATTATAGTTTTGTCTACCGTATTGGCATACAGGTATTATGTACTTTATCAGACCAATTATCAACTGGCTATAGATCTTAGCAAAGCAAAAGAAGCTGCTATTCATACTTTCCTTCAGGGGCAAAACGAAGAACGAAAAAGATTGTCAGAGCAACTGCACGATGGCATCAGTCTTACCCTGGCCAGTCTTAAAATGAGATTGTCGCATATAAAATCCGTTAGCAACCAACCTGAAGTAAAAGATATTCTCAACCCTTTGATAGATGATGTAGGGCAGACAGCCAAAGAAATAAGGAATATATCGCATTCGCTTTCTCCACTTATACTTAAAAAAGGAAGTATTGCCTCTGCTTTAGAAGATCTCACCGAACGTGCACGATGGGCTTATCCCCACCTTCAGATTCACTGGCACCCGTTACTGGCCAATGAGGAGGATTTGAAATTACCTGATCATATTTCTCAGAATATATATTATATAGCCAGTGAGCTTATCAACAATGCTACCAAACATGCCGATGCACACGAAATACACGTAGACTTTGTGAAATCGGATAATTCGGTAGAACTTAAAATAAAAGACGATGGCAAAGGATATGATATTACAAAAGCATTCAAAGGCATTGGCCTGGAGCATATACGACAGCGGGTGCAATTATTAAACGGATCTTTCGAAGTGAATAAACTGGAAAGAGGTATGTTGCATTGCATTCGGTTTTCGATCTCCTGATAGACTTAGCGGGGGTGATCGGTTCCAGGTTATTTCCATTAACCTTAATTAACCT
>Ga0073926_10000161_pt1 | contig 14833 bp, 10 predicted proteins | sample GWRWmT4_4Nov14_FD_70189 | JGI IMG/M metagenome (GOLD analysis project Ga0073926, IMG submission 70189) | Sand microcosm microbial communities from a hyporheic zone in Columbia River, Washington, USA - GW-RW T4_4-Nov-14 | ecosystem: Engineered > Artificial ecosystem > Sand microcosm >...
CCCTGGATGTCACCCTGCTGGATCAGGAGGTGGAGCTGGCCGGCTGGGTGCATCGGCGGCGCGACCATGGGGGGGTGATCTTCATCGACCTGCGCGACCGCGAAGGCCTGGCGCAGGTGGTGTGCCATCCCGATGCGGCCGAAGTGTTTGCCGCCGCCGAGACGGTGCGCAGCGAATATGTGCTGCGCATCCGTGGCCGGGTGCGGCGCCGGCCGCCGGGCACCGAGAATCCCCGCATGTCGACTGGGGCGGTGGAAGTGGTCGCAGAGTCCCTTGAGGTGCTGAACTCTGCCCAGACGCCGCCGTTCCAGTTGGATGAAGATGATGTCGGCGAGGACGTGCGCCTGCGCTACCGCTACATCGACCTGCGCCGTCCCGCCATGCTCGCCAACCTGAAGCTGCGCGCCCGGGTGACGACCTTCTTGCGCAACCATCTGGATCGCCAGGGCTTCATGGACGTGGAAACGCCCATGCTGACCCGCGCCACGCCGGAGGGCGCCCGCGATTATCTCGTGCCCAGCCGCACCCATCCGGGCCAGTTCTTCGCCCTGCCGCAGTCACCCCAGCTTTTCAAACAGTTGCTGATGATGGGCGGCATTGACCGCTACTACCAGGTGGTGCGCTGTTTCCGCGACGAGGACTTGCGCGCCGACCGCCAGCCCGAGTTCACCCAGGTCGATATCGAGACCTCGTTCCTGGACGAGGAGGGCATCATGCAGCTCATGGAGGGCATGATCCGCGAGCTGTTCGCCGAGGTGTTGGGCGAGCGCCTGCCCGAGTCATTCCCGCGCATGACCCATGCCGAGGCCATGGCTCGTTATGGTTCCGACAAGCCGGACCTGCGCATCCCGTTGGAGCTGACGGAAGTCGCTGATCTCCTGCGCGAGGTCGATTTCAAGGTGTTCGCCGGCCCGGCCAACGATGCGGACGGTCGTGTGGCGGCGTTGCGCGTGCCGGGCGGCGGCCGGCTTTCGCGCAAGGACATCGACGGCTACACCGAGCTGGTGGGCCGCTACGGCGCCAAGGGCCTGGCCTACATCAAGGTCAACGAGCGCGCTGCCGGGGCCGCGGGCCTGCAATCGCCCATCGTCAAGTTCCTCCCCATGGAGGTGATCGAGGCCATGCTGGCGCGCTGCGGCGCCGAGGACGGCGATCTGGTGTTCTTCGGCGCCGACAAGGCGCGCGTGGTGAGTGAATCGCTGGGCGCGCTGCGCCTGCGCCTGGGGCAGGATCTGGATTTGGTTGCGGCAGGTTGGCGGCCGTTGTGGGTGGTGGACTTCCCCATGTTCGAGTGGGACGAACAGACCCAGCGCTTCCAGGCCCTGCACCATCCCTTCACCGCGCCGCGGGTGAGCGATGCCGCCGCGCTGGCGGCCGATCCGGGGCGGGCGGTGTCGCGCGCCTACGACATGGTGCTCAACGGCACCGAGCTGGGTGGCGGTTCGGTGCGCATCCATCGCCCCGAAATGCAACAAGTCGTGTTCAACCTGCTGGGCATCGGGCGGGAGGAGGCCGAGGAGAAATTCGGCTTCCTGCTCGACGCCCTCAAGTACGGCTGTCCACCCCATGGCGGGCTCGCCTTCGGGCTCGACCGGCTGGTGATGTTGATGGCCGGCGCCAGGAGCATCCGCGATGTCATCGCCTTCCCCAAGACCCAGACCGCGAGTTGCCCGCTCACTCGTGCGCCGGGATCCGCCAGCGAGGCGCAGCTGCGGGAGCTGGGCATCCGCCTGCGCGGCGCGCCGGCTGCATAGGCCGTTCACTGTCTCGCTCGGTCTTGAGGGTGTGAAAGAATCGCTGCATCGGGGATCAGCCGATGCGGCGAGCGCCGCGAGAATTCAAACGCAACGCCCCGTATTCGAGTTCGGAAACGGGTTTTCCAGAGCTTCGTTAGAACTTGTTGGGTTTGATGCGGGCGGACTGGTCGATACAGGCATCGAAGGCGGCGCCTTCAGGTTCGCGTTCGATGCGCGCCAGTCGATCCTGCTCGAAAAACACTGTCAGACGGCATTTTTCTTCATCACGCCGGTTCCGGTGGTAAAATACGTAGTCCCAGCGATTGGCGTCGAACAGGTTTTTGAGAACGGGTCGACCCAGCAGATATTGCACTTGGTCCCGGGTCAAGCCGGGCGCGAGCTGATCCACGGCCGCACGATCCAGCGAGTTGCCTTGGCGAATCTCCGGTTTGTACACGAAGCATCCTCCCGAGAGGGCGCCGAGCGTCAGAATCAAAGGCAGGATCAATCGTTTCATGGGGCTCACAGTCCGTTCGAGGCACGTCATCTTAGCGAAAAACAAACCGGGTGACGATGGGTTTTCCGGAATGGAGCGCACCAAATTGGAATCCAAGGATATTCGCAAGGTCGGCCTGAAGGTCACCCTGCCCCGCCTCAAGATCCTGGAGATGCTCGAAGCGGGAGACACCCGTCACATGAGCGCCGAGGATCTTTATCGGGCCCTGCTCGATTCAGGCGAGGAGATCGGGCTGGCCACAGTCTACCGGGTGCTGACCCAGTTCGAGAGCGCCGGGCTCGTCAATCGCCTCAATTTCGAAAGCGGCCACTCGGTTTTCGAAATCAATCAGGGCGCCCATCACGACCACATGCTGTGCGTGAAGTGTGGGCGCGTGGACGAGTTCATGGACGATGCCATCGAGGCACGCCAGGCGTCGATTGCCCAGCGCATGGGCTATGAGATGACCGATCACAGCCTCTACATCTATGGCATTTGCCCGGATTGTCGGCACAAGCCATCCGCCGCCGCGCCCGGTGACAACGCCGATCAGACCGCTGCTACATCCGACTGAAGCGCCTGGGCACGCATTTCACGGGCGTGCTCCCGGGTGCGTTCGGTGATGGTGCGCCCGCCCAGCATCCTTGCGAGTTCTTCCGTGGTTTCCGATTCCGACAGGCGCTGGACTGCGGCATGGGTCTCATCCTGGCGCACCTGCTTGGACACGCGGTAATGCTGCCGGGCAAACGCGGCGACCTGGGCCTGGTGGGTGACGCACAGGATTTGGCCGTGGCGCGCCAGTTGCGCCAAGCGCTGGCCGATCAGCTCGGCCACCGCGCCACCGACGCCGGCATCCACTTCATCAAAGATCATGCAGCCCGCCGGGGCATGGGCCGCCGCCACAACGGCAATGGCCAGCGCGATGCGCGACAGTTCCCCGCCCGAGGCAACGCGCGCCAGGGGTTTCAGCGGCTGCCCTGGATTCATACTGATGGTGATGTCCACACGCTCCCGCCCATGCGGGGAGAGACGATCGAGTTGAGTCTCCACGTCAATGGCGATGCGGGCATGGGGCAAGCCCAACACGCGCACCTGTTCCGCGATCTGTCCGGCCAGCCGCAGCGCGGTGGCGCGCCGCGCCGCGCCCAGGGTTTCGGCGGCCTGTGCATACGCGGCTCGCAATTGGATCTCACGAGCCTGCAATTCCGCCTGCCGGTCGGCGCTGTGCGCCAAGGCCGCCAGTTCCTGGCGCAGCCGTAGCTGGGCGTCCGCCAGTTCCTCGGGCGGGCAGTGATGCTTGCGCGCGAGCTGGTGGTAGCGCGCAATCCGCGCCTCCAGCCAGGCCAGGCGCTCGGGATCGACCTGGGTGTCGGCCAGATAATGCGCCAGCGCCCGTTCGGCTTCCTGGGCGGGGATCAGTGCCTGATCCAGCAGTAGGGTGATTTCATCCAAGCGAGGATCGAGTCGGCGCGCCTCGTCCATGTCACGGTGGGCCTGCTGCAATAGACGCAAGGCCTGTGGCCCTTCGCCGTCGAGTCGTTCCAGGGCATCCTGTGCCAGCCCCAACAGCCGTTCGCCATGGGCCTGGCGTTTGTGCTCGGCCACCAGCTCCGCCCATTGCGCGGCCTGCGGCGCCAAGTCGTCCAGTTCGGCGATCTGGATCTCCAGCCACTCCTTTTGCGGGCCCTTGTCGCCTCCTGTGCCCTGCAGGTGCGCCAGCGTATCCAGAACTTCCTTGAGTTCGCCGTGGGCGTGTTCCACGGCGGCCAGCAGGGCATCGTGGCCGCCGATCCGGTCCAGCAGGCTGCGCTGCGCCGCGCTGTGCAGCAGGGATTGGTGCGCGTGTTGACCATGGATTTCCACCAGCAGCGGTCCCAGGGTGCGCAGGGACAGCGCGGTGACGGTGCGGCCGTTGATGGTGATCCGGGAACTGCCATCGCGTTGCAACACCCGGCGCAACTGACAGGCATCCCCATCGTCCAGTGCCTCGTCACTGAGCCAGCGCGCCGCCTCGGGCAGGGCTTGCAGGTCGAATTCGGCGCTCAGTTCCGCTCGCGTGGCGCCTGAGCGGATCAGATCGGTGCGGGCGCGATCGCCCAGCAACAGACCCAGGGCATCGATGAGAATGGATTTGCCCGCGCCGGTTTCGCCCGTCAGGGCGGAGAAACCGGCCCCGAAATCCAGTTCGAGGTGGTCGATGAGCGTGTAGTTGCGGATTTCCAGGCGTGTCAGCATGCCGCGCGGGCCTCAGGGGATCGGTTGGCTGCCCCAGCGCAGCTTGCTGCGCAGGATCCGGAAGTAATCATGGTTGCTGGGGTGGATCAAGGTCAGCGCGAAATCGCTGCGGCGGATGCGCACGCGGTCCCCGTTGCGCAGCTCGACGCTGCTCTGCCCGTCCCAGGTGACCTGCACGGGATTGGTGTTGCGCGCCGCAATGCGAATCTCGATTTCCACCGCGGCATTGACCACCAAGGGCCGATCGGCCAGGGCGTGAGGGCAGATCGGCACCAGGGTGATGGCCTGGAGCTGCGGGTGCATCACCGGACCGCCGCCCGAGAGCGCATAGGCCGTGGAGCCGGTGGGCGTTGCCACGATCAGCCCGTCGGCACGGTGGTTGTTGACGTAACGGCCATCGATGTAAGTGTCGAACTCGATCATGCGCGCGACGTGGTGCTTGTTGATGACGACATCGTTGAGCGCCGTGTCCCGGTGCAGGACGGTATCCTCGCGTAGCGCGGTGCCCTCCAGCAGGAAGCGCTGGTCGGTCTGGTAATCGCCGGCCAGGATCGTGTCCAGCGCCAGTTCCATCTGGGCGGGCGGAATGTCCACCATGAAACCCAGGCGACCCAGGTTGATGCCCACCAGCGGCACCTGTTCGGGACCCACCGCCCGCGCCGCATCCAGAAACGTGCCATCGCCACCGATCACGATGACGAGATCCACCTGCCGGGCGATGTCGCTGCGCGCGAGCAGCGGTAGCGTGGGATCGGGACTGGCCGCCTGGCAGCGTTCGTCGAGCAGGATGCGGCAGCCGCGTCGCAGCAGGTAGGCCGCCAGTGGCGCCAGGGTAGCCGCCAGTTGGGCGTTGGCGGGGTTGCCGATCAGGCCGATGGTCGCGAAGCGCGGTGGCGATTTGGGCATATGGCTAGCCTTGTTTTTCCAAGGCCGGACAGTGAGTGTGACAAGTCGTTGACACTGTTTGCCGGCCGTTGCTATGGTGACGATTGGCACTCCATTGGGCTGAGTGCCAAGCGATCTTGGACAAAGCCATTCTGGGTGAGGATGATGTCAACGACAACACCGCATGCCCTGGGCGAACGGGCCCAGATCATTCTGAAAACCCTGATCGACCGCTTCATCCGTGAAGGTGAGCCGGTCGGGTCGCGTACCATTGCCCGGGAAAGCGGGTTGGATCTCAGTCCCGCGTCGATACGCAATGCCCTGCTCGATCTGGAGGAACAGGGGTTTTTGCAGTCTCCGCATGCCTCTGCCGGTCGCGTGCCCACGGTGCGCGGCTATCGTTTGTTTGTCGATAGCCTGCTGACGGTCCAGCCGCTGGAGTCCGCGCAGTTGGCCCTGCTCGAGCAGGGGTTCGTGGCCGACGAGACCGTGACTCGCCAGCAGGTCATAGATACCGCGTCCCGCCTGCTCTCCGGCATTACCCGCATGGCGGGCGTGGTCACCTTGCCGCGCCGTGAGCAACTGGGTTTGCGCCATATCGAATTCCTGCCGCTGTCCGGGCATCAGGTCCTCGCCGTGCTGGTCTTCGAAGGCCAGGAGGTGCAAAACCGTATCCTCAAGGTGGAACGTCCCTTCAGCGCCTCCGAATTGCAGCAGGCCTCCAACTACCTCAATACCCTGTTCGTGGGGAAAGGCATCCAGCAGGTCCGCGACGCCATCGTCGAGGAAATGCGGCGCACCCGGGCGGACATGGATGAGCTGATGCGCGCTGCGGTCGAACTGGCCAGCGTGGTGTTCGACGTCCCCGAAGAGGCTGATTACGTCATTGCCGGTCAGTCCAACCTGATGGATTTCAAGGAGCTTTCCCATGTGGAGAAGCTCCGGGCGCTGTTTGATGCCTTCACGGCCAAGCGCGAGATGTTGCACCTGCTCGATCAGGCGCTCCAGGGAGAGGGCGCACAGATCTTCATCGGCGAGGAATCGGGCTATCGCGTGCTGGATGACTGCAGCGTGGTGACGGCGCCCTATCGGGTCAACGGTCAGGTGGTGGGGGTGTTGGCGGTGATTGGACCGACACGCATGGCCTATCAGCGCGTCATCCCCATCGTCGATATCACCGCGCGGCTGCTTGGCAGTGCCTTGAATTTATCCAATTGATCCCCATCATAGGGCCGCCGTGACGCCATGCCAGGGGCGCGCGGCGCCTTTTTGTATTTATGGCATCCGGCGAGGGAGCGGTCTCATGAACCCATCCGATATGAACAACGATTTGTCCCCGCAAGACGGCGCGTCCACGGACGCTGGAACCGCTGGCGGCGATGATCTCCAGACGCGCCTCGCCCAGGCCGAGCAGAAGGCCGGCGAGCACTGGGAGCTTTACCTGCGTGCACGGGCCGATCTGGAAAACCAGCAGCGCCGGATGGCGCGGGAACTGGAAAATGCCCACAAATATGGCCTGGAGCGCTTCGTGAATGAGCTGCTGCCGGTCAAGGACAGTCTGGAGCTGGGCCTGGCTGCCTCCGGCACGGAGCAGTCCGGACCCCAGGCCCTGCGCGAGGGCATGGAGCTGACGCTCCGCATGCTGGGCGCGGCGCTGGAAAAATTCGGCGTGCGCGAAATCGCGCCGCAAGGGGAGGTTTTTGATCCCCAGTGGCATGCGGCAGTTTCCATGCAGGAATCCGCCGCGGCGCCGGAAAACACGATTCTGCACGTCATGCAAAAGGGCTACGCCTTGAGCGATCGGCTGATCCGGCCCGCCATGGTGGTCGTGGCGCGCGCTCCGGGCGGCTGACGCGCCGGGGCATTGAAACCGATTCCTCCCGTCCCCATCTTGGGGAGAACGCAATTTCCGTTTTTTTGGAGTAGCTAAACCATGGGCAAGATCATCGGCATTGACTTGGGCACCACCAACTCCTGCGTGGCGGTGCTGGAGGGCGGCAAGCCCAAGGTGTTGGAAAACAGCGAAGGTGCGCGCACCACGCCTTCCATCGTCGCCTACACCAAGGACGGTGAAGTCTTGGTCGGGCAGGCCGCCAAGCGCCAGGCCGTCACCAATCCGCAGAACACGCTGCACGCAGTCAAGCGCCTGATCGGCCGCAAGTTCAGCGATGCAGTCGTGCAGAAAGACTTGCATTTGGCGACCTTCAAGATCGTGGGCGCCGATAACGGGGATGCCTGGGTCGAGGCCAGTGGCCGCAAGATGTCGCCGCAGGAAGTCTCCGCGCAGGTGCTGCGCAAGATGAAGAAGACCGCCGAGGATTACCTGGGTGAAACCGTCACCGAGGCGGTGATCACCGTGCCGGCCTATTTCAACGACGCCCAGCGCCAGGCCACCAAGGACGCCGGTCGCATCGCCGGGCTGGAGGTCAAGCGCATCATCAACGAGCCGACCGCGGCGGCGCTCGCCTATGGCATGGACAAGCAACGCGGCGACAGCAAGATCGTGGTCTACGATCTGGGCGGCGGCACTTTCGACATCTCCATCATCGAGATCGCCGAAGTCGACGGCGAGCACCAGTTCGAGGTGCTGGCCACCAACGGGGACACCTTCCTGGGCGGGGAGGATTTCGACCTGCGCATCATCGATTACCTGGCCGGCGAGTTCCAGAAAGAAAACGGCATGGATCTGCGCAAGGATCCCCTGGCCATGCAACGCCTGAAAGAGGCGGCGGAGAAAGCCAAGATCGAGCTGTCCTCGGGCCAGCAGACCGAGCTCAACCTGCCCTATGTCACGGCGGACGCCAGCGGTCCCAAGCATCTCAATCTGAAGCTGACGCGCGCCAAGCTCGAAGCCCTGGTGGAGGATCTCATCGAGCGCACCATCGAGCCGTGCCGTTTGGCGCTGAAAGATGCGGGCCTGAAAGCTGCCGACATCAACGAGATCATCCTGGTGGGTGGCCAGACACGCATGCCGCGGGTACAGGACGCGGTCAAGAGCTTCTTCGGCAAGGAACCGCGCCGGGACGTGAATCCCGACGAGGCAGTGGCCATCGGTGCCGCCATCCAGGCCGGCGTGCTGGCCGGTGATGTGCGCGATGTGTTGTTGTTGGACGTGACGCCGCTCACCCTGGGCATCGAGACCATGGGCGGGGTGATGACCTCGCTGATCAAGCGCAACACCACGATTCCCACCAAGGCGTCGCAAGTGTTTTCCACCGCCGAGGACAACCAGTCCGCAGTGACCATCCATGTTCTGCAGGGCGAGCGCGAAATGGCGCGCCAGAACAAGTCATTGGGCCAGTTCAACCTGGAAGGCATTGCCTCGGCGCCGCGCGGCATGCCGCAGATTGAGGTCGCTTTCGACATCGACGCCAACGGCATCCTGCATGTCTCGGCCAAGGACAAGAACACCGGCAAGGAAGCCAACATCACCATCAAGGCCAGCTCCGGGCTGACCGAGGAAGAGATTCAGCGCATGGTGAAGGATGCTGAAGCCCACGCCGAGGAGGATCGCAAGTTCCATGAGCTGGTCACGGCGCGCAACCAGGCCGACAGCCTGGCCTATGGAGTGGAAAAATCCCTGCGCGATCTGGGCGACCAGGTGGAAGCCGAAGAGAAAGGCCGGATCGAGGCGGCTTTGACGGCAGTGCGTGAGGCCATTCAGGGTGAGGACAAGGCGCTGATTGAGCAGTCCACCCAGGCCCTGGCGGAAGTTTCCGCAACCTTGGCACAGCGGGCTGCGGCGGCGGATCAGGCGCGGACCGCAGGAGCTGGTGCTGCCACAGGTGATGCCGATGTGATGGATGCCGAGTTTCACGAGGTGAAGGACGACAAGTCCGCTTGATGCGACGGCAACGCGCCCGGGGGTGATACCGATCATCCCCGGGCGCGTTTGCGAATTGAGACCGGGCAGGGCGGCGCGCACTGCCGATTGATGCACGAAGGCGCAAGCATGGCGAAAGCGGATTATTACGAGACTCTTGGGGTGGCGCGGGACGCCGATGAGGCCGAGCTGAAGAAGGCCTACCGGCGTCTGGCCATGAAATACCATCCCGACCGCAATCCCGGTGACAAGGCGGCCGAGGAACAGTTCAAGGAAATCGCTGAAGCCTGGGAAGTGCTTTCCAATCCGGAAAAGCGCGCCCTGTATGACCGTTTCGGTCATGCCGGCGTGAATGGGCCGGGCGGCGGTGCCGGGGGCGGCTTCGGGCAGGGCGATTTCGCCGAGGCCTTCGGGGACATCTTCGGTAACGTGTTCAGCGAGGTCTTCGGTGGCGGTCGCCGGGGTGGGCGATCGGGCGGCAGCTACCGCGGCGCCGACTTGCGCACGGTGGTGGAGATTGACCTGGAGCAGGCTGCGCGCGGCACCACGGTCGAAATCGAGGTGCCGGGGCATGAGACCTGTACCGCCTGCGGCGGCAATGGCGCCGAACCCGGCACCCAGCCCATAACCTGCTCCACCTGCGCGGGACAGGGGCAGGTGCGGGTGCAGCAGGGCTTTTTCTCCCTGCAACAGGCTTGCCCGCGTTGCCGTGGTCGCGGCACCGTTGTCGAATCCCCGTGCAAGGCATGCAGTGGCGCCGGGCGCATACGGCAGGACAAGACCCTGTCGGTGAAGGTTCCGCCGGGGGTCGATAGCGGCGATCGCATCCGCCTGGGCAGCGAGGGCGAGCCGGGCCAGGGGGGCGGTCCGGCAGGGGATCTGTATGTCCAGATTCAGGTGCGCGACCATTCCATTTTCCACCGCGAGGGCAAGGATCTCTTGTGCGAGATGCCGGTGAGCTTCACCACCGTTGCGCTGGGCGGGGAAATCGAGGTGCCCACGCTGGATGGCCAGGTCAATCTGAAGGTCCCCGCGGGCACCCAGACCGGCAAGGTATTCCGCCTGCGCGGCAAGGGCATGCCGGGCCTGCGTGGCGCCGAGACCGGCGATCTCTTGTGCCGTGTGCAGGTGGAGACGCCGGTCAACCTGACGGCGGAGCAACGCGAGCTGCTGGAACGCTTCGGGACCCTGATCGGCGCGGGTGAACGCCGCCACAGCCCGACTACCAGTGGCTGGCTGGATGGGGTGAAAGGCTTCTTTGATCGATTCACGTCTTGAACTCCCGGCCGGGGGAGATGGAGCGGCAAATGGCGCAGGTGGCGATTGCAGGGGCCGCGGGCCGCATGGGTCGGGCGTTGATGGCAGCGGCCCAGGGACGCAGCGATCTGGCCATCACCGTGGCGCTGGAAGCCCCGGCGCATCCTGCCTTGGGTCAGGACGCCGGCATTCTGGCGGGATTCGGACCGCTGGGCTTGCCGCTGGTCGATGACCTGGCTGCCCAGCTTCAGCGTTTCGCGGTGCTGATCGAGTTCACCCGACCCGAGCCCACCCTGGCCCATCTGGAGCTCTGTCGCCAGCATGGCAAGGCCATGGTGATCGGGACCACTGGGCTGGATGCCGCCCAGCGGGCCACCGTGGCGGCCGCGGCGCGCGACATTCCGATCGTGCTCTCCCCCAACATGAGCGTCGGGGTCAACCTGACCCTCAAGCTGCTGGAAATGGCGGCGCGGGTGTTGGGCGATATGGTGGACATCGAGATCATCGAAGCCCACCACCGCCACAAGGTCGATGCGCCCTCGGGTACTGCGCTGCGTATGGGCGAGGTGATCGCCAGCACCCTGGGGCGCGACCTGAAAACCTGCGCGGTGTATGGCCGCGAAGGTCAGACCGGTGCGCGTGATCGGCACATGATCGGTTTCGAGACCATTCGCGCGGGTGACATCGTTGGCGACCACACGGTGCTGTTTGCCGGCGAGGGTGAACGGCTGGAAATTACCCACCGCGCGACCAGCCGGGAAAACTTCGCGCAAGGCGCCCTGCGCGCCGCTGCGTGGCTGGCCGGGCGCCCGCCGGGGCTCTATGACATGGCGGATGTGTTGGGTCTGTGATGGCCCTCGCATGGACATCCAGGGCCAAGACCCTTAAAATCAGAGCGGTTTGAATGCACTCGCTGGGCATTTGCCTCGGCACTCCGGCCTCGGGGTGGCCGTTGAGTCAGCGTCTCTTCCCGGGGGCGTGATCGCTGTTTCGGATGCAATGGATTTTCCGGGCGGGACGCAAATCCCGTTCCGTTTTCGCACGCCCGTGCCGGAGGTGGCCCCTTGTCTGTACCCGCCCTGCTCGTTCTTGAAGATGGCAGCGTGTTTTCCGGCCGTTCCCTGGGGGTTGCCGGCGTAAGCGCCGGGGAGGTGGTGTTCAACACCGCCATGACCGGCTATCAGGAAGTGCTGACCGATCCCTCCTATCATCGCCAACTGGTGACGCTGACCTATCCCCACATCGGCAACGTCGGCGTGAATGCGGCCGATGCCGAGTCCGATGGGGTGAAGGTTGCCGGCCTGATCATCCGGGACGCATCCCAGGTGGTCAGCAACTGGCGGGCCGAGCAAAGCCTGGAAACCTACCTTCAGGCCCAGGGCATCGTTGCCATTGCCGAGGTCGACACGCGCCGCCTCACCCGGCTGTTGCGCCAGAAAGGCGCCTTGCGGGGGGCGATCGTGGCAGGACAGGCCGATCCTCAGCGCGCCCCTGAACTGGGACGGGAAGCTGCGCTGGCCTTTCCTGGCCTGCTGGGGCTGGATCTGGCCCGCGAGGTCAGTGCGTCCGCTGCCTACATCTGGGAAGAACCGACAGCGTCGTTCGATGCCGACCGCGAGGCGCCGGCATCGGGCCGCTTCCATGTGGTGGCCTACGATTTCGGCATCAAGCGCAACATCCTGCGCTTGCTGGTGGACGCAGGGTGTCGGGTCACGGTGGTGCCGGCCACCACCACCGCCGCCGAGGTCTTGGCCATGGCGCCGGATGGGGTGTTCCTGTCCAATGGGCCTGGCGATCCGGAACCATGCGACTACGCCATCGCGGCGATCCGGACTTTCCTGGAGCGCGGTGTCCCCTTGTTCGGAATCTGCCTGGGCCATCAGTTGCTGGGGCTGGCCAGCGGCGCGCGCACGGTCAAGATGAAATTTGGCCACCACGGCGCCAACCACCCCGTGATGGACCTGGACAGCCGCCGGGTGTTGATCACCAGCCAGAACCACGGCTTTGCGCTGGATGAAGACAGCCTGCCGGATCAGTTGCGCGCCACCCACCGCTCGTTGTTCGACGGCACGTTGCAGGGCGTGATGCGCACCGATCGGCCGGCCTTCGGTTTCCAGGGCCACCCGGAAGCCAGCCCGGGACCCCACGACCTGCGGCCTCTTTTCGCCCGTTTCACCGAGATGATGGAGCGCCAGCGGGCGGCCTGAGCCCCTTACCGCCATCCGCCTGACTGACAGGTTTTCGCATGCCCAAACGTACTGATCTTTCCAGCATCCTCATCCTGGGCGCCGGCCCCATCGTCATCGGCCAGGCCTGCGAGTTCGATTACTCCGGCGCCCAGGCCTGCAAGGCGCTGCGCGAGGAGGGTTACCGGGTCATCCTGGTCAACTCCAATCCGGCGACCATCATGACCGATCCGGAGATGGCCGACGCCGTCTACATCGAGCCCATCCACTGGGCCACGGTGGCGCGCATCATCGAGGCGGAGCGCCCCGATGCCGTGCTGCCGACCATGGGCGGCCAGGTGGCGCTCAATTGTGCGCTGGACCTGGTGCGCGAGGGTGTCCTCGCGCAATTCGGTGTCCAGCTCATCGGCGCAAGCCAGGAGGCCATCCACATGGCCGAAGACCGCAACCTGTTCCGGCGCGCCATGACGGAAATCGGCCTGGCCACGCCGCATTCGGTGGTGGTGCATTCCATGGAAGAAGCGCTGGCCCAGCAGCCCGAGGTGGGTTATCCCACCATCATCCGCCCGTCTTTCACCATGGGTGGGTCCGGTGGTGGCATTGCCTACAACCGCGAGGAATTCCTCGCCATCGTCGAGCATGGCCTGGATCTGTCCCCCACCACCGAGGTGCTGCTGGAGGAGTCCGCCCTGGGCTGGAAAGAGTTCGAGATGGAAGTGGTCCGGGACCGGGCGGACAACTGCATCATCGTCTGCTCCATCGAAAACCTGGATCCCATGGGCGTGCATACGGGCGACTCCATTACGGTAGCCCCGGCGCAGACCCTGACCGACAAGGAATACCAGCGCATGCGCGATGCCTCCATCGCCGTGCTGCGCAAGATCGGCGTGGACACCGGGGGCTCCAATGTCCAGTTCGCCATCAATCCGGCGGATGGCCGTATGGTGGTGATCGAGATGAACCCGCGGGTCTCCCGCTCCTCGGCGCTGGCCTCCAAGGCCACCGGCTTCCCCATCGCCAAGGTGGCCGCCAAGCTGGCGGTGGGCTACACCCTGGATGAGCTGAAGAACGACATCACCGGCGGCGCGACCCCGGCGTCCTTCGAGCCGGCCATCGACTACGTGGTCACCAAGGTGCCGCGTTTCACCTTCGAGAAATTCCCCCAGGCGGACGACCACCTCACCACCCAGATGAAATCGGTGGGCGAGGTGATGGCCATTGGCCGTAATTTCCAGGAATCGCTGCAGAAAGCCCTGCGCGGATTGGAAACCGGCGTGGACGGACTCACCGAGCGCATGCCGCTGCCCCAGACCGAGGAGGCGTGGGCGCGCTTGCGCCAGGAACTGAGCGCCCCCCGTGGCGAGCGGCTGTGGTATGTGGCGGATGCCTTCCGCGCCGGGCTGGATCGTCAGCAGGTGTTCGATCTGACAGCGATTGATCCCTGGTTTCTGGTGCAGATCGAAGACCTGGTGCGCGAGGAAGGTCAGGTGCGCGAGGGTGGTCTGGCAAACCTGGACGCCACCCGGTTGCGTGCGCTCAAGCGCAAGGGATTCTCCGACCGCCGTTTGGCCGCGCTGCTCGCCACCGATGAGGGCGAGATCCGCGCCCTGCGTCATGGCTGGGGCATCCGTCCGGTCTACAAGCGCGTCGATTCCTGCGCCGCCGAGTTCGAGTCGGCGACGGCCTACCTCTATTCCACTTACGATGAGGAATGCGAGGCGGCGCCCACGACGCGGGAGAAGATCATGGTGCTGGGCGGCGGCCCCAACCGCATCGGCCAGGGCATAGAATTCGACTATTGCTGCGTCCATGCGGCGCTTGCGCTGCGCGAGGATGGCTACGAGACCATCATGGTCAACTGCAATCCGGAGACGGTGTCCACTGACTACGACACCTCTGATCGGCTCTATTTCGAGCCCCTGACGCTGGAAGATGTGCTGGAGATCCTCGCCAAGGAAAACCCCAAGGGCGTGATCGTCCAGTATGGCGGTCAAACCCCCTTGAAGCTGGCGCGCGCCCTGGAGGCGGCCGGGGCGCCCATTATCGGTACCAGCCCCGATTCCATCGATCTGGCCGAGGATCGCGAACGCTTTCAGGGGCTGCTGCACCGGTTGAAACTGAACCAGCCGCCCAACCGCACGGCCCGCAGCGCCGCCGAGGCGCTGCGCCTGGCACAGGATCTCGGCTTTCCCCTGCTGGTGCGACCGTCCTATGT
>Ga0073926_10000164_pt1 | contig 14593 bp, 11 predicted proteins | sample GWRWmT4_4Nov14_FD_70189 | JGI IMG/M metagenome (GOLD analysis project Ga0073926, IMG submission 70189) | Sand microcosm microbial communities from a hyporheic zone in Columbia River, Washington, USA - GW-RW T4_4-Nov-14 | ecosystem: Engineered > Artificial ecosystem > Sand microcosm >...
CCCTTAAGGTTTCCACTTTGCGATTAATCCTGGCCGCCGCCAAGGATCGCGAAATCGCATTGCGTAGTGAGGACCGGACTCTGACCGATGAGGATATTTTGCAAATTATGCAAAAGATGATCCGGCAACGTCAAGAATCCGCCCAAACCTATGATAAAGCTGGACGTCTGGACTTGGCATCGCAGGAACGCGAAGAAATCAAAATTATTGAAAGCTTCCTGCCTGCTCAAATGAACGATGCAGATATTCAGGCCGCGTGCGCCGGGATCGTATCGGAAATTGAAGCTCCAGGCTTGAAAGACATGGGCCGAATAATGAATATTCTAAAGGAGCGGTACGCAGGTCAGATGGATTTCAAGAAGGCGAGCGCCGCAGTAAAAAGCCTGTTACATTAGGCTGGACTTTTCCCCAGTTAGCATCATTGATCACTTATGCACGAGACCGGACCTGATGCAGTTCGATAGAAATTTCGTCGAAGAATTGAAGGCGCGGGTCAAGCTTTCCGATGTCGTTGGCCGAAAACTAAGGCTGATCCGGCGCGGCCGGGAATTCGTGGCGTTAAGCCCGTTCAGCAATGAAAAATCTCCCTCTTTCACCATCAATGATGACAAGGGATTTTATCACTGTTTTTCCAGCGGCAAGCATGGCGACGCCATTACCTTTCTGATGGAAACCGAAAGTCTGACTTTTCAGGAGGCGGTGGCCAGGCTGGCCGAGGATGCGGGCATGGAGCTTCCCAAAGCCCGCTTTCAGGACAGCCATGAGGCGAGGACGAAGCAGGCCCAGCGCATTACTCTGTATGGCGTGATGCAACAGGCGGCGATGTTTTTTGCGGCGCAACTGACGGGGCCTGCGGGCGCGGATGCCCGCGCCTATCTGGATAAGCGTCAGGTGCCCGCGGCCTTGCGGCAGACAATGGGGCTTGGTTTTGCGCCCTCTGCACGCACATTGCTGTGCGACACCCTGACCAGGGCGGGGGTAACGCCAGACCAACTGCTAGAGGCGGGGCTGGCCATAAAACCTGACAATGGCGGTGCAATTTACGACCGTTTCAGGGACCGCATCATGTTTCCGATCACGGATAATCGTGACCGGGTCATCGCCTTTGGCGGCCGGGCCATGTCCGCAGACGCCCAGGCAAAATATTTGAATTCGCCCGAAACGCCATTATTTCACAAAGGCAATATACTTTATAACCTCGCAAATGCGCGCCGCGCCATGCTGCCGCGCGGTAAAGGGCAGGGGCGTGACACGTTGATTGTCGCGGAAGGGTATATGGATGTCATTGCCCTGACCCGCGCTGGTTTTGGCAACTCTGTCGCGCCGTTGGGCACGGCTTTGTCAGAAACGCAGATGGCGATGCTGTGGCGCCTGTGCCCGGAACCCATATTGTGTTTTGATGGGGACAGTGCAGGCCTGCGCGCAATGCTGCGTGTGGTGGAGCGCGCGTTACCGCTGCTGGGGCCGGGGCATTCGCTACGCTTTGCCCTGTTGCCTGATGGACTTGATCCGGATGATATCATAACCCGGCAAGGACCAGAGAAAATGTCAGAATATCTTACAAAAACCATGCCCATGGCGGATATTCTGTGGTCGGCGGAAACCAGCCGGGAACCCCTGGATACGCCAGAGCGGCGGGCGGGATTGGAACAGCGTCTGAAAACCCTAATAGCAACAATCACCGATCCGGGTGTGCGCAAATATTATCAGGATGATATGCGCCGGCGTATCTTCGATTTATTTCGTCCGGCCCAGGCGCCCGTCCGATCCGGCCCACCCAATGCCGTCTCTCGCGGCCGATTTTCAGGCCCGCGTCGGAACTTTGCCATCCCCACCGGGTCTGGACCGGCCACAATTGAGGTAAAACGTAGTCCAATGGCAGCTGGTGGCGGTTCCTGGAACGTTGGTGCGCGTCGCGAACAACTCATTCTGGCGGCCGTCCTGCATCATCCACAGCTTCTTGAACGCCATCTTGACGCCTTATGCGATCTGGGCTTTCTGGATCCAGCACTTGACAGACTACGGGCTGCAATCATAGAGGTAGCGGCTGCCTATCCTGACCTTGAAACCAGAAGCCTGCATAGCCATCTCACAGAGCGGGGGTTTGGCGGTATTTTGGACAAAGTTTCATCCGCAAGCGCATTATCGGGGGACTGGTTTTGTGGGCCCGATGCGGCGTTTGCCGATGCCGAGGCCGGTTGGATGCAGACGGTAAATCGGCATTATAGGGAAATTTACTGGGTACAAGCCATTTTCGAAGCGGAGCAGGCATTGGCTGCGGATTTTTCTCTGGAAAATGAGCAGAATTTAATGATTTTGCAGCAACAGCGCGCCGAAGATGCGGAAGATGGGATGATTGTGGGGTTTGGAGTAGCATCCGGGCGGATCGTTAAAAGTTAGAATTTCTTTGGCGTGCGCTTTATCAGGCAAGGGCGGTGAATCTGTTAATTTCTTTTTATTTTAACTATTTATAGCAGTTTTCTTAGATTATTGGTCAATTTTGTGGCCATAGTCGGGTGCTGTTCATGTTCAGGAGACGATTGATGGCGGCAAAGGCGGCGGAAGCAACAACGAAGAACGAAACAACGGCGGAGGATACGCAAGATCCCCCTTTGCTTGATCTTACCGATCAGGCCGTAAAGCGGATGATCCGCAACGCCAAAAAACGTGGCTATGTGACCTATGAAGAGGTCAATCAGGTCTTGCCCTCGGAAGAGGTTTCCCCTGAGCAGATTGAGGATACCATGGCGATGCTCTCGGAAATGGGCATCAATGTCGTGGATGCCGACGAAGCGGAAGAATCCGCCGAAAGCAAGGAAATCGTCCCCATTAATGGTACGCCGGTGGTGCGGGCAGGGGGTTCAGAAACGCTGGAGCGAACCGACGATCCGGTGCGCATGTATTTGCGTGAAATGGGCAGTGTCGAACTGCTGTCACGCGAAGGCGAAATCGCCATTGCCAAGCGCATTGAAGCTGGCCGCGAAACCATGATCAGTGGGTTGTGCGAAAGCCCGGTGACATTCCAGGCCATTATTGTGTGGCGTGAAGAACTGAATGAAGAGCGCGTGCTGCTGCGCGACATTATCGATCTTGAGGCAAGTTTTGGCAAAGGCCCCGGCCAGCCCACGCCGATCTTCGCTCCCTCTGATTCCGTGGTGACGGCCAGCCTTCAGGCGGTGAAGCCAGCAGAACCGAAATTTGTCATTAATGATGACGGGGATGAAGTCCTCGAAGAAATGCCTGTTGACGACGATGAGGATGCGGACGCCGAAAATAATATGTCGCTTGCCGCCATGGAGGCCGCCATCCGGCCACTGGTAATGGAAGCCTTTGATCAGATTGCCGCCAACTACAAAAAACTGCACAAGCTGGAAGAAGCACGTATTGCCGGCGCCCTGGCCAATGAACCGCTGGGCGACAGCCAGGAGCGCAAATATAACAAGCTGCGCAGCGAGATTGTGCAACTGGTTGAAAAGCTGCATCTCAACAATAATCGCATCGAGGCGCTGGTTGAACTGCTCTATTCCATCAACAAGCGGCTGATGGGGCTGGAAGGTCGCCTGATCCGGCTGGCGGATTCACATGGCGTGGACCGCAGCGAATTTCTGAACCAATATCTGACCAATGAGTTGGACCCGAACTGGAGCCGCCGGGTAGGGCGTCTGAGCGGGCGTGGCTGGAAGAATTTTGTTCAGGCCGAGCGGGTAAAGATCAAGGAAATCCGCGACGCCATTGCCAATATCAGCCAGGAAACCGGGCTGAACACCGCTGAATTCCGCCGCATCGTGCAGACCGTGCAAAAGGGCGAAAAAGAGGCCCGCCAGGCCAAAAAGGAAATGGTCGAGGCCAATCTGCGGCTGGTGATTTCCATCGCCAAGAAATACACCAATCGCGGCCTGCAATTTCTCGATCTCATCCAGGAAGGCAATATCGGCCTGATGAAGGCGGTGGACAAATTCGAATATCGCCGCGGCTATAAGTTCTCCACTTACGCGACCTGGTGGATACGCCAGGCGATCACCCGTTCCATCGCCGATCAGGCGCGCACCATCCGCATTCCGGTGCATATGATCGAAACCATCAACAAGCTGGTGCGCACCTCGCGCCAGATGATGCACGAAATCGGCCGCGAGCCGACGCCCGAAGAACTGGCCGAGAAACTTTCCATGCCGCTCGAAAAAGTGCGCAAGGTGCTGAAAATCGCCAAGGAGCCGGTCAGCCTGGAAACCCCCATCGGCGACGAGGAAGACAGCCATCTGGGCGATTTCATCGAAGACAAGAATGCGCTGCTGCCTATCGACGCCGCCATTCAGTCGAACCTGCGCGAAACCACCACCCGGGTGCTGGCCTCTCTCACCCCGCGAGAAGAACGTGTGCTGCGCATGCGTTTCGGCATCGGCATGAACACCGATCACACCCTGGAAGAAGTCGGCCAGCAATTCTCCGTCACCCGCGAACGCATCCGCCAGATCGAGGCCAAGGCGCTCAGGAAGCTGAAACATCCCTCGCGTTCGCGTAAACTGCGGAGTTTTCTGGATAATTAGAGCAGCCCGCGATTAAGTGGAGTCACTTCGTGACCCCACTTAATCGCGGGCTGCTCTAGAACTGCATATCTGCATTCCGGGGCCGAAAGCATTTTCAACCCGCCCAATACTGTTCTATATGTCCTGCCTACCTTTGTGCCCGCTTGGCGGAATCGGTAGACGCAAGGGACTTAAAATCCCTCGGTCGTAAGGCTGTGCCGGTTCGAGTCCGGCAGCGGGCACCAGGCAATACACGTCTGCCAGCTATCGTCCCGGTGATATGGATATTTTAGGATGGTGGGGCTTCGCGTACGATGGCAAATAGGGTATTAAGGCTCTATGTTTGCCGTTGGCCGAATAGTTATAGTGCTGATCATTTTATCGATCCTTTTCTGGATTGTTGAATATTTATTTTCGCATAATAAACATCAGAAAAATCCAGTAAAGAGCTAAATACAGATTTAATATACTGGTTTATTACGCCTATTATATCAAATAATATTACACGTATGGCCATTGGGGTGATGCTGTTTGCTGTGTTTCAGAAAGATATGGCTTCCATAAAACTTTATCTTGAAAGCACAGATACGATAATTTCGCGCCAGCCCCTTTGGTTGCAGGGCATACAAATAATGTTAATCGGTGATTTTACCGGCTATTGGATTCACCGGGCCCTTCACAATGGATGGTTAAGGAGATTTCACGCCATCCATCACAGCCCGGTTAGTCTGGATTGGCTGTCGTCTGTGCGCTTGCACCCGATCAATGATTTGCTGATGCGTGCGCCGCAGGTGATGGTGATATTAGGAGTGGGATATAGTCCAATTTCTATAGTATCTTATGTACCTTTTTTAACTTTATATGCGATCATGCTGCATGCCAATCTTAACTGGACTTACGGCAAAATTGGTTTGGTTTTCGCCAGCCCGGTTTTTCATCGTTGGCATCACACGGCGCAAGACGAAAACCTGAACAAAAACTTTGCCGGATTATTTCCTGTCTTTGACATGGTGTTTGGGACTTATTACATGCCCCGGGGAAAGGCGCCGGAAAGGTTTGGTGTTCAAAGTGCAAATGTGCCGGATGGTTTTTGGGGGCAAATGCTATATCCTTTTCGAAAATCAGACACCAGAACATTGCTTTGAAATATAATCCGCAATCCGCCACCCCCGGCTCAAACCCTTTGCTTGCAGCGGGGAAATAACCGGGGTATGCCTTCTCTGAAAGGTAACGCCACCCGGTTTTGCCTACTGACCTATTGATGATCATTTTAACCGCATTTTCTCAACTGGAACTGTCATGCAAATTACGCAAACGAGCAATGAAGGCCTGAAGCGCGCTTTTACAATCATTGTCGAAGCCAAGACATTGGCCGAGCGCACGGACGCCCGCCTGATGCACCTCAAGCAAACGGTGCAGATCAAGGGCTTTCGCAAGGGCAAAGTGCCGGTATCGCTGCTCAAGCAACTCTATGGCGATGGTTTGCGAGGAGAGGTCGTGCAGGCCGCTGTCGAGGAGGCAACCCAGAGCGCCCTGAAGCAGCATGACCTGAAACCTGCAATGCAGCCCAAAATCGATCTGGTCAAATTCGATGACAATTCAGATCTGGAATATACGCTGGAAGTGGAAGTGCTGCCCGCCATCGAGCCGATGGATTTTTCCACGCTGAAGCTTGATCGTCCGATCACGGAAATTGGACCAAATGAAGCCGATGAGGCGATCCAGCGCCTTGCAGAACATCAGCGCGCATTTGCGGACAAGGCCGACGATGCCGGGGCCGAGGATGGTGACGTGGTCGTGATCGATTATGACGGCAAGATCGATGGAGTGCAGTTTGAAGGCGGCAAGTCGGAAAATGTCAGCGTCCAAATCGGACAGAAAATGTTCATACCGGGATTTGAGGAACAGCTTGTCGGCGCCAAAAAAGGCGATGAAAGGCAGTTGAAGGTCACGTTCCCGGAAGAATATGGCGCAAAGCACCTGGCGGGCAAGGATGCGGTTTTCGATGTGAAGGTGCATCAGGTGCGCACGCCAGAGGCCGTCGTGATTGATGACGCCTTTGCCGAAAAACTGGGCCTGGATAATCTTGAAAAACTGCGCGAGGCGATGCAGGAACGCATTGCCACTGATTATAAATCCATCAGCCGTTCCCGCCTGAAACGCAATTTGCTGGATGCGCTCGACAAGGCGCATGTCTTTGAAGTGCCGCCGGGCATGTTGGCTGCCGAAGAAGAGCAAATCTGGCAGCAGTTTAATCAGGAACTTCAGAGGCGGGGACAAACCCTTGAAGATCAGGATAAGTCCGAAGAGGAATTGCGCGCCGAATATCGTGTTATCGCGGATCGCAGGGTGCGCTTAGGGTTGCTGCTGGCCGAAATTGGCCAGCGTAATTCAATCACTGTCTCCGAAGACGCCATGCGTGATGCGCTGTTCCGTCAGGCTGCACAGTTTCCGGGGCAGGAGAGAATGCTGTTCGAATATTATCAGAAGAATCCCCAGGCGCTGGCGTCGCTGCGCGCGCCATTGTATGAGGATAAGGTCGTCGATTTTATTCTCGAACTGGCGCAGGTGACGGATGTGCCGGTTAGCCGTGAGGAATTGTTCAAAGAAGAAGATGACGAATAGGACAATTTCTCACTGACATGCCCTTCCTTTTTTCAGAACCAGCCAGGATACCCAGATTATGTCAGACCCTGTAGAAACCTATATGAACCTTGTTCCCATGGTGGTGGAGCAGACCAGCCGTGGCGAGCGCGCCTATGATATTTTTTCGCGCCTGTTGCGCGAACGGATCATCTTCATTACCGGACCGATCGAAGATCACATGGCCACGCTGGTCATTGCACAATTGCTGTTTCTGGAAGCGGAAAATCCGAAAAAAGAGATTTTCATGTATATCAATTCGCCAGGTGGCGTTGTGACCTCTGGTCTGGGCATCTATGATACAATGCAATATATCCGCCCTTCGGTATCGACTTTATGCGTTGGTCAGGCCGCGTCGATGGGATCGCTGCTGCTTGCGGCAGGTGAAAAAGACGGGCGTTTCGCGCTGCCGAACGCGCGCATTATGGTGCATCAGCCATCGGGCGGGTTCCAGGGGCAGGCGACCGATATCGCCTTGCATGCCCAGGAAGTTCTGTCGCTGAAGCATCGTCTGAACATGATCTACGCTAAACATACGGGGTTGCCGGTCGAACAGATTGCCGCCGCTTTAGAACGGGATAATTTCATGACCCCAGAAATGGCCAAGGAATTTGGGGTGATAGACAGGATTGTGGAGAAACGTCCGGCCCCGGAAGAGGTTGTATAAGAGGGATTTACCCCCTATCTTAATGAAATCTTGAAATTATATAGCGTAACATGCTCGAATAAGGGTGTGGAGCGTTGGAATCGGGTCCAGGATTCGAAACGGACCACAGAAATGCCCCGGAACCGCTTTCCTTTATTGGAAATGGGGACGGGGGAAACGGGAAAAAGCATTCCACCAGATACTGTCTGTATCCGGTGTGAAGCATACAAGCAGACGGAGTCTCTAGATGAGCAAGGTCAGCGGCGGCAGCGGCGGCGATTCGAAAAATACGCTCTATTGCTCCTTCTGCGGCAAAAGCCAGCACGAAGTTCGCAAGCTGATAGCGGGGCCAACGGTATTCATTTGCGATGAATGCGTTGAGTTGTGCATGGATATCATCCGTGAGGAAACCAAGACTTCACTGGTGAAATCGCGTGCCGGTGTGCCTACCCCAAAGGAAATTCGTAAAACCCTGGATGATTATGTCATCGGACAGGATTACGCCAAGCGGGTGCTGGCCGTTGCGGTGCATAATCATTACAAGCGCCTCAATCAGCAGCAAAAAAGCGGCGATGTCGAAATCGCCAAGTCAAACATTCTTCTGATCGGCCCGACAGGGTGCGGCAAGACGCTGTTGGCGCAGACGCTGGCGCGCATTCTTGATGTGCCGTTTACAATGGCGGATGCGACGACGCTAACCGAAGCGGGTTATGTCGGTGAGGATGTCGAAAATATCATTCTGAAATTACTGCAATCCGCCGATTATAATGTCGAGAAGGCGCAGCGCGGGATTGTGTATATCGACGAAGTCGACAAGATCAGCCGCAAGTCGGATAATCCATCCATTACCCGCGACGTTTCGGGCGAAGGCGTACAGCAGGCGTTGCTGAAGCTGATGGAAGGCACAGTCGCCAGCGTTCCGCCGCAGGGTGGCCGCAAGCATCCACAGCAGGAGTTCCTGCAGGTGGATACGACCAATATTCTGTTTATTTGCGGCGGCGCGTTCTCGGGACTGGAGCGCATCATTTCCGCGCGTGGGCAGGGATCGTCGATCGGCTTTGGCGCCAATGTCAAATCACCCGATGACCGGCGCACCGGTGAAATTCTCAAAATGCTGGAGCCGGAAGATTTACTTTCCTTTGGCCTGATCCCGGAATTTGTAGGCCGCCTGCCGGTTTTGGCGACACTGACGGATCTGGACGAGGCGGCGCTGATCGATATTCTCAGCAAGCCAAAGAATGCGCTTGCCAAGCAATTCCAGCGTTTGTTCGATATGGAAAATGTCAAATTGACCTTCTCGGATGAAGCATTGCGGGCAATTGCCAAAAAGGCGATCACACGCAAGACCGGCGCGCGCGGTTTGCGTTCTATTCTGGAGTCAATCCTGCTGGATACGATGTACGAGTTGCCAAGCTTTGAATCCGTAGAAGAGGTGGTCATTAGCGGTGAAGTGGTCGATGGCAAGGCAAGCCCATTGTACATCTATTCTGACCGGGATCGCCGCGAGGACGCCGGCGCTTCAGCCTAGATCTGCGCTGGCGTGACGGCGTATTTCAGGATGTATGCGATAATTGATGTTTGTTTTGAGCCGGCCTTGAATCTTGCCCTGGTTAATCCCACGTTAATACGGTATTCCGCGCCGGATGGCCGGGCGGGTGTGTGCGTGTTGGCGATTTTGGCATAAGCATGATTTCCGGGGCGGGATTTCTGACGCGACGCAATCATTAGGGGATTCCCATGGAAGTATCGAATAAATCTGAACAGCCCAACATTCTGCCGGTGTTGCCGCTAAGGGATATCGTCGTATTCCCGCATATGGTGGTGCCGTTATTTGTTGGCCGCGAAAAATCAGTCCGTGCGCTTGAAGACATGATGCAGACGGATAAACAGATTATGCTGGTCGCGCAGCGTGACGCCACGAATGATGATCCGTCCAAGGACGATGTGTATCAAGTGGGCACCATCGCCACCGTCATGCAATTGCTGAAGCTGCCGGACAAAACCGTCAAGGTGCTGGTTGAGGGTGTATCACGCGCCCGCATCAAACGGTTTACGGACAATCCTGAGTTTATTCAAGCCGAAGTGGAAATCATTTCCGACGCAGAGGAAGAGACTCCGGAAGTCGAGGCGCTGGCCCGTTCCGTGACGGCTTTGTTTGACCAATATGTGAAGCTTGGTAAAAAACTGCCGCAGGACGTTCTGGTTTCTGTCGAGCAGATTGAGGGCGCGGCAAAGCTGGCCGACTCCATCGCATCGCATGTCGCTGTAAAAATTCCCGAAAAGCAGGAACTGCTCGAGATGGCGGGCACGGCGGCGCGGCTGGAAAAATTGCTCGCGATGATGGAGGGCGAGATAAGCGTTCTTCAGGTGGAAAAGAAAATTCGCGGGCGCGTCAAACGGCAGATGGAAAAGACCCAGCGTGAATTTTACCTGAATGAGCAGATGAAGGCGATTCAAAAGGAGTTGGGCGAAGGCGAGAGTGGCAAGGACGATATTGGCGAGCTTGAGACAAAAATCCGCGCGACGAAGCTGAGCAAGGAGGCCAATGAAAAGGCCGAAGGCGAGCTGAAAAAGCTTCGCAATATGAGCCCGATGTCGGCCGAAGCGACCGTTGTGCGTAATTATCTCGATTGGTTGCTGTCTATTCCCTGGAATAAGCGCAAGCGCGTGAATATTGATCTGGCCCGCGCCGAAGCCATTCTGGATGCCGACCATTACGGCCTGGAAAAGGTAAAGGAGCGCATTCTCGAATATTTGGCGGTGCAAAAGCGCACCAACAAATTGAAGGGTCCGATCCTGTGCCTGGTGGGACCGCCGGGTGTAGGCAAAACCTCGCTCGGAAAATCAATTGCGCGCGCGACAGGGCGTGAATTTATCCGCATGTCTCTTGGCGGTGTGCGCGACGAGGCTGAAATTCGCGGCCATCGGCGCACCTATATCGGCTCGATGCCGGGCAAGGTGATCCAGAGTCTGCGCAAGGCGAAATTTTCCAATCCATTTTTCCTGCTCGATGAAATCGACAAAATGGGGGCGGATTTCCGCGGCGATCCTTCCTCTGCGTTGCTGGAGGTACTGGATCCCGAACAAAACAGCACCTTCTCGGATCATTATCTGGAAGTGGATTACGATCTGTCGGATGTCATGTTTGTAACGACGGCGAATAGTTTGCGCATGCCGGAGCCGCTGTTGGACCGCATGGAAATCATCCGCATACCCGGTTACACCGAGGACGAAAAAGTCGAAATCGCCAAACGGCACCTGGTTGCCAAGCAACGTGAGGCGCATGGCCTGAAACCCGATGAGTTCACGATTTCCGATGCAGGCATTCGCCACCTTATTCGCTATTATTCGCGCGAAGCGGGCGTTCGCAATCTGGAGCGCGATCTGGCCAATCTGGCGCGTAAGGCCGTGCGCGAATTGGTGTCGAACAAGGCTGTCAAGCATATCGAGATGACGGAAGAGCTGATTGAAAAATATGCTGGCGTGCGCCGCTTCCGATTCGGAGAGGCAGAAGAGGAGGATCAGGTCGGTGTGGTTACGGGCCTTGCCTGGACAGAAGTTGGCGGCGAATTGCTGAACATCGAATCGGTCATGCTGCCTGGCAAGGGCCGCATGACAACAACCGGCAAGCTGGGCGATGTGATGAAGGAATCGATCGAGGCGGCATCGTCATATGTGCGCTCAAGGGCAGTTGATTTTGGCGTCAAGCCGTCCCTGTTTGAAAAGACGGACATCCATGTACATGTGCCCGAAGGCGCCACGCCTAAGGATGGGCCGTCGGCAGGTGTGGCGATGGTGACCTCCATTGTCTCGGTGCTGACATCCAATCCTGTGCGGCGTGATGTGGCCATGACGGGTGAAATTACCTTGCGCGGGCGCGTATTGCCGATTGGCGGATTGAAAGAAAAACTGCTTGCGGCGTTGCGCGGCGGCATCAAAACCGTGCTGATCCCGTCTGAAAATGTCAAGGACTTGGCGGATATTCCGGATAATGTCAAAAAGGATCTGGAAATTATCCCGGTGATGGTGCTGGACGATGTGTTGAAGCATGCGCTGGTCAAACCTCTCACGCCCATTGAGTGGGATGAGGCTAAGGAACTTGCCGCAGCCAATGAAGCGAAAATGGCTTCCGCTGAGGCTCTGCGCGCACACTGATTGTGTGCCGGAACGTGATTGTGCAAAGCAGGTGGGCGGGAGTTGTTGGCCCTGGATTTTAATGTGTTAGAGCAGCTTTCCGCGGCTAAGTGGGGTCACTTCGTCACTCCACTTGATCGCGGGCTGCTCTATCGGGTCTTGTTTTTTACCGGCCATGGGGACACGGCCGGTTTTTCTTTGACGAATCTGCGACTATTTATCAATCTGGCGCATGCTACGGGCGCGTCAATACGTAAAAATCTGTGGGAAAAGCGCCTTTTTTCTTTGACGGAGTAAGAGAACAGAGGCAATGTTCAACTGAAATTTTGACTGCATTGACTGAGTCTGATTGATGAAGTTAGCTAACCGATACCGGATTAGACCTGCAACAACACAATGAGGGGGCCCTCGTGAACAAGAATGAACTTATCGCTGCCGTAGCCGATGACATTGAACTCACCAAGGCGGATGCCGCGCGCGCGGTGGATTCCATTTTGGAGATCATCACCAAAAGCCTGAAGAAAAATGGCGAGGTCCGTCTTGTGGGTTTCGGAACTTTTTCAGTCGTTAAACGCAAAGCGTCCGAAGGACGCAATCCCCGCACAGGTGAAGCGATTAAAATTCCGGCTAGCAAGCAGCCTAAATTCAAAGCTGGCAAAGCCCTGAAAGACGCCGTTAACTGATCCGGACTCGCGGCGCACAGTTTGCCTGCACACAGATTAGCTTTAGACCGTTTTCTGGTCAGATAGGCGCGCACCATGCACACATAAAATGCTGCCCAGCATTAAATGTCACCCCGAAAAAAAATCGGGGTGACATTGTGGGGCGGGTGATATGGTGTGAACAACTAATTCTCATTTCGGGGCGGTTAGCTCAGTTGGTAGAGCATCTCGTTTACACCGAGAGGGTCGGCAGTTCGAGCCTGTCACCGCCCACCAGCCACTTCGCCTTTACGGGCTACGCGCAAAATATCGACAGATAGGCAATATGAGTAGGGCAATTTCCTGCATTAAGTTCGAGCCATGAGGCTCGAACTTAATGCAGGAAATTGCCCTAGATTTTAATGTGTTATACCAGCGGCCCTATGCCCTGACCTGTCATCTACCATGTTTATGCATTGGCATAATCGCGTAGTTTAGCGTTCAGAATGGTTATGAGTTTACGCATGATAGCGGTAAGCGCCAGCATGGGTTTTTTGCCGTTGCCGATGAGGCGCTCGTAGAAGGCGCGTAAATCCGGGTTGAAGCGGCGCGCCGCCATTGCGGCCATGAACAGGCTGCGTTTGACGATCGCCCTTCCTCCGGAGGTTCTGCGATACCGGCTTGTTTTACCGCTGTCTTTTGCGTGCGGGGCAACCCCTGCCAGGCTTGCCGCCTAGCGGCGGGTAAGGCTTCCCAATTCCGGCATGCAGGCCAGTAAGGTGAAGGCGGTGTGTTTGCCGATGCCCTTGACGCCGGTCATGATGGCGTATTTTTGGGTCATCGCCGGTGAGAGTTCGATCAGGGCGGCGATCTCGCTTTCGATCTCCGCAATCTGCTCATTGAGGAATGCCAGCATGGCGTTCTACCGTTCCTTCAGCATGGCGTAGTTGGGATGCTGGCGTCTGGTCTGCTCGGCGATGCGCATCGCCACCAGATCGGCGCGGCGCGCCAGCAGCAGGCTCAGCATGGCCTGGGCGGGGTCCGGGATGCGGCACAGCGTCAGAACGTGCTGACGTTCATAGCCATAACGGGCAAGCGCCCGCGCGTCGAGCTGGTCGGTCTTGGCGCGCTTGCCAAGCGAGCGGATAAAATGCTTGGCCGTGAGCGGATCAGCGCGATGCACCCCAATGCGCGCCTGCAACAGCGTGGCGATCAGGGCGCTTTCGTAACCACCGGTGGATTCCAGCACCACCAGCGTCTCGGGCAGAACCGCGGCATAATGTTGCATCATTGCGGCAAAGCCTTCGCCGCAATTTTGAGAGCGCTGCGGCTTTGCCGCGGACGCGTGAACGGCAACGTCAAACCATTCCTTGCTGACATCGATGCCGATAAAGTGTACATAGTTCATTGGGTGTTTCCTCGTTTGCTTTGGATTGTGTACGGGCGGATACCCTTCCTACCATTCAAGCGGTTAGGAGAAACGTGGGTGGGAGACCATGATGACAACGGTCGTAAATACCGCATCCTGACCGGTTGCCCACCCACACCACTCATAACACATCCTCAACACACAATCCTGAGCGAAGCGACCAGGCTACGCCGAAGCGAAGCTTCAGCTTCGCCTAGGCGAGAGGATCTCCCCGAAGCGGATGGGGATGCTTCGCTCTCGCCGCGCAGGCGCTGGCGCAGCGGGTCGCTCAGAATGATGCAACGGGTCTGTTCATCTGGCCGTTGGTATCAGAGACATGCGAAGAATACGCCGCAATCTGATCACATACCGCCCTATTTATCCGTAATCGGATTATCCCCGCGCAGAGCCGCGCGGGGATTTTTTGTCAGGCGTTCTTGATCGTCATCCCGCCATCCACCGGAAACGCCACGCCATTGACATAGGACGCGGCCGGCAGGCACAGGCTTAATGTCATATGCGCCACTTCCTCGGGAAAGCCATAGCGCAGTACGGGCACCCGGCGCTTGACGTATTTTTCCTTGTTCTCTTCCGGAAT
>Ga0073926_10000165_pt1 | contig 14567 bp, 12 predicted proteins | sample GWRWmT4_4Nov14_FD_70189 | JGI IMG/M metagenome (GOLD analysis project Ga0073926, IMG submission 70189) | Sand microcosm microbial communities from a hyporheic zone in Columbia River, Washington, USA - GW-RW T4_4-Nov-14 | ecosystem: Engineered > Artificial ecosystem > Sand microcosm >...
CAGCGCATCCAGATCCCGGTGATCGGCAAATACCGATGTCCCCGCATTGTTCACCAGAATATCGATGCGCCCCCATTTATCCATGGTTTCCCTGGCAAGCCGGCGGCAATCTGCATCTTCGCCGATATTGGCTTTTACGACCAACGTCCCGACGCCAAGCGCAGCGCATTGCGCCGCAACCTCATGCGCTTCTTTTTCGCTTTTGGAATAATTGATCACGACATTAACGCCGCGCGCGGCCAGCTTTACCGCGACCGCTGCGCCCAATCCCATGGCAGATCCCGTGATGATCGCCACTTTGCCCCTGATGTCCATCCGCACGCTGCCTTTTGGTTGCCATATCTCAGGTCATGATGCGTCAATCCGGGGGTAAATTACAAGGCAACGTCGAAAAATTGCAGATGCCAACGCATTTCTTCTGCATCCATGGGATAGTCCGTGCCGTTACGGGCCAGCACCAAATCGGGACGCGGCACATGGCCGACGGTTTTTTGTACTTCAAGCGCTGTGCGCATGGAAAAACCGGCCTTCCAGGCGAGTGCGGTAATCGCCTTGCCGCTGCGCGCATCCAGAATCCGGCGCACCAGCAGTTCAGGAATTTTGGATTTCAGCGCCAACGCCTCGATAACAAAATCAGCATGATTAGCCGCCGCCGCCGCTACAAGCTCGGCGTCCCCCAGACGGTCGGTGTCAAACGCCTGTTTCGCACTCACGCCCAGCCCCGGATCCTCTGTGCGGCCAAGCGATTCTTCCGTGCTAATACGCGTCCGGATGTTTTTTTTCAAAAAATCCTTAGTGTCCTTGTCCAGATTAAGATCATCGCGCGTCAGAAGAATATTCAGCAGCGACGATGCCACAAAACCGGCCACACGGCGTACAGCGCGCAATGGCAGCTCCGGACGCATTACTATTGGTTTGTGCCAGCGATGAATATCCTCTGCCTGGTCAATGATCGCATCCAGCGTTTCTTCGCGTATCTGCGCGTTCTTGTTGGCAAGCAAAGACGCCACAGCCGAAACATCCAGCGACGCCACAATGACGTCCGACACCTGTTCGCTGACATGCTGACGCTGGGCGATTGGCGCCATTGCGCCATCAACGATGCCGCTGGCCATGATTTGCAGCAGATCATCATCTGACAGCAAAGGCGAATATTCCAGAATTGGCGCGCGCACCACATTTTCCAGATCATTCGCCAGCCGCAAGGCAATGCGCTTCGGAACATTATCCGCCCGCTTGATTTCCTCGGATATGATCTGGCGCACGCGGGGCAGATGATCATCTGCCAGTTTTTCGAGAATGGCCTCCATCTGCTCGCGCAACTTTACCTGCGCATCCTGGGGAAGCCCCGGGACCAGACGGGCAATCTTGCGCGCCAGTTCGCACCGTACTTCATCGTCAGCGTCATCACTCAGAACGATATTCGCCTGTATCGGCGTATGAGGATTTTTCGCGACCTTGCGCCGCACGTTCGGCGATTCATCTGTCGCCAAATAATAAAGCATTTCCGGCGGTGAATCGGCGCGCCCAGCAAGCTCCGTGCGTTGCGCCAACTGGTTTTTTTCCAGCGCCCCACGCGCCACTTCATAGTCCAGATTTTGCGGAAGCTTGCGGCCGATAGGCAAATGACTAAACAGTTTCTTTAACATGTAAGCGCCCTTATCCGTCGATCTTGGTTTTGGTTTTCTGCGCGCCCGCCGGGGCAGCGACAATGAGTGAGCCTTTGCCCTGGCGTTTTACCTGATACATGACATCGTCCGCGCGCATGATCAGTTCGGTCAGTTGTTCAAAACGCTGAGGGTCTGCAATCGCTATTCCAATGGACAGGCCAAGCGGCGGCATATCGGCGGGTGTGGTAATGCCCGCCAACCTGTGCAGGGATTTTGTGTCTTCAATCAGATTTCGGGCCTTGGTTTCGGCGCCAGTCGCATCTGTATCTTCCAGCCAGATCGCGAATTCGTCCCCGCCAAGACGGGCGCACAAGTCACCGATGCGGCTGTGCCCATGAAGCAAATTCGCTAATTCTTTCAACACCTGGTCACCCGCCGCATGACCAAAACGATCATTGACGGGTTTGAAATTGTCCAGATCTATATATAGCAGCGCGCCGCAACGCGACACGCGATAGAGATGCGCATGACGCTGAAAGAGGTCTTCCATAAACGCCCTCCGGTTCAGCAACCCGGTCAATTCATCGGTCCGTGACAATTCCGCCAGCCGCTGCATCTGATTGTCGTGCGCAATCGCCATTGCGATATGTGTCGCCACCGATTGCGCCAGTGTTTGCGGCGCGGTATCCGGTTCAGGGGCAACATTTTCAGGAAATTTCAGCCAGATGACACCGTTTGCCGTATCGCCATGCACCGTAACGGTTAGTACGTTCCTAAAACCGTTTTCCATAAATTCGACGCAGCTATTTCCATTCTTGCTGGACGCATCATGAAGCGCCAACTCAATGCGTTTTATCTCGGCGTAATTTGGGCATGCCTTTTCAGGCACGGATGCGCCCAGCACGCGCATCTGCTTTTTATTATCGACGCCGAGAATGCCGCAATAGGTTGCGCCGCTGGCTTCGGCGAGAATCCCGGCCGCATTGCCAAATGCAGCAAGCGTGTCAAGGCTGCGATGGGTTGCATCCACAATCGCCCGCACCTGCGATTCGCGCAGACGCATGAATTCCAGCGCCTGTTGATGCAGTTTCGCCTCGGTGATGTCCGTGCTGACCCCGCGCGCGCCGCGCCAATGATTGGATTTATCGTAAACAGGCAATGCGTCAACGCGGCAATATCTGCGATCGCCGTTTGCGTCCTTCACGATTATTTCGAAATTTTCAATGGGCGTTCGAGTCACAAAAGGATCAATGTCAGAGCCATCCCGCAACTGGCCCAGCATATCCTGACTGCGGCGTCCATTCAGCGCCTGGGCGCTATATCCCAATGCACCTTTGGGGCTGACAAACGTGAATGCGCCATTTTCATCGGTCTGCCAGGAAAAATCCGATGAACAGCGTGACAGGTCACGATATAATTCGCGCGATTCGATCAAGGCGTTGCGCATGGCGTATTCTGCGCTGCCATCCCTGGCAAGCAGCATCAATCTACGATTATGCGGCGTAAGCTGGTCAGCAGGGATATTAGCGGGGGCGAGCGCTAGCACCGTTAAATAGTACAGCGCCTGAGGATCACCGGTCACTGGGTCCGGGGGAAGATATATTTGTCCAACAGCCGGCCGGCCTGTCGCGGCGACACCCGCCAGCAGAACACGTAAATCCTTGGTCGCGTGGGCATCATTTGCCTTCAATATCCGTACGGCCTCGCTATTTGCCGCCAGTACTTTTCCGGCGTCGCCGAACAAAATCGCCGGGCCTGGATAGGCGCCAATTTCAGCGATGGCGTCGATTGCATGGATCCCGGCCCCTGCATCGCCCCCGCCTTCGCCACTGGCGCTACCGGACCGGCGCCAAAATGCCGCCGATAAAATGGAATATTGTGCGCTCATATGTCCCGCCCGGCCATCAGGTTTAATCGGCTGCGGGAAACAGTCTGGCATAACCGGGTTAACAGCAAATTACATGGGCATCGTCATACACTTGACAGCATGCCGGCAGAGGACGATTGTTACGCTTTACCTATGGAGCCATTGATGAACATCGTGCCGCGTCTTGCCAAGGCTGACGCCTGGCTGTTCGATCTCGACAATACGCTATATCCTGCCCATACTGATCTTTTCGCCCAGATTGATCAGCGCATGGCGGCGTTTATCATGAGTTACCTTGGTGTTAACCATGTTGAAGCACGCACCCTGCAAAAGGCGTATTGGGCCAGCCACGGCACCACTCTGAATGGGCTGATGTCCGAACATAGCATGTCCCCAGAACCGTTTCTGGAGTTTGTGCATGACATAGATGTCACAGGGCTGGTTTATGATCAGCGCCTCGACGCGGCGCTTTCCAGACTGCCCGGGCGCAAAATGATTTTCACGAATGGCACACTGCGTCATGCTGAAAACGTACTCGAGCGTCTGCAGTTGGCGCATCATTTCGAATGTATTTTTGATATCGCCGCCACCGGATATGTACCCAAACCCCACAGCAGCGCCTACCATCATGTGGTCGCCGTATCGGGTATCCACGCCGCGTCCACGGTCATGGTGGACGATAGCGTCAAGAACCTGCTTCCGGCTTTTGAGTTGGGCATGATAACGATCTGGGCAGCGGGCAAACCCGAATGGAGCGGTCCTCCCCCGGCGCCTGACGCCGTCCATATTCATCATGTCACAGAGGATATTGGCGCCTTTCTCGACAATCTGTTTCCGGCGAGCGATTGCGCGTGACCAGCGAGCCCTATTGGCGGCGAAAAACGCTGGACCAGATGACCCTGCAAGAGTGGGAAAGTCTCTGCGATGGATGTGGAAAATGCTGCCTGGTTAAACTTGAAGACGAAGACACTGGAAAAATTCATTACACGGATGTTGCCTGTGCATTGCTGGATACCGGCGCATGCCGGTGCACGGATTACGGCAACCGGCAGCAGCGCATACCGGACTGCGTGACGCTTACGCCAGAGAATATTAATCGTGTCAAAAACTGGATGCCGTCCAGTTGCGCATACCGGTTGCTTGCGGACGGCAAGCCCCTGCCGGACTGGCACCATCTGGAATGCGGAGATACTCAGGCCGTGCACCACGCCCGAAAATCCGTTCGTGGGCGATGTGTGACCGAAACAGGTATTGAGATTGACGATCTGCCTGCCCGAATTGTGCGCTGGCCACGCTAAAGTGATTCGCTTGGGTAAAACACATATGGTAGTGTGACGCCATCACCCACCATTGAAGAATGGGCCATGCTTAAACTGTCTGGCGTTCTGGCCGCCATCTTGGTCGCTCTGGGTTGCGGCTATTTGGTGTGGCCGGATCAATTCATGGCGCACTGGAATATGCTGGCTATATCCGCCGGGCGCCAGCTTGCTTTGGAACGCGCAACCCTTGATCAGCTAATATCCGGCAAATTGACAATTGACGCCCCCTCTGGCAGTAGCGGCGCGAACCCTCCGCCCGCTATAGCCAGGCCGGAACAGAATTCTTCACCTCCACCTAAACGGGCCAGGCCACCGGAAATTGTCCAACCGGGCAGGATGCCGGTCCCCACAGCCACAACGCCAGACCAAGACCAGCCCCCTTCTCAAATCAGCGCGCCTGTCACGGATGCTCCGGCACAAGCGACGCCGGAAGCCGCCCTTGGGGCTATTCTCAAGCATGAGGTCCGGGAAAATCAGGCCAAAGAAGAGACGTTCTGGACAGAAGAGCGCATTCAGGAAGCGCTAAAAAATGGCGCCCCAAAAACAAGAAGCGCCCCATGCATCGCACTCTGTGATAATAATAACACAGCTATTGAAATTTACATGCCTAAACAACCCGCCGAAGGCCAAAAAAAATAATCAGGCATACCGCGTCACCTGATTAATCCAGCGTTAATCGTTCTGATATCAAAGTGGGGCCCGTCATTGTTGTTTTTAATGTTCTACTTGCTGTGTTTCTTGACATTATGCTGACAAGTTAACCATACACATCTGTTAAACTTAGTATTAACATGAGTAAGTTAACGTTGGAGGCTTGCTGCGCCCGGGAGGCAAGGGGCCTCCGTACTTCGCAACATCGCGCTAGGGAGAATTGCTTTGTTTATTTCACTTTCAAGGGGCCCGCTGGCCTTTGCCGCAGGGTTGACGATGTTAGCCCTGTTATCCGCCTGTTCCGGTTTGCCCGAAGCTTCTGGGGCCTCGGTGACTGCCCCGGAATCAACCCCGAATTATATTATTGGGCCACGGGATTCATTACAGATTTTCGTCTGGCGCAATCCCGAATTGACGACCACTGTAACAGTCCGTCCAGATGGCAAGGTCACGGTTCCGCTGATTGAAGATTTGCAGGCGGCGGGAAAGACCCCAACGCTACTTGCGAGAGAAATAGAAAAGCAGCTTGAGCAATATGTCCAAAGTCCGGTTGTGTCTGTGATTATGGGCGGTTTCGTTGGCCCGTTTGATCAACAGATCAGGGTGGTCGGAGAAGCCGCCAATCCTCAGGCGATTCCCTTTAGCGAAAAGATGACCGCCCTTGATGTAATGATAGCAGTAGGGGGACTGACGGAATTTGCAGCGGGTAACCGGGCGGTTCTGGTTCGCCAGGGTCAAGGCTCATTCCGGGTTCGCCTGGATGATTTGATCAAGGACGGGGATGTAAGCGCCAATGTTCCCGTAATGCCGGGTGACGTTCTGATCGTCCCTCAAAGCTGGTTCTAGACTTCCACTGCTGGAAGGGGCCTCTCTTCCAGCCTCTTTCCGAAGGCTCGCTTTCCGGTCATCAGCCTATGTCGGCAAGGACGAATGTTTAACATGGAATTCCGGTTACGGTCATGAACGAAATCATTGTAGAAATTCTAAGTTACGCCAAGGCGATGTGGCGATATCGTTGGATGTCCCTGAGCATCGCATGGGTCGTCAGCGTGATTGGCTGGGGTTTCGTGGTTATGCTGCCTGACAAGTTCGAATCCGAAGCGCGTATCTATGTAGACACAGGCAGCCTGCTCGCCCCTCTCCTAAAAGGCATAGCCGTTGAATCCAACATAGATCAAGAAGTGATGATTATGCAGCGCACCCTTCTCAGCCGCCCTAACCTGGAACAGGTTATGCGTATGAACGATCTGGATCTCACGACGACTGCTCCAAACGAGGTTGAAGCCCTGCTTGCGCGCCTGGCTACTGAAATCACTATCGACGCGCAGACCAAGAATTTGTTCAATATTTCCTACAGCCATACTAATCCCCGTCAGGCGCAGTCAGTGGTGCAGTCAGTTTTGACCATCTTTGTCGAAAACAATCTCGGGCAATCGCGCACTGACATGGAAGCCGCACGGGGATTTATCGAAAAACAAATTGCGGAATATGAGCGCCAGCTGCAACAGGCCGAACAGCGCCGTGCCGAATTCAAGGTTAAAAACGGCCAGTACCTTGTAAATGGCAGTTATGCCGCCAGGCTCGAAGCCGGGTTAACAGAGTTACGCGCAGCCCAGGTGGCGTTGCAGGATGCCGAAATACGGCGCGATGAGTTGGCGCGTCAGCTTTCGACCATCCCGGCACGTGTAGAGGCGTCAGACGCGCTTCAGATTCTTGCCGGCCGCCAGGGCGGAAATACGATCGAGGGCCGGATTGCCGCAGCAGAACAAAATCTTGATAATCTGAAACTTCAATATACCGAGAAGCATCCCGACGTACTCTCATTGCAGCGCTTGATTACCGCCTTAAAGGCGCAACGGGATAAAGAAGGCCCCGCCAGTGCTGGCAGCGGCGCGTCAAATCCGCTTTTTGAGAATATAAAACTAATGCTGATTGAAGCTGAAACGAATGTCGCCAGCCTACAGCGCAGGGTCACTGAAGCAGAACTCATAGTAGAAAAAAATCGGCAATTGGCAAATACGGCGCCACGCATCGAGGCCGAATTGTCGGATCTGGACCGCGATTATGAAGTGCTCAAAGGCAATTACGAAGAATTGCTGGCGCGCCGGGAATCCGCGCGCATTTCGCAGGCACAGGAGGCATCCGCCAGCGCCGTAAAATTCCGGGTCATTGATCCGCCACAGCTTCCGGTTACGGCCTCCTCGCCCAGCCGTCCCTTGTTATATCTCCTCTCCCTTATCGCCGGGCTTGGTGCGGGTGGTGGAGTGGCGTTCCTTCTGGCCACGCTCAACGACAGCTTTGTCAGCAGCACACAGCTTGGCAAAGCCATGAACCTTCCCGTTCTTGGGCGCATTTCTTTGCTTCTCAACGCCGCTGAAGAGCTGAAAATACGCAGGGATTATTGGAAATTTGGATTAGCGAGCGGCGGCCTGATGGCGTCCCTTCTTGTCATTGTGATGATAGGGCCGCGTGTTGTCAGCATTGCATCACGCATTGGCGACGGGTCATTCCTCTCTTTCTTCGGTGGAGCCGTATAGATGGCTGATGAAAACAAACGGCTGGATCTTGCTCAACGTGTCGCTGAAAGGCTTCGCGCCGCAGGCGGCGGCGTAACACCGGCGGCGACTGTCATCCCGGAAGCCAAGGCGCCCCCCAGCAAGGCTTACCAGGCAGCAGGCGTACTTGCGTCAGAGCGTCCTTTAACGGATGCACCGGCGCCGTCGCCTGTTAAAGCGGTGCGTTCGGCGCTTCCCCCCGCAGACCCGAATGATCCTCGCTTCTTGCATATTGACGTGCGCAAACTTTATAGCGAGGGCTATGTATCGCCCGATGGGGTAAGCAATCGCATCGCGGAAGAGTTTCGCGTGATCAAACGTCCGCTTCTGCTAAACGCTTTCCCGCGCACCGGCGTCAAACCTCCGAAAAGCCATGTAATTATGATCACCAGCGCAAAACCTGGCGAGGGCAAAACATTTACAGCGATTAATCTGGGCATGAGCATTGCGTCCGAACCGGACCTCAATGTCCTGCTGATTGATACGGATAGTCATAATCAGGATATGGAAGAGCGCTTAGGCATTAAGAATCGCCCGGGCTTGCTTGATGTCCTGGCGGGCGACAATCTGTCCATTGCCGATGTTATCCTGCGCACCAATATTCCGAACTTTTCGGTTATACCATGTGGGCAGCGTCATTCGATGGAAACCGAGCTTCTGGCCAGCCAGCGCATGGTGGACATGGTGGATGACATCGCACGGCGTTATCCGGATCGCGTTATTATTTTTGATACAGTGCCCACCCTGGCCAGCAGCGTAGCGGGCGTTCTATCTCTGCATGTAGGGCAGGTTGTCATTGTGATCGAGGCCGAAAGCACCCAACGCCAGGCGGTTGAAGAGACGGTCGCACTTGTAAGCGGGTGCAAGAATGTCAGTCTTGTTCTGAATAAATGCCGGCATCAGGATACCGGCGGTTTTGGCTATTACGGTTATTATGGCAATGAAGGCAAGTTGGAAAATATGTAATCCCCTCCAGGAATACTTGATTTTACTGGTAATTCCGGCAGTGACTATAATACAAGATGTACGAATAGGGTATTTCCCGGATCAAGCTTAAGTGGGTTGGGGGCAAGGGCGTGGGCATTAGATGTTGAGGTCTGAAAAAGACGGGTTCGCCTCGTTCGTGCGTCTACCGCGTCAGACGGAGCGTGAATTGGCAATCATCCGTAAAGCTAAAACATCCTTCACGCCCATGCGCGTTTTTTCCGGTATGATGACCGGCCTGTTATCTGTCACGCCTGAATTTGCGTTAGGCGCCACTTTTCGCATCACCCCCAATGTGGATATTTCCGAGAGTTATACGGATAATGTACGCTCAGTCAGTGAAGGGGCCGAATCCGACCTGATTACCCAGACCGAAGTGGGCGCGGTTTTCACAGCGGATGGAAACCGGCTAAACCTCAATCTCAACGTCGGCGCCGTTCACGATTATTATCTCGATACGGACGGCCTGAACGGCATTCGCCCCAATGCGTTAGGCAGTGGCGAAGTCGAGTTATTGAAAGATCATTTTTTCATCGGCAGCAGAGTCAGCTTAAGCGAAACTTCGACGCAAAGCGACGGCGCGCAGTCGGCCAGGGATCGTTCGCTACCCACCAATCGCACACAGGTGCTTTTGTACGATGTATCGCCGCGCCTGGTCGGCAATATGGGGCGCATGCTTGAAGTGACCCTGCGATATAGTCATTCCGAATCCATTTTTTCCAATCCTGCTTCGGGCGTGTCGGCGGCTGTACCCGTTACGGCCACTCCCCTCACGCGTAATCCGTTGGGGAACCAGAACAGTGACCAGAAGTCAGATGATATTTCCCTGACGCTGGACACGGGGAAATATTTTTCCCGAATCAGCTCACAGCTCGACCTGGAAAAATCGACGACAAAAAGCGCTGGCCGGTCCAAGCAAACCGACGACAGGGTCGATTTAGTGAATGAATATCAGCTTAACCGTCAGCTCGCGCTGATTGCCCGTGTGGGTTACGAAGATACAAGCAGCGGCAATGGCGGCGCGGAAAATTCATCCCTTTCCAATACCGGCGCCACCGGAGCGCTTGGCATTCACCTGAAACCTGGACCCAGAATTGATTTTCGCACGGAATATGGACGTAAATATGGCGATCCAAACCTGTCTGCAAATCTGATCTATAAGATTTCATCCTTTTATACGCTGAATGCCTCCTTTGAGCAGTCGGTGACCAATCAAAATGCAACGCGCCGCAATCAGCTGGATCGCCTGGTTCCCGGACCAGACGGCAGGCTGGTTGATCCCTTTTCAGGTTCCAGCCGGGATCCTGCATTCTCCAACTTCGATCTGAATAACGGGGCCTTCCAACAGGATCTGTTTCAAATAGGCCTGTCGGGAGAGTTCGGCCGCAATACGATAAATCTGGGGGCCGACCTGACCAGCCGTGATTCTGGCCTGCCGAACTCCAAAAGAGAGGAACTTGATATTATCCTGGATTTTTCCCGGCGTTTGCAGCCGCGGCTCACGGGCAATGTCGCGTTAAATTTTTCTGATACACTCAGCAGCAATCAGACCGCGACAGCCGCTACAATTGCTCCCATTACGCCGATAACTGGCTTTGGATCACTGGGCGCTTCAGACGATCAAACGAGATATCAGGGGGACGCCGGCCTCAGTTACCAGATTGGCGACGCGCTAAGTTCCAATATCGAATATACCTATTTGCTACGCAAGCTTGGCGCCAGAGGAGACATTTCCGAAAATGTCCTTTCGATAGGATTTCAGGCCAATTTTTGAAGCTAACCAGTACGGTTTGTCTTCATAATTCTTTTTTGCGCCGGAAACTTTTAGAGTATTTTCAGGCTCTGCATTTATCGTTCTGCGCAATGGGTTTCGACGGCGGTTATGAAACATCTTTGAGGTAATGCAAATGCTGTTCGATCTGCTTGTCCGCTTATATCCGGGTATTTGAATGTACGAGGAATTTTATCGCCTCAGCGTCTTGCCATTTCAGTTAACCCCTGACCATCGCTTCTTTTTTGGCAGCGATGTGCATAAAAAGGCAATGGCGCATCTGGAATTTGGGCTTAGCCAGGGCGAAGGCTTTATCGTTATCACTGGCGAAGTTGGCTCTGGGAAAACCACTTTGATCCGCCATTTACTTGCCCAGATGGATGGCGCGTCAAATTTTGTCGCCGCCAATATGACCAGCACCAAACTGGAGGGAGACGATATTGTCCGCATGGCGGCCATCAGCTTCGGCATTAACGCCGGTGAACGCGATAAGGCCGGGATACTTCACGATCTGGAAGCGCATCTGGTGCAAATTCATAAACGCGGCGCGCGCGCCGTTCTCATCGTTGATGAAGCGCAAAACCTGTCCATTTCGGCACTGGAAGAATTACGCATGTTTGCCAATTTCCAGTATGGGTCGTCGGCCGTATTGCAGGTGATCATGGTTGGCCAGCCCGAGTTTCGTACGACCCTTGGCATGCAACAATTTGATCAGCTGCGCCAGCGTATACTGGCGTCATTTCACATAGATCCCATCAGTGAGACTGAAACCCGGAATTACGTTACGCACCGGTTACAGGCGGCAGGCTGGCGCGATGATCCACAAATTACAGACGCGGCTTTCAAGGAAATTTACACGCACAGCGGTGGTGTGCCACGGCGTATCAATACATTATGTGCGCGTGTGTTGCTGTTTGGTTACATTGAAGAACGGCACATTATTGATGCCGAAGAAGTATATCGCGTAGCAATGGATCTGGAGGCGGAGCGCAAGGCTGTTGTCGCCGCGCCCGGTCAGATTAATGGTAACGTCACACACACACCGGCCTACGCCATGGCGGAGCCGATAGCTGTGCCCGCCACGATGGATGGATATACCGCAATATTGCAACGCCTGGAGGTTCGGCTTGATGCGCTGGAACGCAATCTCAACCGCAATGACAGATTGCTTAAAATGATGTCCATCGCCCTCGGCGCCTCCTCGCGTCAGGAATGAACGTCATGGCCTCTCCCGCCCTACATTCCGCAGACGCCCTTTATCGCATTCCGCGTTTCGACACTCCCATCACCGGGGGGCGCGTCTGTAATGCAATGTCGATTGACGTCGAAGATTATTTTCAGGTGCAGGCGTTTGACGGACAGGTTCGCCGTGATGACTGGGAAACACTTGAATGGCGCTTTGTCGCCAACACAAATCGTATTCTGGATATGCTGGCCCAGGAAAACATTAAGGCCACCTTCTTTACACTTGGTTGGATCGCGCAGCGCGCAAAACCGTTAATTCGCCGCATGGCGGATGAAGGCCATGAGGTCGCCAGCCATGGCATGGCGCATTTTCGGGCCGACGAGCAGACGCCGGAAGCCTTTCGCCGGGATATTTCAGAAGCCAAGGCAATTCTTGAGGATGCCAGCGGTCTTGCGGTCACCGGCTACCGGGCGGCAACCTTCTCTATAGGCGCGCGCAATATGTGGGCCTTTGATGTGCTTGCGCAAGAGGGATACCGGTATTCTTCAAGCATCAATCCCGTGCAACATGACCTGTATGGCCTTCCCGGCGCCCCGCGCGGCCCATTTTATCCACGTCCCGATCACGCCATTCCAGAAATTCCCATCACAACGGTGCGGGCATTTGGCCGCAACATGCCATTTGGCGGCGGCGGGTTTTTCCGGTTGCTGCCGTATCCAGTCTTTCGATGGGGATTACAGCGGGTAAATGACACCGACCGGATGGCCTGTATTTATTATATGCATCCATGGGAAATCGATCCGGGACAGCCCCGTATCGCAGGCGCCCCATTAAAAAGCCGCCTACGTCATTATCTCAATCTGGACCGGACAGAACCAAGGTTGCGCCGGTTATTGAAAGATTTTTCCTGGGATCGGGTTGATCGTGTTTACGCGGCGTTACTGACCAGCGGAACAGAGCAAAGCGCCAATGACTGAAATAAAATTGTTGAATGACGCCAGCGAAGCCGCATGGGAGAAATTTGTTGCGGCCTGCCCCGAAGCAACCTTTTTTCACAAAGCAGGATGGGCGCGGGTTATCGAAAAAAGTTTTGGACAGCGCCCTTACTTTTTATATGTGGAACAGGGCGGCGAAATTCAGGCCATCCTTCCCCTCGTTCATGTCAAAAGCAGGCTATTCGGGTCTGGTCTGATTTCAACGGCCTTTACCGTCGGAGGCGGCACTGCGGCGCAAAATGAAGCAGCGCGCCAGGCGCTTGACCGGCATGCGCAGGGCCTGTGCGCCGATCTTGGCGCCGCCTATATCGAATATCGCGGCGTAAGTCAGGTCCCCGGCGGATGGGTCCAGCGTGATGATCTGTATGCCTCGTTTTCATGGGAGATTGCAGCCAAAGAGGAAGATAATCTCAAGCAGATACCACGCAAACAAAGAGCCGTCGTGCGCAAAGCGATTGAGCTTGATCAGGAATGTTCAATTGATAGTTCCGCGGATAATTTTTTCGCGCTGTTTTCCGCAAGTGTGCATCGTCTTGGCACGCCTGTACAGAGCAAACGCTATTTTACCAATTTGTTGCAGGAATTTGGCCCGGATGAATGCGATATATTGACGATTTCGGCGGATGGGCAACCGATGAGCAGTGTACTGAGTTTCTATTTCAAGGACGCCGTTCTGCCCTATTTCACGGGGGGCGCGCTGGCCGCCCGCCAATATGGCTCCAACGATCTGATGTATTGGCGACTGATGCGCCGCGCACGCCAGCGCGGATATGCAATATTTGACTTTGGCCGAAGTAAGGTTGGAACAGGCCCCTATAGTTTCAAAAAAAACTGGGGTTTCACGCCTGTACCCATCACACATGCCTATTATTTACCGGATGGCGGAGATCCGCCCAACACCAATCCCACCAACCCGAAATATGAATTGCTAATCAAGGCATGGCAGCGCATGCCACTCGCTTTGGCAAATCTGATCGGCCCCCATATTATCCGGGGCATCGGCTGACATTTACCAGCAGACTAGCCCGCCAATAGTCTGGCCCTTAGCATCCAGCGCCGTCAGCCCCGGAGCAGCTACCCGGATAGCCTCCATCACAGAGGTCATCTTGTCACGCATATCCTCTCTTTCAATGGCGAACAGGGTGAAAACTACGGCGCTGTTATCCTGTCTCAAAGCCCTGCCGAGCGACGTGCGCAAGCGGACTTCCAGCGGACTGGACGTAAAAGTGCCGGCCGCGCAATACCAACGCCATATAAGGATATCGTTCCGCGATGCGGCGACCGTTTCCTCAATTACCCGGCGCGACTGAGCATTCAACACGGGTGACGGCGTCGCACGGCTGGTAATTTTCATTTCCTGCATGCCCAAAATATTATGGTTATCCGCCACGGCTTCATGTCCGTCCCACTGTGCATCATAATAGGCGACGAACAAATTTACTTCGGTCCCGTCATTTTCGAATTTCCATACCCGACGCGCATCCGCATTGGGAAAAGTATGTTCAGAATATCCCAACTCGGTGCGCATATTCCATCCGGCGCCGATCTGTGGTGGGGTAATGGTCAAGCCGGCCTGTTTAACGCCGTCCGAAAATACAACAAGACCATAACCAATCATGAGTGTAGCTA
>Ga0073926_10000167_pt1 | contig 14387 bp, 9 predicted proteins | sample GWRWmT4_4Nov14_FD_70189 | JGI IMG/M metagenome (GOLD analysis project Ga0073926, IMG submission 70189) | Sand microcosm microbial communities from a hyporheic zone in Columbia River, Washington, USA - GW-RW T4_4-Nov-14 | ecosystem: Engineered > Artificial ecosystem > Sand microcosm >...
GCACAGCGGCAGCAGGCCATCGAAGGCCCCCTTGACATACAGCACCCCGTCCGCACGCCGGATAGACATGCGCTTGCGCTCGGCGTCGAAGGGGTTGACCGTCATCCGGGGCCGCGCTTGCTCGATCATGGCCCGGTGAATGCCGCGCTGCGCCGCCGCGGCGAGAATGGCGATCTCGGTGGGATCGCCGATGCCGCCGCGCCCATCGGCGGCCAGTTCCGCCTCGCAGTTGGCTGCCGCCGCATCCAGCAGTTGCCGGTGATCCGGCCCCCACAGTTCGCGCACAGTCATCACACCGGTGGTCAGGGTGCCGGTCTTGTCGGTGCAGATCACCGTGGCGCAGCCCAGGGTCTCGATGGCGGGCAGGCGGCGCACCAGGACGTGCCGGCCCGCCATGCGCTGCACACCCAGGGCCAGCGCGATGGTTACCACAGCCGGCAGCCCCTCGGGGACCGCGGCCACCGCCAGCGATATCGCCGCCATGAACACCTCGAAGATCGGCTGACCGCGCCACCAGCCCAGCAGGGCGACCACGGTGACAATGGCCAGACAGAGATAGAGCAGGGTCCGGCTCACCTGCGCCAGGCGTTTTTGCAGCGGAGTGGCCTGCTCCTGCGCCGTGGTCAGCAGATGCGCGATCTTGCCCAACTCCGTGTTCATGCCGGTGGCGAACACCTCGGCCAGGGCACTGCCATTGACCACCGCCGTGCCCGTGAACACGGTGTCCCGCCGTTCCGCCAATGGCGCGTCAGCCGCTACCGGCCGGGTGGACTTTTCCGCCGGCAGGCTCTCGCCGGTGAGCGCCGCCTCGTTGACGGTCAGGGCATGGGCCTCGATGAGCCGGGCATCAGCGGCAACGACGTCGCCCGCCTCCAGGAGCAGGAGATCGCCAGGGACCACCTCCGATGCCGGAATCTCCTGGACACGGCCGTCGCGCCGCACCCGGGCATGCGGGGCGGTCATGGCGCGCAGTGCCAGCAGGGCATTCTCGGCGCGGTATTCCAGGAAGAAGCCAATCAGGCCGTTGATGACGACGATGGCGCCGATGGCGAGCGCGTCCACCCATTCGCCGAGGGCGCCAGAAATGATGCAGGCACCAAGCAGCAGCCCGATGACGGGGCTGTTGAACTGGCCGGCGAGCAGCCGCCAAGGCGAAGGAGGTTGCTCGCGGGCAATCTGGTTGAGGCCAACCGCCGTCAGGCGCAGATCCGCTTCGGCCTGGCTCAGCCCATCTGCCGTGGAAGCAATGGACGGGGGCAGAAGAGAATTCATCATGGCGTGCTCTCCGGCGTGGCGGCGCTGAACCGACCCGTCCGTAACTGCCAATGCCGCCAGATGGCGTAGACGGCCGGCAGCACCAGTAGGGTCAGGAACATGCAGGCCCACAGGCCGCCGACCACCGGTGCCGCCGTGCGCGCCGAGAGATCGGCACCGACGCCGGATTCCCACAGCAGCGGCATCAGGCCCAGCACGGTGGTCGCCACGGTCATCAGCATCGGGCGCAGACATTTGGCCGTGCCTTCCACCACGGCCGCGTCCACATCGGCAACGTTCCGCAGCCGACCCTCGGACAAGCGCGCCTGAAAGGCCTGATCGAGATACACCACGACGACGATACCGGTCTGCGCCGCCACGCCCCCCACCGCGATCAACCCCACCCAGGTCGCAGTGGACAGATTGTAATCGAGCAGCGCCAGCAACCAGACACTGCCGGCCAAGGCAAAGGGCAGGCTGAGCAGCACCAGCAAGGTTTGCGCCCAGCCGCGCATCGACAGGTACAGCAGCGCGACGATCAACACCAGCGTGAGGGGAATCGCCACCCGCATCCGCGCCTCCATCTCCGCCATGAACTCATACTGGCCGGTCCATTGCAGCCGATAGCCCGGCGGCAGCGTGAATCGCTCGGACACCAGGCGCTTGGCATCCTTGACCCAGCCGCCCAGGTCGCGCTGGGCGCTGTCGATGTCGGCGAACACATAGCCGACCAGCACCCCGTTCTCGTCCTTGATCATGGGCGGACCGGTGACGACACGGATGTCGGCCAGGGTGCCCAGCGGTACCGCGGCGCCTGGCTGTCGATAGCGGGTCTCTGCGTCGCCGTCGAGCGGGGCGCTGCCCATGGTCCCTGCGCTGGCGGCGGCACCAGCTGCTGTACCACCCATGCCTCCCCCTGAGACCCCTGTCGTCCCGCCCATGGCGGCCCCGCCAGCGCCCATCGCGGAACCGGCGGCACGCATGGCCCCGCCGGCCGGCGGCCTGCTGCCGCTCCCGGAGCCGCTGGACGCGATCTCGGCGATGGGTTCGGGGGCCGGGACCGAAACCAGAATGGCCCGCAAGGCTTCCGGATCGGCGCGATAGTCGGCGGCATAACGCAAATTGATGGCGTAGCGGGCGCGGCCGGCGATGACGGTGGAGACCGGCATGCCGCCAATGGCCGCTTCCACCCCATCCAGTACATCGCGCACGGTCAGTCCGTAGCGGGCAATGGCTTCCCGGTCCGGCACGATATCGATGTATTCGCGGCCGGTCTGGCGTTCGGCAAAGGTGCTGCGCGTACCCGGCACCTGCCGCAGCAGCCCCTCCAGCGCGACGCTCAGGCGCTCGATTTCGGCCAGATCCTCGCCGAACACCTTGATGCCCACCGGCGTGCGCACGCCAGTCGTCAGCATGTCGATGCGGGTGCGGATGGGCGGGTTGATCGCCATCTGGTAGCCCGGCATGCGCAGCGCCGCATCCAGGTCTCGGGTCAGTTCCTCCAGGGTGCGCGCGCGCTCATCCGGCCAGATCAGGCGCAGCGGCGAGCGCAGCCAGGCGGGCGCCCAGGCGCTGTACCAGCGCGCCACCGGGTACGCCGGCCAGTCCTCGCGTGGGTGCAGGGCAATCACCAATTCATTCATGTCGAGCTGCGCCGGGTCGGTGGCGGTTTCGGCCCGGCCGGTCTTGCCGTGCACCGAGGCGACTTCCGGGAAATCCATGATGATCCGGTCCTGCGCCGTCAGGATCCGGCGTGCCTCCTCGATGGCGATGCCCGGGAAGGTGGTCGGCATCACCAGCAGCGAGCCCTCATCGAGGGGCGGCATGAACTCCGAGCCCAGACGCAGCGCCACCGGCACGGTGCCGAGCATCACCGCCAGCGCGGCGGCGGTGACTAGGAAGCGCCAGCGGACGACGAAGGCGGCGATGGGTCGGTAGATGCGACCCAGCAGCCGGTTGAGCGGGTTTTCGTCCTCGGTTCGGAAACGCCCGCGTTGTAACAGCATGACCATGAGCGGTGGCGCCAGGGTGATGGACAAAATGGCGGCGGCGAACATGGCGGCCGTCTTGGTGTAGGCCAGCGGCGCGAACAGCCGCCCGGACTGTCCCGTCAGGGTGAGTATGGGCAGGAAGCTCACCGTGATCAGCAGCAGGGAGAAGAAAATGGGCCGGCCGACTTCCTTGCAGGCGTCGATGATGATGCGCCGGCGGTCTGCCCCCGGCAGCGCCGCGGCCAGACGGGTATGGGCATTTTCGATCATCACGATGGCGGCATCGGACAGCTCGCCGATGGCGATGGCGATGCCGCCCAGCGACATGATGTTGATGCTCAGGCCGAGGTAGCGGATGGCGATGAAAGAGAAGAGCGCCGATAGGGGCAGCACGATCATCGCCACCAGCGCCGAGCCGGCGTGCATCAGGAACACCAGGCTGATGAGGGTGACAATGATCCCTTCCTCGATGAGGGTGAGGCGCAGGGTGTCCACGGAACCGAGGATGAGTTCCGAACGGTCGTAGGTCGGGACCAGGCGCACCCCCTCCGGCAGGCCAAGTCCAGCGATCTGTTGCTTGAGGGCTTCGATGACATTCAGGGCATTGGCGCCGATACGCATGACCACGATGCCCCCCACGGTCTCGCCGCGCCCGTTCCAATCGGCGGCGCCGCGGCGAATCTCCGGTCCGAACTGCACGGTGGCGACATCGCGCAAGCGCACCGGCGCACCGCCCGGACCGACGGCGACCACGCTGGCCTCCAGGTCGGCCAGCGTCCCCACGTAGCCGCGCCCGCGCAGCACAAATTCGCGGCCGGCGATCTCCAGCACCCGCGCCCCGACTTCAGCATTGGCGTCGCGCACCGCCCGCGTAATATCGGCCAGGGTCAGCCCGTAAACGGTCAGTTTGCTGGGATCAAGTACGACTTGGAATTGGCGCTCGAAACCGCCCAGCGAGGCAATCTCGGCCACCCCCGACACCGCCTGCAAGACCGGTTTTACGGTGAAATCCTGCAGCGCGCGCAGTTCGGCCAGATCCAGTCGACCGCTCGTGTCTTCCAGCACATATTGGTAGATCCAGCCCACACCGCTGGCATCCGGGCCCAGGGTAGGGGTCACGCCGGGCGGCAGCAGTTGCTGCACCCGGCCGAGTTGCTCCAGCACCCGCGTGCGCGCCCAGTAGATGTCCGTGCCGTCCGCGAAAATGGCGTAGGTGAAGCTCATCCCGAACATGGAGTAGCCGCGCACCACGCGCACACCCGGCGTGCTTTGCAGGGTCCGGACCAAGGGATAGGTAATCTGGTCTTCCACCAGATTCGGGCTACGCCCCATCCATTCGGTGAAGACGATGACTTGCGGATCGGACAGGTCCGGAATGGCATCCAGCGGCGTCTTGCGGATGCTGTCCAGGCTCCACAGGACCAGCACCAGCGTGGTGCCGAACACCAGCCAGCGGTAGCGGACAGACCATTCGATGATGCGCTCGATCATCTCAGTGCCCCGAGTGCGGAGCGACGGAGTCCGGCGTATCCGTCTTTTCCGGCAAAGGAGGTTCGGACCGGGCGCCGCCGCTGCCGTGACCGCCGTGCGCCGTGCCGCTCCCGGAAGCGCGCAGCCGGCTTTCCGAATCGAGCAGGAACACGCCCGCAGCGACGACACTCTCGCCCGCGGATAATCCGGCGCGGATCTCCACCCGGTCCGGCAGGCGCAGACCCAGCACCACTGGCCGGGGTTCGAAGCGGCCCGGCGCGCTGACGACGAACACATGCTGGGCCGGCCCGGTATCCACCACGGCGTCACGGGGCACCGTGATCACCTCGCGCGACCGGGTGTGGAAATCCGCCGTGCCATACAGCCCGGGACGCAGGGCGCCGTCCGGATTGGGCATGGCAAAACGTACCCGCAAGGTGCGCGTGCGCTCGCTTAAGGTCGGATAGATGAAATCCACCCGCGCCTCGAAAGGGGGCCGTCTCGTGGCGGGAAACGCCAGCCGTGCCGATGTGCCCAGGGTGATCTCGGCTGCCGCCATCTCCGGCACCTCGGCCAGAATCCAGACCCGGGACAGGTCAGCGACAGTCATGATCTCGGTGGCGGCATCCACCGCCGTACCCACGGCCACGCCCCGGTGCAGGACGATGCCGCTATGGGGCGCCGCCACAGTCACGAGGCGCTTGATTTCGCCGCGCCGCTCGATCTGCGTGATCTCCGCTTCTGTCATGCCGAGCACCTTCAGGCGCATGCGGGCGCTTGCCGCCACCACGCTGCGGGGCCCGGCGCTGGCCTGTTTCAAGGCGGCCAGGTATTCGGTTTGGGAGGAGAACAGCTCCTGCGAAAAAATCGCCGCCAGGGATTGGCCCGCCCGTACCGTCTGCCCGGTGGTATTGACGTAAAGGGCTTCAATCCATCCCGCCACCCGCGTATGCACGTGCGAGACCCGGGATTCGTCGGGGACTACCGTGGCCACCGCCCGCAGTGGCAGGCTGAGAGTCTCCAGGCGGGCCGGCTCGGTGCGGATGCCAATGGCGGATAGGCGGGTGGGCTCCCACGCCACGGGAGCCCGGGGCGGAGCAACCCCTTCGGCCGGGCGAGGGGAAGGGGACTCCGGACCGACGGGCGACTGGACCATCCTGTCTCTGGACATCTCATGGTGCAGCGAAAATGGCCAGCCGTGCCGGTGATGCTGGACGAGCAGCACGCCGCCCAAAACCACGGCGCCGATCACGGCGCCGATGCCGGCAGGGAGCGCGGCAAAGCGTTTCCGTCCATCCAGGCTCATGATTCCTCCTCCTCGCTGTCGTCGTTGTCTCGGGACGGGTTGGACTCAAGAGGAGGGAGCAGTATGGGGGCGGGAGGAATCATGAGTTTGGAGGGTGCCTCCCGCCCCCATTCACCTGTTGTCCGTTGCAGGCGCGCCCAGGCCAGCCCCAGATTGGTTTCGGCCATGACCAGTTCGCCCTGCGCCGACCACAGCGCCTGAGCCGCATCGATCACACCCGTCAGGCTGCCCTGACCGGCGGCGTAATTGGCCAGGGCTGGCGTCACAGCACTTTGGGCACGGGGCACCACTTCATCCCGAAACGCCACGAAGCGCGTCCGCGCGGCCTCGACCTGGTTACGGGCAGCGGCTGCCTCGCCCTCGATCATGCGCCGCATCGCCTGCCAGTCAGCGCGCGCCATGTCCTCCATAGCCCGCGCTTCCCCCAACCCCGCCCGCAAGCGCTCGCGCCAGATGGGAATGCTGACGCCCACCATCAGCATCCCGCCACGACCTTCCGCCATGGTGGAAGCCTGGCCGCCCCGCACCATGCCCATGGGCAGATACATGGCACGCATCACATCCACCTCGGCTCGGGCCTGCTCGATCTCCGCCTCCCCGGCATGCAATTCCGGCCGCCGTTGCAGGGCTTGGGCATGCACTGTTTCCCAAGGCGGTGGGGCGGCATCGGTAATGGGGCGGGCCAGTTGCGGCACTGATGCGTCGACTGGACGACCCAAACCGGCATTCAACATGGCCTCGGCGGCCCGCACTTCCGCGGCCAGCGCCTGGCGCGCAGCGTCGAGTCGCGCCACTTCCACCTCCGCCCGCAAGACATCGGCCTGATTGCCCACGGCCGCCGCATAGCGGGCTGCGGCGGCGGTCACGAATTGGTGTGCCAACGCCAATTGCTGATCCACCACCTCGACCATGCGTCGTCGCTCGTAGAGCATGAGAAACGCCGTCATCGCGTCCAGCTCCACGTCGAGGGCGGTGCGGTCGGTGTCAGCCCAAAGTCGTGCGGCCTCGGCCTGAGCCGAGCGCCGGCGATGGCCGCGAATGCCGGAGAGTGGAAAGCGCTGTTCGACGGTCACGCTCCAGTCGTAGCGGCGCCCGCTGCCTCCCTCTTCTTCCATCATCTCGTAGGGGTAATGGTCGATGGCGGGCGATATCATCGGATCTTCCAAGGCCGAGACGATGGCCGGTCGCTGATCCGCTGCGCGGGCCCGGGCTTGGGCGGCCGCCACTTCCGCCCGCTGTTCCCGGGCGATCCGCGGCACATCCTCCACACGCAAGGGGTCGGGTAGCTCAGCGGCCATGATGCCATCCCCGCCGGCCCACGACAGGGCGAACAGCAGTGCCAGCGCGCGGCGGCGCTGAAGACAGACGCCTAACACCCTAGGACCCCATTGTCTTTCCGAATAAAGCCGCATGAACGTGTCGTGAAGGACAGACAAGTCAAGGCGCCGCGTCGATATGCTTTTCTTCCAACAGCAAAGGGTAAGCAGCAATTGACCTGTGCATTGAGTTCGGTGACGCCGGCGATCATTTTTTCCCACGCATGCCCATCCTCCACTCTTGTTGACCGTCACCTGCTGTCGATGAGTACGATCACTCTCAAAAGCCACCTTCAGTAGTTTTGTTGCCGCTTCAGCCAATTAGCCCGCCAATCTTTCATTCTCCGGGGACTGTAGAGGTGTGCGTAAGGCACAGGTCAAGTGATTTTTTGGTGCGCCATCATCGCCCATAGGGATCCGGCATCCGCGGATTGACCTGTGTATTGGGCGCAGGTTTAGGCTAATCAACCGAAGGGCGTCGGACAGACCCCGGAACTTGGCATGGTGAGCGGGCGAGTATCGTGATGCCTCCCATATGACGGCACGGTTCCTGCGACAAGACGGGTGCGGAAGCCAGCGGCGCTATTTGTCGGCTCAACAAGATGACGCGTTCCGCACCTGCCGGGAAGCCAAGGAGAAAAAACCCATGCAGCAATCCATGAACGACGGATGGCAAGTCAAGGACCTGGCCGCGCGCAACGGCGTAACGCCCGACGTGGTGCGTTACTACACCCGGATCGGCTTGCTCCATCCCCAGCGTGCGGCCAATGGGTATCGGGTGTACGGGCGCAATGACGAACGTCATCTCCAATTTATCGTCAAGGCAAAACGGTTGGGCTACACGCTGCAGGAAATCGAAACCTTGCTGGAAGAGGCCCGGAAGGGCCGCTCGCCGTGCCCATCCGCGCGGCATATTCTGCGCGACCGGGTGACCCACAATCGCCAGCAACTGGACGCGTTGCTGGCCCTGCAAAATCGCATCGAGCGGGCGCTTGCCGCGTGGGACAGCTTGCCCGACCGTCTCCCTGACGGCGATGCCATCTGCCATCTGATCGAGCAATTCATTGAGTCCGAATAGCGCTGCCGGCCGGGCCGCGGTCGCATCGCGTTGACTTGACCTGTGCGTCGCGCGCAGGTGTAGGTTGGATCAACCGTGTGTTTCCCGTTTGATCCTTACCCACGATCCACCCGACAGGAAGCCCGTGAACACCCGACCCGTCAACCTCGGTCGCCGCCGTTTTGTCGCCGGACTCGCCTCCGGCGGTGTGCTCGCCGCCTGCGGCGCCCTGCTGCCGGCCTATGCCCGCGTCGCCACGTGGGGGATGGCGGGCCCACCGCCCGTACGGGCTGCTGGCGAGCCGATCGACCTGCGTGTGCATCGACAGGATGTGGCCATCGGCCAGCGCATCGGGCGGATGGTCGCGCTCAATGGCAGCGCGCCCGGTCCCTTGCTTCGGCTGAAAGAGGGCGAGGACCTCACCATCCGCGTTCACAACGCGCTGACGGAGGACACCTCGATCCACTGGCATGGGCTGCTGCTGCCCTTCCAGATGGACGGCGTTCCCGGCGTGAGTTTCCCGGGCATCCCCCCGGGCACGACCTTTAGCTACCGTTTTCCAGTGCGGCAAAGCGGGACGTATTGGTATCACAGCCACAGCGGCATGCAGGAGCAACTGGGCCTCTACGGCCCCATCATCATCGATCCGGCGGGCGAGGATCCGGTCGTCTTTGATCGTGAACATGTGATCGTGCTGTCCGACTGGACCTTCGACAATCCGCATCACGTGATGGCCAAACTCAAAAAGCAAAGCGACTTCGACAACTTCCAGCAGCCCACCGCCGGCGATTTTATCCGGGATGTGGCAGCCGATGGTTGGGCCGCCACCGCGCGCGACCGCCTGGATTGGGCCACCATGCGCATGAGCCCGGCGGATATCGCCGATGTAACGGGACACAGCTATACCTACTTGCTCAATGGCCAGGCCCCGGATGCCAACTGGACCGGATTGTTCCGCCCGGGCGAGCGGGTGCGATTGCGGCTGATCAATGCCGCGAGCATGACCTATTTCAACGTCCGCATTCCGGGCTTGCCGATGAGCGTGGTGCAGGCCGACGGCCAGAACGTGGTGCCGGTGGAAACGGATGAGCTGCAGATCGGTGTGGCCGAAACCTTTGATGTGGTCGTCCAGCCCGACGAGGATCGGGCCTATACCGTGTTCGCCGAGAGCATGGATCGCAGCGGTTATGCGCGCGGCACTTTGGCGCCCCGACCGGGCCTAAGTGCGCCGCTGCCGGCATTGAGGAAGCGCCCGCTGCGCACCATGACGGACATGGGCATGATGCATGGCATGCCGATACAGGTCGCCGCGGCGCAGAACGATGCGGCGACCGGCGTCGATCCCCATGCCGGCCATGCGATGCCCGGCGACAGACCGGCTTCACCCCATGGGATGGGACATGAAGCGGGGCCTGTCGTCGCTCGCCACGGACCGGATCGGCACGGACCGGGGAATGCCAGCATCGCCGAGGTACAGCACAACCGACTGGGCGAGCCCGGCACCGGCCTGGCCGATGTGGGCCACCGGGTCCTGGTCTATACCGATCTGCGGCGGCTGGCGCATGACTTCGATCCACGGCCACCGACACGGGAACTGGAGCTCCATCTCACCGGCAACATGGAGCGCTACATGTGGTCCTTCGATGGCCAGAAATTTTCCGAAGTCAGCGGCCCGGTGGAATTCAATCATGGCGAACGGCTGCGATTGATCCTGGTGAACGACACCATGATGGAACATCCCATGCATTTGCACGGCATGTGGATGGAGCTGGAAAATGGCCAGGGCCCCCACATTCCCCGCAAGCACACCATCAGCGTCAAGCCGGCGGAGCGCCTGAGCGCGCTGGTCAATGCCGACGCCCCCGGCCGCTGGGCCTTCCACTGCCATTTCCTGTACCACATGGAACTGGGCATGTTTCGCATCGTGCAGGTGTCTTGAGGGGACCGGCCATGAAGCTTATGCGTCTCCCCCTGGCCTTGTGCGCATTGCTCCTGTCGGCGCCGCTGGCTGCAGCCGTTCCCGGCGCTGGCGATGTGCCGCCGACTTGGCCCGATCCCATCGACGATGATGCGCGTTATGGGTTTCTGCTCATCGATCGACTCGAATACAGCGACAACGAGGGGCCGAACACCCTGGCCTGGGAAGCGCTCGGTTGGGTCGGCGGCGATGTGAATCGGCTGTGGCTCAATACCGAAGGGAGGCAGCGGCTGGAAGGCGCCGGCAGTGACATTGAACGGCTGGATGTGTCCTTCGGCCGACTCATCGCCCCGTACTGGGATCTGCAACTCGGAGTCGGCACCCAGCGGATCGACGGACCAGGGTCCGACGCCGAGCGCTACTCGGCGGTGGTGAGTCTCGTGGGGCTGGCGCCCGGCTGGTTTGAAGTGGATGCCAATGTGCGTCTGAGCGATGTGGGCGGGGTGTCGGCGAACCTGGAAGCGGAATACGAGTTGTTGCTGACCCAGCGCCTCGTGTTGCAACCGCGCTTCGAGACCATAGTGGCGGGTGAACGGGTGTCCGCCTTCGGCGTCGGGGAAGGATTGAATTCAGTGGTGCTGGGTCTGCGCCTGCGCTATGAGATCCGCCGTCAACTGGCGCCCTATGTGGGCCTGGAGTGGACCCGCAAATATGGCGAGACCGCCGATCTGGCGCGGGCGGAGAACGAGGCCGTTGCCGATACGGCCTGGGTCGCCGGCCTGCGGCTCTGGTTTTGACCGGCCCATGGGCAAGTTCAGCGGCACAAGTTCGCCATGCCTGCATCAGCCTGTTCGGCCATCGATACCATGGCCCGCATCCTTGGCGCCGGTTTCGCTGTGTGAGTGAGCATGCAGGTGGTGGGCGTCCGGGTAATGGGCATGGGCGTGCTGCAAGGGCGCATGGCGATGCCAATGGGTGTGGTGCGTGCCGGGTGGAACGGGAACCGCATGCACATGGTCATGGTGCGGATCACCGATCCCATGGGCGTGCTCATGGCTGTGTTCGAACGGCTCGTGGCGATGCGCGTGGGCATGACGCTCGGTGAGATGCAGTGCGACGCCCGCCGCCATCAGCATGCCGCCCAGCAGCAAGGTCAAGGTGAGGGGTTCATCGAGCAATCCCAGCGCCAGAACCGTGCCAACGAAGGGCGCCACCGAAAAATAGGCACCGGTGCGCGCGGTACCCAGATGTCGCAAGGCCACCACGAACAAGGTGAGGCTTGCGCCATAACTGAAAAAACCCAGCGTCATGGCGCCTAGCACGGTGCCGGCCCCTGGCCATGAAGCGCCGAGGGCAAATGCCAGGCCGAGGTTGGTCACCCCAGCCGTCAGGCCCTTGACCATGGCAATCCAGGAGGCGTCACCCAGTGCCACCTTGCGTGTCAGATTGTTGTCGAGCGCCCAGCCGAGGCAGGCGCCCAGCACGGCAGCCGTGGGCCAGAGGCTGGCGAATTCCACCCGTCCGGCGGCGGGCCAGCTCAGGATCACCGCACCGGCCGTAATGGCCAGCATACCCAAGGCAACGCGCCGATCGAAGGATTCCTTGAAGACGAACCAGGCGAGCAGCGTCGTCAAGACGCCTTCGGCATTGAGCAGCAGCGCCGCACCGGAGGCCGGCATCGCGGCCAGCCCCGCCATCAGCAGCACCGGCGCGATGACCCCGCCGCAAAGAATGGCGCCGCCCAGCCAGCGCCACTCCCCAGGCGCCAGTGAGCCGGCCGCTTGCCGACGAACCCGGCGCAGCAGCCAGAGGCCAATCCCTGAGCCCAGGTACAACAGGGCAGCGAGCAAGGCGGGGCTGGATTGTTCCAGCATGCGCTTGGCCAACGGTGTGCTAGCACCAAACAGTGCGGCGGCGGCGAGCGCGGCGAGGATGCCTGGGTTCATGGGCTGTGTGCTTGTTCCTATCCCGCCGCCACGCCGAACAGCGCGCCGACGCCCGCGGTCAGTGCCATGGCAAAGGCACCCCAGAAGGTCACTCGCACGGTCGCCTTGACCACGCCCGCGCCACCCGCCTGAGCGCCCACCGCCCCCAACAGGGCCAGGAAGGCGAGCGAAGCGGCACTCACCGCCCAGGTCAGGCCGTTCACTGGCGCGACGGCGGCGACGGCCAACGGCAAGGCGGCGCCAACCGAGAACGTGGCGGAGGAGGTCAGGGCCGCCTGCACCGGACGCGCCGTAGTGTGCTCGGAAATCCCCAGCTCGTCGCGGGCATGGGCAGCCAGCGCGTCGCCGGCCATCAGCTTGTCGGCCACCTGGTGCGCGAGCGCGAGATCAAGGCCGCGGCTCACATAGATCTGGGCCAGCTCTTCACGCTCGGCCTTGGGATTGGCGGCCAGTTCGCCGCGTTCGCGCTCCAGATCGGCCGCCTCAGTGTCGGACTGCGAACTCACCGAGACATATTCGCCGGCCGCCATCGACATGGCCCCGGCCACCAGCCCAGCCAGACCCGCCACCAGCACTGCCTGACGCCCGGTGCCCGCCGCCGCCACGCCGACGATCAGGCTGGCGGTCGAGACGATGCCGTCATTGGCGCCCAGCACGGCGGCCCTCAGCCAGCCAATCCGCGCCACCAGATGTCGTTCAATATGCCGCGCCATGGAGGTTCTCCGTCGAAGTTGTGATGACATCCCAGCCGGTTCGCAAAAGGCCGGCGCGCAGCCGGATCACCACATCCCGCTGCGCGCGGCATTCCTCATTTTCTGATGCTGCATGTTGAAAGGACAGGCTACAGAAAAACAGAATCATCGCGCGTCCAGCCTGACCTCACCAGCTCGGGTTGGGGCTGGGCTCAGGTCAGGGCGGCGTGGACGGCAGCGACGATCTCGTAGGAATGCAGGCGCGCGGCGTGGTCAAATATCTGGGAGGTGATGATCAACTCATCGGGCTGCGTGCCCTCGATGAAGGTCGCGATCTGCCGCTGCACGGTGTCCGGCGCGCCGATGGCGCTGCACGACAGCACCTGATCCAGCAAGGCCCGTTCCGGCAGGGAGAGTCCCTCCAGATAGCCGGGCAGCGGCGGCGGCAGCTTGCCGGGATGGCCACTGCGCAAGGCCACAAAGGCCTGTTGCATCGAGCTGGCCAGCAAGTGGGCCTCGGCGTCCGTATCGGCGGCGAAAACGTTGTAGCCGAGCATCACATACGGGGCTTGCAGTCGCGGCGAAGAGCGGAACTGCGCGCGATACAGCGCTATGGCCTGGGGCATCTGGCCGGGCGCGAAATGCGAGGCGAAGGCAAACGGCAGGCTCAGGGCAGCCGCCAATTGGGCGCCGAACAGGCTGGAGCCCAGAATCCACACCGGCACCTGCGAGCCCTCGCCGGGAATGGCGCGCACCGGTCGCGACGGATCGGGCGGCCCCAGATAGGCCATCAGCTCCACGACATCCTGCGGGAATTCTTCGGCGCTGGCGGCCAGATTGCGACGCAGGGCGCGGGCGGTGACCTGGTCAGTGCCCGGCGCGCGGCCCAGGCCCAGATCGATGCGATCCGGAAACAGCGCTGCCAGGGTGCCGAACTGCTCAGCGATCACCAGCGGCGCATGGTTGGGCAGCATGATGCCGCCGGCGCCGACCCGGATGCGCGTGGTTGCGGCCGCCACCTGGCCGATCACCACCGCCGTGGCGGCGCTGGCAATGCCCGCCATGCCATGGTGCTCCGCCAGCCAGTAGCGCCTGAAGCCCAAGCGTTCGGCGTGCCGGGCCAGCTCCAGCGTGTTGCGCAGCGCCTGCCCGGCATCGCTGCCGACTGTCACGGGCGCCAGATCGAGGACGGAGAAGGGAATCATGAGGTGACCATCCAATGTGCGCCGAATGACAAGGCGTTCAGACACGGGTTGGAATCAGTCTACTACGCACAACAGACCCGAAATTGAACCGGAGATGAGCAAACGGCGTTTAATGGCACCGGCATGGTTTTGTGGGTATAGGTTCGGCAGCTTCTCCCGATTGAGCCACGCGATTCCATGGGTAGCCGGGCGCCAAGGAGTCCCTTTGTTGTCGCGGGTCGTTCCTTAGGTC
>Ga0073926_10000171_pt1 | contig 14221 bp, 12 predicted proteins | sample GWRWmT4_4Nov14_FD_70189 | JGI IMG/M metagenome (GOLD analysis project Ga0073926, IMG submission 70189) | Sand microcosm microbial communities from a hyporheic zone in Columbia River, Washington, USA - GW-RW T4_4-Nov-14 | ecosystem: Engineered > Artificial ecosystem > Sand microcosm >...
AAAACCAACGTTTGGTTTGAAAAAAATCTACCCAACGCTGAAACAGGTGTTCAGAATGGGGTTTTTCTACAGCGTCGTTACAAAACCAACTTATCACGTTCAGTAGAAACCTTGTTACTCACCGACCTAACAGAAACTCGCAGACAAGGTATTTCTGTGTTGAAAATACCTATCGCCAAAAAGCTTAATTTAACTCCGAGACAAGTCCTTCAACAACGGTAGTTGAGGCACGTTGATTGTTCTGATCCAGCGCAAAGCCATACAATTCTCTTACCCTGTTACGCTGCACCTTGCCCACCGCTGAAATGGGGAAATCAGACACAAACAGTACCGAGCGTGGTTTTTTATAACCGGCCATTTGTCCACGACACCATTCTATGATTTCTTCTTCTGTGGCCTGTTCGCCGTCGTGAAGTCGAATCACCGCCCGCACTGAACTGCCCCAGGTTTCATCGGGCACGCCAATCACGCAGACATCCTGAATTTTGTGATATTCCGCCAGTATATCTTCGATTTCACCCGGAAAAATTTTCTCCCCACCGGTTGAAATACACTCGTTCTTACGCTCGGCCACCCGAATATCGCCGTCTTCATCAATCCAGCCCAAATCCCCGCTATGAAACCAGCCATCCTTGATCACTTCAGCGGTTTTGCCTTCTTCTTTGTAATAGCCCTTCATCACGGTGCCACTGCGATAAATAATTTCACCTACCGAGCCGTGCGGCACATCGTGGCCCTGTTCATCGACGATCCGTGTTTCCACCATGGGTTTACCCACCGAGCGGTCTTTAAGTGACTCCGGCGTCACATCAATTTTGAACGAGGTGGTGGGTGTCATTTCCGTCTGACCAAAACCATCGGCGATGATCACACCGGGAAACTGTGCAAAAATTTTCTTTTTCAGCGCCGCAGAACACACGCCCCCACCGGTAGCCGCAATCACTACGGAACTTAAATCATAATTATCGATATCTTTGAATTGCAGTAGTTTCTTCCAGCCTGTTGGCACATTGCCCAATAGCGCAGGTTTTTCACGCGCGATCAGCGCGCAGACTTCTTCAGGATCAAAGTGAGGATTCACGGGTGAAACCAGCGTCATATTTCCGGTAATCGGCGCCAGAATAGCCATTTGATAGGCGGCATCATGAAACATGGGAAACGAAGGCATCATTTGTTTTATTTGCTGTTTTTTAGCCAAACGCAAGGCCAGGGGCGAACCAATCATTTTTTTGGCCAGGCGTATTATCCCGTTCTGAAGTGCTTTACGTTGCAAAATCCAGCGTGTTAGCGCACTTTCAAGCACCGTGATAGCAACTTTGGGAATGCCGGCGCGTTGCTGCACCGAGGGTGGCAGCGCCATGGTATGCAATCGCGGCACCATGCTATTGATCATGGTATCGAGCAGGCTTAAGTGGTTTTTGTAGGTAAGCATCACCCCTTTGGGCGTACCCGTGGTGCCACCGGTATAACAAATCACACAGGTGTCTTCTTCGTAGACATTCACCCTCGGCTCAGTTGCAGGGTGTGACGCGATTTGTGCTTCGTAATCGAGCATGCCGTCCTGGATTTGGCCTTTTATAATAAAGGTCTTCACCCCTTTAAGTTCAGGCAATGCCTGTTTGACCTGATCAAGCCACAGGTCTTCAAAAATAAAGGCCACGGCACCTGAGTGTTGGGTTTGATAAACAATTTCTCTGGCGACAAAACGATAGTTCATCGGCACTGCCACCGCGCCTAATTTCTGGATGGCGTAGTTTGCTTCAAAAAATTCAGGACAGTTATGAAACATCAATATGACGTTATCACCTTTTTTCACGCCCTGGCTGTGAAGTGCGCTCGCCAGTTTATTCACGCGATGATTAAGCTCAGACCACGTAATGCGTCGATTTCCATAAATCAGAAATTCACCTAAAGGGTTGTATTTTGCGCAATTAGCCAGCGCATCACCCATGATATTAGGCATATTAAATCTCTCCGTAATAGGGTTTTATTATTCGTCTGAATTACTGTTATTTTTTTACGTCAGGAAAAAACACCACTCTATCCATATAGCGCTGTTTGATATGAAATGCACAAACGACAGCCGTTAAATCCCAATGCCTCAGCTTACAAAAATTACACGGTCTCTGCCCTGCTTCTTGGCGTCATACAATGCGTTATCTGCGCGCAACATAAATGAACGTATGGTTTCACTGCGCTGATACAGCGTTGCGCCAATGGAAACCGTAACACGCAAATCCGGGTCAACGTCATCAAATCGCAAACTCCGCGTAAATTTGTTAATACGCTCCGCGCACTCAAGCAAACTGGCTTGGTCTGTTTCCGGGATAAGCACCACAAATTCTTCGCCACCATAACGCGCCACAAAATCACTACGACGTAAACACTGGGGTCCAATCGCAGAAAACGCGCTTAACACAGCGTCGCCAGCAATGTGACCGTATTTGTCATTCACCTGTTTAAAATGATCCAGATCCAACATCAACAAACCCAGCGATACACCCAGCGTTTCAGCTTTGGATATCTGACCCTTCATTACTTCATCAAACTGACGGCGGTTATCAAGGCCGGTTAATTCGTCCCTTGCGGCCAGTTGCCCTAATTTTCGCAGCGCTTGTTGCAATTCTTTCTGCGAGTATTCCAGCGCGTCTTTCTGCTGCGTAATTTGCAAATGGCTTTCGATCAATCCCTTGCTTTGTTCTCTTAGTTTTTTGCGCAGACGCGCCTGGTAGCCACCCAAATACATGGCAAACAGCATCACGATTGAGAACACTGCAAATTGCGCCACCTCAAAATTAACGGAGTAATACATGCCATCGCGATAGACAATACTTATCGTAGCAATCATATAACTCAAAATGGAGGCCATACTAATGATTGTAAAACCCCATGTGCTCAAATAAAACACACCAAACAACACAACAATGATGTAACCATGCATAACCACACTTCGGTACTCATGCCCCCCCATGTACATCAAAAAACTCATATACAAAATACCTGCCACAATTTGGGTTGTCGTCATGCCGGGGTCCTTAAAGCGCCGACTGAAGCCCGAACGTAATAGAATAAAAAATACAACTTGCAGACAGGAAAAAACAAAAACGACAAGTTTAAAATCATCAAAATTTGTGCCGGACACTCCAGAAAATATTGCAATGACGAGCAATACATAACTGAAAATATAACAAAAACAGGCCATGAAAAAGCGCTGTATGATGATTCGTTGTTTGTAGTCTGAAGGTATAATTTGCATTAAGGCTCGACTGTACAATTAAAACCGGGAGAAGTTTGAGGCCAACCTGTCATATTGATACATGGCTACGCTAAAAGAATTCGATTGCGTCCCGCCTCTTTCGCGGTGAGTAACAGGTGATTCACACGCTGCAACAAATGATCAGGGTCTTCATCTTCGTCCATGAGCGCGCCGCCCAAAGACACGGTAATACGCAGACTCGGTTCGATGCTGTCAAAATTTATATTAAGCACGAAATCACGAATACGTTCTGCGCAGTCACGCACAGAGTTTTCATTGGCATTAGGCAGCAAAACCGCAAATTCTTCACCACCAAAGCGGGCAATATAATCGGTACGACGTAAACAACTCCGGGCAACATTAGAAAATGCGTGCAAGATTTTATCACCTGCATCTCGTCCGAATTTTTCATTCAAACTTTTAAAATGGTCGATATCCAGAACCAACAGTCCTAGCTTGGTTTTGGATGTACGTGCAAGGCTGACTTGTGCACGCAAGGTCTGCTCAAACTGCTTGCGATTAAACAGACCTGTTAAGTCATCACGCACAGCGAGTTGGCTTAACTGTCTTAAGGCGTCTTGCAGCTCCCGATGCGCTGATTCAATCTCGTCGCGTCGTTTGGTAATTTCCTTGTGGCTCGCGATCAACCCATCGCGGCTGGCTTTTAAACCTTCACGCATGTCCTGCAAATAACTACCAATATAGGTGCAAATAGCCATCACAAAAGCCAGTATGACCCACTGAAAAAGATTAACCTTTACATCAAAGCCCGGGGGTGGACTTAAAAAATCAAACAAAATCACCAAGGCATAGGCGCTCATGGCAAATAAGGTGACAAAAATATAGTCCCTGCGTTTGAGATTAAATGAACCGAACAAGACAACCATAACGTAGCCGTTTAACAAGGCACCCCGCACATCCTGAACCAGGGAAATCACATACGTGAGCAAACCCATACCAATAAGCATTTGAGTCAGTGTCAGACTAGGATCGTGAAAACGCTCACTGAATCGGCTGCGAATAGCTATAAATAAACCTATCTGCGAGCTACCTCCCAGCAGAACCACCCACCAGAATTCAGCCCACGAGATACGTTCGACATCCATATACATGGACACCAGACCTATCAAAAAGGCGACAACATACAGACTAAAACCAAATAAAAAACGTCTTAGCCGTGTCGTTTGTTTGGGATCGTGTGTGTTAAACAGGAACATGGTTGATATAAAACTCAAACACTGATGATTCATCCTAAAGTTATACCCTGTCTCCAGAGTTTAGATGCAAGTTTGAGGTTTAGCTCAATAAGCCGACGACCATAGAATATATTCATCAAATAAATGGGCTACTTGCGCCAAGATCTTTTGCCACAACGAATTTTTGTTTTAAAACTAAAAAAACCGTCTTTGCCACTTATTTTGATACGTTTAAGTTCAAAAGCCTGTGCATTCACGTCTGGATTGATACCTTCGTGCGTGGTTACGGCGGTATCAAATCCCGCCTGTTTAACCAGTAAAGGGTCCTCTGCCGAATTATAAATGCCAAAGGGATAAGCAAAACTCGACACCCGTGTATTAAAGTGCGTCTCCAGCCCGTGTTTGGATTGTGTTATTTCGCTCACTTTTTCAGGTAGTGCCAGCAGATTCAAATTGGCATGGGTCAAGGTATGCGCGCCCAATTCAAGCAAACCTGTTTTTAACATTTCATTAACTTGAGCATCGGTGAGTTTCGGTTCCCGCATCAGTTCGCCATCAGCGTGATGGGCTTTTTTTAACACGGACCAATCCCTGTTATGGCGATCGGTCACCAGATACAGCGTAGCTTTGGCACCGTATTTCTGCAGAATAGGGAGGGCATTAACATAATTGTCCGCAAAACCGTCATCAAAGGTAATGGCCACTGTTTTTTCCATACAAACCCCGTGCGCCAGTTCTGACATGGTTACAAAATGCCAGCCTTGTTCGCTGAACCATTTTATTTGTCGCTCAAATTTCGTGGGCGAAACACGCAGTCCGTTAAATTTGGCACCGGGGATGTGTTCACTCACCATGTGGTACATCAGAATGCGCGGATAACGCAGATCAAGGGTCTTGCGCCACCAGGCATAACGATCAGAAAACCATAGAAACCAAAGTAGCAGTGCCGCTGGAAACGCATAAGTCATTGCCCTATCAGCTCCTGATACAGTGATAATGTCTGATTCTGCATGTGTGTCAGCAGGAAACGGTCATTACGGCGCACAGCCTGCGGATGTTGCAGCACCGTTTTCATTTTTGTGACCAAGGCATTGAAATCATCGGGGTGCACCAAACCTTCAGGAAACAAATAGTTCAGTATTTCTTCAACACCCCCGTGGGCATAAGCCACGACGGGCACACCCATGCTCAAGGCTTCAAGCACCGTGCGTCCAAACGATTCCGGTTTGGATGAAAGTGACACCACCAGATTGGACACCGAATAAATTTCCTTCATATCGCTGCGAGCACCCGTAAAGATAATCACGTCCTGTAATCCCAAGGCAGCAACCCGTTGATAAACCTCCTTGGCATAAGCTTGGCGTTTAGGGTCTTCCCCGCCCACAACAAGTGCCATCACGTTAATACCGCTTTGTCTCAAGGCCGCTATAGCATCCAGAAAAACCAAATGCCCTTTTAAACGGGTAATACGTCCGGGCAAGGTCACCACGCGCTGTTCGCGCAACTGGGGATAACGTTGATACCACTGCGTTAACCACTCAGCACTCGCCTGATAGTTTTGAGGAAACTCTTCAGGCTCAATCCCACGATAAATCAATTTGATTTTTGAACGTGCAATACGCGGGTAATGCTCAAGGATATAACCCTGTATCGCTTCAGAGACCGCAATGACCCGCTCACCCTTCGTCATGATTTCACTGTAAGGGTTAACCGAATAAAAACCATGTATTGTAGTAATCAAACGTGGTCGCGTGAGAGGATCCATTTTTCGCCAGGCTAACCAGACAATCCAGGCCGGCATGCGCGAACGCACATGAATGATGTCAAAATCTTGTTGCTGCAACCAACGGCGAACAGCAGGTATATGTCGCAGGGTGAACAATGATTTTCGTCCAAGGTCCCACTGTATATGCACACTGCCTTCTGCTTCGAGTTGTTTGACGAGTTTGCCACCGGCCGACAAAACCCACGATTGATGCCCCTTGCTTACCAGTGCTCTGGCAATTTCCAAGGTACCACGCTCTACGCCCCCGTTTTCGAGTGAAGGAAGCACCTGAATCACTTTCATGTAAATTCCGTATGCCTCATGAAAAAGTAAAGGCCCCAAATGGGGCCTTGATATAAAAACCATAAGAAGGGGTGAATAGTAACAAACTCCCCTTTACATGATAAGGTCCGTTAAATTTTTACGTTCACCATCCGAAAAGAGCACATAGAGCTCATCACGCTCACGTAGTATGTCGGCCAATTTCACCGAACCCAACATCATGGCACCGACCTCACCGTCACCTTCAAGCGCCAAATTGATCGTACCGCTCACCCCATCCTGGTTAGAAAAAGTAATCTGCCTGCTGTTAACTTCATCCTGCGCGATAAGAATGCGTTTATCATCAAAGGCTATAGTAACGGACTGGCTGGACTCTCCTCCTTCAAGCAGCTGAGTCATCACAGACACATCCGCAAGATCACCATTTTCTGCGCTGATCTGGAAACCTATTGCGCTTAAGTCATCGTCGCCAAAATGCTGGGCGACTGAATAAGCACTCCCATCAACATTATTCACAACGATGGCAAGTTCAGACACGCCCTGATAAGTTGTATCGCCACCCTGATTGCGCAAACCCACCTTACCATCGACAAAAAATCGGGCGTCTGCATTTTCTATTGTGCCAACACCACTGACAACAACCGCACCTTCTAAATCAAATTCATTCAAGGTGAATTCCAGATCAACCTGCTGTTCATAAAGCACACCATACACGCGCAAGGATTGATGCAACACGGAGTATTCAGCTTTAATTTTCTTTTCCAAGGTAGGCACTTTAATCACAAGATAGGATGACATCATACGGCACATTGCATTGGATGTACCCTCACAATCCAGCGTGGCCAATGCATTGTTTGCAAGAAATTCCTTACACATCAGTCCCGCAAAACCGGTGATCTGGCCACATACATAATCCACTGCCTGTTCATTGCTGCTGATAAGCGGCAGCACCGCCAACACAGGTGTATATTTTGCTGCGGCCATAAAGGCAGCGGCGACCTTGGCATTTTTCAGCACATCATTCATGCCACTTAATTCTTGATTAAATGCAATCCCCGAATCGTCGTTAAAATTCAACGAATCGCGCCACTGACTCAGGTCATCAACCAGGGTTTTGGCCTGGGTCATGGCATCGAATTCAATCGCTTCACTTGCGTGGGCATTTGTAAACACTATTGAACCCGCGACCTGTCGGATAGCAGCGAGTTCTCTGCGCAGCTGTAAACCCAATCGGGTCCAGACCGTATTTCTTGTTGCCAGGTACTCGCTCAACTCAATACTTGCCGTGAGCCATTTATCAAAACCAATGCCAAGCATAGAGTCATTCACCAGCAAGAATTGTCCATTTTGACGAACAAACTCATTCGTTACATTCGTCAGCAAACCGCTTAATTCATTTCGATGCGTGACAAGGCTGGCAAAAGACGATGCAAACAAGGAGTAACGTAATTGGCTCTCGGTAGCGGACGCGAACACATCCGAACGACTTAGATCAAGCGGCTTAAGCGTGCGGATATCCCCCATAAGACCAAATAAATTTGCCACCTGACTATTGGCTTGCAGAATGGAGCTGTGCGCAAAACCATTTGGGGATTGTTCTGCCAAGGCCGCAGCCAGATGTGTTAGCGCTGTTACATGCACAGTTATAGGCGCTTTCGTGCCCACGGCCTCACTGACGGCTGTCAGCATAAAATCAAAATTAATCGGAAAGCTCTCGCCAAAATCAATCTGCTGATTATTGTTGGTATCAAACGATGCCAGATCCGCTGGAGCATCCCCACATCCGCTTACGTTATCACAAACCATTTGCGCGTCTGTATTTGTATTGCCGCCACTGATCTCAACAATAATGGCGCCTTGGTAAGCGACAGGAATGGGAATTTCATATTCACCAAGAGCATTCGTCTTACCTAAGCCCAAAGCCAAGGATTTTCGTCCAGTGCTGTCCACAGAATAAATCACCACTTGCGCATTTTTCATAATGCCCTTAGCGGCAATACCCGAAACCATGACGGGATCAAAATTTTCAGTGACCAATGGGTTGAAATCGATTGAGGAAGACGAAGCGCTATTTGCAAGAGAGGAAGTGGGCGTTTTACATGCTGAAAGAAGCGCCGAGCAGCATAAAACAATCAGGACAGTTCGAAGAGAATAACGCATGGTTAACAGCCAATAACAAAGAAGTAATCACCTTGTCACCCATCCTTGTGTTTCTATCCCTTACGTTAACGATAGAAGGAGAGTGCTTTATTACAAGCGGCTGTTCTCAGAAATCCCCGTTTTTTTACATAAACACAAAACAGGTCACACATTTAAGGCATTCAAACATTTTGATCATGCGCTTTATCAATATAGGCATAAGCCCACCCCAAAACGCAACCCATAATCAGACCAAAGGCATGCGCCCAATTCGCCATGGGGCCAATTACTACCGTTAACAAACCACTAAAACCCAGTAGCATCCAAATCAACATGGCTCTAAGGATATTAGGATGCACATACACTGTGCTCGACGGTATATATTTTTTATACATCCATAAATACCCTAACAAGCCATAGACAACACCCGATAAACCGCCAAAATTGGGCCCTACAAGAAGATACTGCATCCCATTCGACGCAAGTGCTGTAAAAATAAAAATACTCATAAGCCTGAATGACGAGTGCGAACGCTCCACCAGCGTACCCCATTGCCACCACCAAAGTAGATTAAACACAATGTGCATCACTGAAAAGTGCAAAAAAACCGGTGTAACAAAGCGCCACGCATTAAAGCCTTCAGACAGCTCCGCTGTTGATGGAAATGACAAGTATGAAAATAACGTTTCGTGCCAGCCTGCATTAGCCAATAAATAAATAACGAGCTCTATCACGCAGACCACTACGCAGAACCAGCTTGCACTTAAATTGTTCCAGGATAGCGAACCCGGATTGAGCTTTTGTTCAGCCTCGATGTCCGAATCAAGCACGAGATAGTGTGAAATCAATCGGCTCGCTTCATTGAGATCCTGTTCGTCCGAAAGCACCACTTGATAACGACCCTCGAATTCTTCAGCATGACTCCTGATGCCTTGCCCCTTAAGGGCATTACAAATCAATTGCGCATCATTTATATTTTTCAGGGAAACCAGAACAATCATCGTCCAAACCATCAGCAAAATAACGTCCGAAGTGTAGCAAATAAAGGAGGTTAAATCTGTCAAAGCAATACGGATAACATCCATTAAACTCAATAAACTGACAATTAAAACACGTTATCTTGACCCAATCTGATCTGTTATACTCGTAAGCGCATACGCATCGAATGAGACTTGTCCGGCAATTCATTTATAGCTCGTCCACAGGAGAAGCAACATGATAAAGACGAAAACAATTCCAAAAATAAAAAGCGTGATGACACCTTTCCCTCATTCAGTACAAAAAAGCGCTCCCATAGAAATTGCACAACAGTTCATGCGTGAACACCATTTACACCACTTACCTGTTACTGAAAATAACGCCGTTGTGGGCATCGTCACCGATCGTGACATTAAATTGTTATTAGGGCCGGATTTTGGTTACCCCGAAGGCAAAGAGTTAAGTGTTGAAGATGCTTACATGCCCAATGCCTATGTCATCGACCTTTGCACCCCCTTGGATGAAGTGCTTGATACCATGGCCAAACGTCATATTGGTTCGGCCATAGTGACCAAGAAAGACAAACTTGTTGGCGTATTTACCCACGAAGACGTTTGCAGGGCCTTTGCCCGCTACCTAAGGGAGCAATGCCCCGAACAGGATAACGGGGGCGATGATGCGGCATAAGAATCATGTCGCTGTCCAATTCTGTTCATGCACACTTAAAACAGTTTTAAAACTTAGCTCAAACTTTTTTGAGTGAGCAGCACTTTGCACAGAGCATACGTTGTAACACTCCTGCTTATGACGCCCCTCGCCTCTACTCCCATTGGTGCTGAGGAAAAAACGACGATTGCACCGCCCTACCGTGTTGATACGCTATTGCCTAACGACTACTTCATCCACGTCCAAACGCTGAAACCACAAAACGAAATAAACAAAACACAGATAACTATCGCAGAAAATACACCCCTTAAAAATGAAACGCCCCTGCTGAGTCGGCCGTCTTTAAAAGAAGAAACCGATGAAGCGCTCAGGTTTTATCTTGGCAGCCATTTACAGCCAAGTTATGTAGAACAATTTTCTACCATCAGTGCCATACTTCCCACCGATAAAGAGAATGAAAATTTCCTGATTTCCCCCACCCTGGGTTTCAGGTTTTATATTTCCCCTCATTTGGTTTTTGATGCTCAAACCGATCTGGGTTATTTCAAATTTTCAGCAAGTGAATTCCAGAATCTATTTGATGCGCCGTCAACCCTCTACTTAAAGGACGAGACTGTTCCTTTGCGTACCGATGCCACCCTGAAATTTCTATTCTAAACTTCAAACAGTGGCTTGTTATTTTATTTTTGACGCGGTCTGAACTGAGTAACATCCATCGCATAAAGACAGATTCCCAGCATTAAACTCACACTCGATAGACTTTCGAGCACGTCTCATTTTTAGCATCAAGGTCAACCAATGGTCGCAGACTGTTCCGCAACGTTTACTATTCAAGAAATTCAATCGCTCATTATCCTGGCAAGACAACAGCTTAAAGACGTGATCAAAGAAACACCGTGTTTATATTCAAGCGCACTGTCCGAAGAAACCGGGGCATCGGTTTATTTGAAATACGAAAATCGCCAGCGCACCTCTTCGTTCAAGGAACGCGGTGCTTTTATTAAATTAAATTCATTAACCGATATTGAAAAACAACATGGCGTTATCGCCATGTCTGCAGGTAATCATGCACAGGCGGTGGCCTACCACTCTCAACGACTCAATATAGACTGCACCATTGTCATGCCAAAATTTACACCCACCATTAAAAAAAGGAATACCGAAAAATACGGCGCCCATGTAGTGATACACGGTGAAAGCCTGGAAGAAGCCGCTGATTATGCGCGTTTGCTCGGCCAAGAAAAGAATCTAACCTTTATTCACCCCTACGATGATAAATATGTAATTGCCGGCCAAGGCACCATAGCCTGTGAAATGTTAGATCTCATACCCGATCTTGATGCCTTAATCATTCCAGTGGGTGGTGGTGGACTGATCAGTGGCAATGCCATCGCAGCAAAACACATTAATCCGGCCATTCAAATCATCGGGGTTGAAGCGGAACGTTATCCTTCCATGCAGCAAGCGCTGGAAGGAAAACCTATTCGTTGTGGGCGCACAACCCTGGCCGATGGCATTGGTGTTAAACGTCCGGGCGATCTTCCTTTGCGTATTATCAAAACGCTGGTCGATCAGATACTTCTAGTGGATGAATTAGCCATTGAACAAGCGGTACTCTCACTTCTGGAACAAGAAAAAACCGTGGTTGAAGGCGCGGGGGCTGTTGCTTTAGCGGCACTCATTGCCCATGGCGAATTATTTAAAAATAAAAAAGTGGGTTTACTGCTTTCGGGGGGCAATATCGACATGCCAGTGCTTTCGCTTATTATCCAACGCGGCATGGAGCGGGCCCACAGATTAGTTAAATTAACGGTAACCTTGCGTGACATTCCCGGTACCTTAGGTAAAGTGTGCCAGATTATCGAAGAAACAGACGCCAATATTGTTGATATAACCCATCAACGAAGTTTTACCAAATTACCTCTCGAAGCCGTAGAGGTCATACTAATGCTGCAAACACGCGGCCCAGAACATCTCGATGATATTCTTAAAAAACTGTCAACGGCCGATATACCCTGTAAAAAAATCGACGCATGATCGTCCACATCAGGGCATTCTTCTGGCTATTCTTTCCAGCAAATCCAGCCTAAATAGAATCAGTTGCATGCCAGTGGCTTCTGTTTTATTGTGCAAATGCCTGCTCTGACGAGCCTTGCCAAACCAATAATGGCCAAGGCGCGTGAGCATCATCAGGCGGAACATTCCTTGGCATATAAGTGCGTCACCTGTGCAAGAATCTCGGCACAGAAAAATCAGCACAACCAAGGGATACAATAATAAAAATGCACAATCAGGAAATTTCACTTATGTCTAAAATCAGTTTAAAAGGAAAAACAGCCATCGTCACAGGTGCCGGTGGTGGACTGGGTCGATCTCACGCAAAACTTCTCGCTTCATTAGGTGCCAACGTTGTTGTTAACGATCTGGGTTGTGCCGTTGATGGTTCAGGACAAAGCACACCCATGGCGCAAAAAGTAGTCGATGAAATCAAAGCCGCCGGTGGTAACGCAGTGGCCAACATGGATTCAGTGACTGATCGAAAAACAGCAAGCCATATTGTTAAAAGCGCGCTGGATCATTTTGGTGGTTTGCATATTCTGGTCAATAATGCAGGCATATTACGCGATAAAAGTTTTTCAAAATTGACTGATGAAGAGTGGGATGCCGTAATCGACACCCATCTCAATGGCACTTATAACGTAACCAAAGCCGCCTGGCCGATTTTAAAAGAACAACAATACGGTCGTATCGTTATCACGGCATCAGGTTCCGGCATGTTCGGCAATTTTGGTCAAACCAACTACGGTGCAGCCAAATCAGGCCTCATTGGTTTTGCCAAAGCGCTGGCCCAGGAAGGTGCAAAATATAACGTCAAGACCAACATTTTGTGCCCAGCAGCGGCCTCGCGCATGACAGAAAACCTCATGCCACCTCAAATATTAGAAAAATTAAAACCCGAAGCCGTATCGCCTATCGTAGCGTATTTGTGTACCGAGGAAGTCAATACCAACGGCGCCGTATTTGAAGCCGGTGCCGGCAGTTTTGCCCATGCCAATTGGGCTCGTAGCAAAGGCTACAAGGCAAAAGACGCCTCGGGTGTTGCTACAGTCGATGAAATTGCAGCGGCCTGGGGGGACATTATGGACATGTCTGCACCTAAAGTGCTCGACAACCCCGCACTTGCCATGTCGGAATTTATGCAATAAAAAACTGTTTGACCTCACAGCACATGGAAGACAGCGTCGCTTTCTATGTGCTGCGAAAAGGTGCTGCGAAAAAGGGTGTCGTGTAGAACGTGCTAGGCAAAACGCTTTTAGTTAATGCCTATCTGATTTAATACTTAAAACAAACGAAACCAGACTGGCAATAGTACAGACTGAGATCAGCGCCAGATCAACCGTATCAAGTTTGGGCGACTGAAAAGCAAATCCCAAGACCGCAATACCAAAAAAAATGGCATAAAAAATCCGCACGCTATAGATGCGTTTTGCAGGTTTTTGTTTGTCTTCGTTTGTTTTTAAACCAGTAAGCGACGCTTTCGAAGAAACACTCTGAGTTGATTTCAGCATTTTCCTTGCTCTCAAGTAATTTGTTGTCTTTTTTAATTATTGTAATACAGACCTTGTTTTTCAACGTATTCCAAAAAAACTAATACATTGGCTGTGATTAGTTAAACCAACAGACCAAACAAATCTAGCTCATTCAACGATGTAATGTAAAGTAATGCAAAATTTTAAAGCATGAAAGCCTGACACAAGCACCATAAAATTAAATTCAATATCAGAAAACGTCCTGATTTACCCAGGCATTACAGTATAATTTCGAACCAAACGCCCCTCCCTTTTGTGTACTAAGAGACGTGACCATGCTTGACCCCGATTTGTTAAAACACGATATCCAACATACCGTACGTTGGGCGCTGCTTGAGGATATTCGCAG
>Ga0073926_10000181_pt1 | contig 13837 bp, 24 predicted proteins | sample GWRWmT4_4Nov14_FD_70189 | JGI IMG/M metagenome (GOLD analysis project Ga0073926, IMG submission 70189) | Sand microcosm microbial communities from a hyporheic zone in Columbia River, Washington, USA - GW-RW T4_4-Nov-14 | ecosystem: Engineered > Artificial ecosystem > Sand microcosm >...
TTGGTTTGTACTTAATCTATATATTTATAAAGGGCGTCAGTAGGTAAGGTTTGCTTCTGTTAAGACATACCATCTTGATATTATCAGTCGTTTTCACTCAAGTTTAAAAATAGTCTGTAGAGAATGATACGATATCTCATCTAGTTAATCTGTAAAACCTAGGGAAAATTTGTGTAACATACCCTATCGACATAGTGAGGGGCGGGAGGGGGAAGGGTGGCCTCTCTAAATAAAGTAAGTTCCCCTGTAGACGTGGCCTTCATTGAGTGTAGGCGTGGTGCAAGGCATCCGCAAGTAAGCTAAATGTCCGTTAAGCATCCTTGAAAAGGTACCTAGTTCCCTTGTGAGAGTAAGCGAGACACCTCGCTAGGGGCTATGCCTTGAGACAGTAGGCGCTCAGCTGTTATGAGATCGCTTTCCTTTGTGATAGATTCAAACAAGCTAGTTAAGTCATCATCTTCATGAATTGCTGATTGATTAACCTTCAATGGTTGCTCGCTATCCTCTAACTGATTGATAACTTTATTAGTCTTTAATATCTCGCTTATGTCAGCGTTAGTGAATTGATGCTCTTTCAAATCATCATCTTTTATACTTTCATCATAGATAATGCGCCTAGTATTTCCTTTCAACATCGGGAAATAGTTTGACTTTGTCTCAATGATACCTTGCGCTTCTAACTTGTTTAAGTGTTTAAGGATGTTTTGAGGGCTGCACTTCAAATCTTTTGCAATAGTCTTTAGACTAACAAAAGAATAGCCTCCTCGATTGCAATAACTAGCAAGGATTGCCAATACTCTTAGATTCTCCCCTGATACTTTTCTATTCAAAAAGGCCTTCAAAGGAACCACACAGAAGCGCCTTTGATCCTCATTTTTAACTGTCTTTAGTTTTATTTGCTCGGGGATTTTGTATTTAGATTCAATCATTTAAGCATTTTAACAAATTATTTTACAATTAGCTATTGACAAGGATATCGCTTTAAATTATATTTAATCCCGCAGCACTCATTTATAAACTTTGAAAGGTACATAAAATGATCTATTTATCTATTGTTAGCACATCGGTCTTAATGTTGTTTTTATGGTGTATCACTAAAGACCCGCAAATTAAAACACCCTTAGGCTATGCAATTCTAGCCTTTTGGTACCTTGTATTAGTTTTACAGATAATCGTGACTTACTCATTATATTAACAATCCACAAAAGGAAAATACAAAATGAAAACAAAATATTCAAGCAATAGCGAACTGTCCCACGTTTGGGCTAATGATCCAGACCCTAGCATTAAGAAAAGCGCTAATTCTACGAGCTGCCACAATGGCAAGTTATATTCTTATAACACTGTGATTGCTCAGATCGTAACCAATCACAAAGGCCTAGACACTTTTCAGGCTGGCGTTGAAACTGTTGTTTTTAATACTGGCAGCTATAGTGTAACAACATCAAAACATCAAGGGCTAGCACATAGCGCAGCGCGTCATTATAACGCCATTTATATCAATCTCCCTGAATGGGGACTTGATAGCCTTGTCTTTGATCAAAATGATTTTGATCGATTAATTAAAGAGAGAAGCGAAAAAGAAGCCGCTGCATTATTAGTGAAGGCCTCCCGCTCTCGCTTGCATGCTTCCCGCTATTACGCGCAAGCCTTAGAGATATTTGCGAACCTTGCAAAATACGCTGCATTTTTTAAACTTAATTACAATTCCCCTGAGCTTTCAACAATTCAAGCACAAGCCGTAGAAGCTGACAAAAAGCAAAAAGAGCTAGACAAAATCAAACGCGCTGAGAGAATCAAAGAGCAAGCCGCAGCGCTCGAGCAATGGCGCGCGGGTCATGATGTCCGCAATTCATTCGAACTAACAGCGCTGCGCATTAAGAATGACGAAATCGAAACCACACGCGGCGCGCGTATTCCCATCGATCATGCTATTAAGTTTTGGGGCTTAATTAAGTCATGGCATGAAAAGGGCATTCAATATGTAAAAGATCATCATTCAATTAAGCTAGGTTATTACACTGTTAATAAGTTTGATGGAAAGACGCTGACTGTTGGCTGTCATTCGATCCCATACAGCGAGATTGAAGGAATCGCGGCTCAGTTACATCTAGCATAGAGTTATCTCTAAGGGCGTTTAAATAGCGTCCTTAGGGGCTAATTTTGGCCATTAAACCATGAAAGGTTAATAAAATGTTTACTTCACAGCGTCAGCAAATAGAACTATTAACACAAGCCCTAGCGCTTGCAATCACAGCGCCAACGAATGAAAAGGCCAACGAGTGTGTGGAAATGGCTTATTCATTTATGCGAGGGCTACCCGCTCAAACTGTAGAGCGCTGCAAAACGGAAGCATCAAGAATGGCGGGTTTAATATGAGCGCGCAATATGAGGTACAGGAATTTTGTTTATTTGGGGGCTGGGTCAATAATTGGACTTATGAAGATGATCAAGGCCATGAGATAAAAACCACATTTCCAACGCGAGAAGCTGCACAAGCTGAACTTGAATATTTTTTCGAGGAATACCAATTCGAGTTTGAAAGCGGGAATATTGAAAGCCCGCCCACGCGTGAAGATTTCAGAGTTTCGGAAGTGAATATTCCTAAAATAAAAGCATAGAATTATCTTTAGGCGTCTTGTAGCTCAGGGCGCCTAATGGCTAATTTTGGCCCAAACCTCAAAAGGTAAATTATGAGCGAAAGTAAAAATTCAAAACTCGGAGATCATTCAAGGTTCGATGAGTTATATTTCGATTTACAAATAACACTTGTGTCAGCGATTAACACAATCGCATCATCGCAAAATGATTCAAACGTAGAACAGATTAAAGATGCCATAAGTTATATGGCTTATCAAGCGCGGAGGTCAGCATGAAATTTATTGCTTATTATCGCGTGTCTACTGAAAAGCAAGGCCAATCAGGACTAGGCCTTGAGGCGCAGCAAATGATCTGTTATTCATATGCTCGATCTATTAACGCTGAAATCTTAGCTGAGTTTACAGATATTGAAAGCGGATCTAAGAATGATAGACCTGAGCTGCACAAGGCGCTGGATATGTTAAATACTGACAAGGAAATAAGATTGTTAGTAGCTAAACAATGCAGATTAACGCGTTCAGTAGCTTTAATGTCTAGCCTCTTAGAAAAGAAAGTCCCATTAACTATAGCTGAAACACCCGAAGCTAGTATATTTGAGCTACACATTCGCGCTGTATTGAATGAGGAAACACGTAGACAAATTAGTATTAACACTCGCAATGCACTCATGGCTGCAAAGGCTAGAGGCGTAAGGCTTGGCGCACCAGCACATATTTTATTGCAAGCATCCTACGAAGGCGGTAGGGCGCAAGCTAAGATTAAAATAGCGTACGCATTAAAAATCAAACCCATGTTTGACTTGGCCATAGAAAATTGTGGCCGATCTACATGTCGAAACATCGCAGCAAAACTCAATGAACTAGGCGTCAAGACGTACTCAGGTAGCACGTGGACGGCGCCCAATGTATCTTATTACTTAAACCATATCAAAGACAAGGAAACAATAAAATGGTAGGAAAAGTCACGCCTAATGACATGATGTCATGCTCAAGGCTCCCAGCACTATTGGGCTTTAGCAAGTTTAGAACGCCAAACGATGAACTTAAATACACAATGAATGCAATTAACAACATTGAGAATGAGTTTGTTGAACAGGAACCTATGATATGGGGCAACTTAACCGAGAAATTAATCTTAGCCGAAGCATGCAAGCGCCTAGGCGTTGAGATTGATGTCCTCGATCATGAGAAGCCCTACTTTCATGCTGACATACCATTGGCCACAAGCCTTGATGGCACAGCGCTTGGCAACGATACTGTCATATATACGGACATCTCGAAAGGGATCTACGTGATGGGACAGGATTCAATCAAGCTCGATAGTTTTGGTATCTTAGAAGCAAAGCTCACAGCACAGGAAGCGGAGGAAAATCCCGCCCTGTATCGCGGAGTTATTCAGCTGCAAGGACAGATAGATATTATGAAAGCTAACTGGGGCGCACTTTGCGTATTGTATAAGGGAACTCAGTTACGCATCTTTCTATATGCCCGCAATGAAGATCAGATCAACATGATTCATAATGCTGTTACTGATTTCCAAGAGCGAGTGGATAAGTACAAAGCCAATGATGAGATTGAATGGTATCCGTTAAGTGATTCATTTGAGGCAGCAAGGGTATTTGATCGCGCTGAGAAGGCCGAAGTAGATATTCCCGAAGTAGAGATCCAAGCTGAAAAGATAATCGCTCTCAGAGAAAAGATTGCAGAGGCTGAGGATTCTATTGATGAAATACAACGTGGCATCATGGAGCAGATGAGAGATTACGAAGTATGTAAGGCTGGACGTTACAAAATCTCATGGCCTATGCGCTCTTACAAAGCACAGCCAGCAAAAACTGTGCCAGCCAAGGAGGCATACGTGATTCGCCAGTCTAAACTTTCAATTAAGGATCGTATATGACTAAGAAATTAACTTGCTTTCAAGTAAGAAAGAAATGGCGCGTTAAGTTACAGGCAAAGCGCTGCAAAGATCAAGATCAATCAGCAGAAAGATATGCACACGATGCGTCAGTTTTAAATCGTGCAATGGATATTTATAAGATTGAGGGAAAGAAGGCGACATGGTAGACAATGACCAAGATCGTTTTGAAGCAGAAGTTATGAATGAATTACAACAACAGGAGAAAAGTATGAAAACTATATCAGCAGCATTTATTAAAGCACAGAAAGAGTTTGCACCAGCAATTAAGACAGCTACCAATCCACACTTCCGCAGTAAGTATGTGAACTTAGAAGGTTGTATTGAGGCTGTGATTGACGCACTACATAACAATGGTATTGGTCTTATACAAAAGACACATGATTGTGATGATGGCGTTAAGGTAGAGACTGTGTTTATCCATGAGTCAGGTGAGACTTTAAGCGGTGGCATCTTACACATCCCCGCATCTAAGATAGATCCGCATGGTGTGATGGCATCACTCACTTATTGTCGCAGAGGAAGTCTAATGGCAGCCTGTGGTATTGCACCAGAGGATGATGATGGTAACTTAGCTACAGAAAGGTCTGGCAGTGTTGCAAAAAAGCCACAAACTAACCCTTATTTGTTTTATATTCCAGGGAAAGATGCCATTGTATGCCCTGATTTATTGACATGGGAGGGTAATTTTGATCAAATAAGTGAACAGTTACTAACTACATCACTATCAACTGACGACAAGATATCTAAACTCAAGGCATTAATGGAAGCCAACAGGCCAACATTAGATCGCATGTCCCCTGAAACAAGAGTGAAATACGTAGGCAAGCAAGCTACACGTATGAACAAAGCTAAAGGAGCATAATATGAAACCCGTACAAACAAACTTCAATGCATTTGATTATCGCTTTCCGCGATCATACAAAGAAGCCACAGGAAATGATTACGAACCTAATATCATTTCATCAAAGCAAAAACGACAACACATATGGACAGCCACTAAGGTGTCTATAGGTATTGCCGTTCCTTTATTTGCTTGGCTTACTTATTCATTACATACATTGTAACTTCGAAACCGAAACGCATTTCAGTAGCAGCTGGAGTTGTCCACATGATGTTGATCCTTATCTATGACAAGCAAAATTACTTGTTACGCAAAGTATGTACTTTTTGCAAGACAAACTCCTCAGTAAAACCATGAAAGCTACCTAAGCAAAGGAGACTTTATGTTAGATGTTGCAGCAGTAATGTGTATGAGTTTGACTATGTACCATGAGGCTAGGGGAGAACCAATCCCTGGCCAAGTGGCCGTAGGTTATGTGCTATATCGAAGGGCTGATTTTAACCCAAAAAATATTTGCTCGGAAACTTACAGGGCAGCACAGTTTGAATGGACGAAGAAAACTAAACATGTCCCAGACTATAAGACACTTAAACCTTTTGTGATATTATCTGAAAAGATAATCAGGCAGCAGATTAAGGACAGTAGTAAGGGGGCTAGTTATTTTCATAGCACAGCATTACCTAATCAGTGGGGAATGAAACCAAAAGTTATTATTAAGAACCATGTATTTTATTGACAAGGGATATTATGGATGATGATGATTTAGAGCTTGAGAAAAAGCAAAAGTCTAATAAGAAGCTAAGGTATAAAAAAAGAATATACGAAGATGCTATGGATGATGATCAGTTAATTGATCACTTTAAGAACGATCATGGAATAGGAGAAAGGTATGACGAATAAAGAAGCATGGATAACGCTAGTGTGTATCGTGTGTATAGTATTTATGTTAGCGGTTAGCTTTGATATTAACATTAATTACGCCCACTGCCACCTAAGTCATTGATTGGTATATAGAACGCACACAATCGCTCTATAACGCACGATCGTAAGCAAGGTAATACCTTAGCCTACCTAGTTTTAGTGTAATTTATGAGGAGCTGGTGAAATATAGAGCATCTGCATATATTCTGCATTGATCTCTATAAAATCATCCTCGTTTTCATTGAAAAAAATTCTTATCACTGACAATGGATGTTCTTCAATAATCTCAATATCCCAAATCTTACGACCAATAAGTTTGTCTAGGATTTCTAATTGTTCTGAGGTAGGGTTTTCCACTAAACAATTTTACCATTCCATTTACCATTTGTGTTAAGAACCATTGGCATAAGTTTAGGCTGCCCATCTAAGATCATTCCACATCCAACAATGAATCTTGTCTTAAAGTTTTTAGCATAGTTAAATGCCATTGACTTCTGATTGATTAAAGATCCTACTTGCATACCCCATACTAACGCATCAGGATTGCTATAATATCCTATTGAGAACTTGGTGTGATAATGCCCTTGAACTGTATTCATACCATACTGCATAGCTACCTTGAGTACGTCAGCAGATAATCCATGCGTAAAGAAGCAACGCGATCCGTCTGATAAATCTATTGTAATATCTTCTTCCCATTGCCAGCCTGTGCCAACACCCAAGAAATCATTGTAATGTTTAAGGTAGCCTTTAGGTACACCATGCTTTAATGCACGTCTGTATAGCATAGATGAGTGATTGCTATGCACAATCTTCATCTTAGGAAATATCTTTTCTAGCGTTTGAATGTACGCAATAGACGCTGCCAACTCATGTCCAGCACTAAATAAATCAGGATCGGAATCATGCATAGACATAGCATGCATATCAAGCTCATCACCAATATTGATAACAAGATCGGGTTTGTATTTTGTCTTGAGCGCTTTAAGAAAATTGAATGCATCTGGGTGGTGATAAGGTATGTGTAAGTCTGAGATTACAAGTACAGATTTGTATGATTTGGTAGCCATAACGATCCCGTATAGTGAGGTATCGCTAACATAGCATGCATTAATTAAACTGTCTAGTGCCTAACTTGTCTATGATAAGAACTTGTTTGCGAGGGATGTAACCTTCTTCGCTAAACGCAATGTGAACCCAACGATTGAACTCCAGTATAAGTTGATCGTAAGCCACGCTGCTAGAAGATAACCTCTTAACAATTTCTTTAGGTGTTCCGAAACTTGGACAGACAAAATCTGCCGCCAGTCCTTTGACGTGAGCGCTTGTCGGCTTGCTTCCAAGTAAAGCATTAACCACAAGAGAACGATAACCACTATTAATATGAATAGGGCTTCCCAAGCATTCACGGACATCCTCCAAATTATGAGCTAAAAATTTTAGGTGATTCATTACCTTAACATCTGTGGGTTTGTTATCGATACCTTGTCTGTCAGCCGTTTCAGAAGCAGTTAATTCTTCGAGTGTAAAGTGAGGGGATAGATTCATTTTTTCTTAACATAAAACAATGAGCGTTCACCAAACAAATAGAAGCCAACTGCTGATGCAAAGTTATTAACTTCTTCTGACATGTTGCCTGATACTACAGTGTAAGTCCATGTAGCTAAGACAAGCACACCAATGATAGGTCTCATTAGTCTTACAGTAGCTTCTACCCATGGATAAGATGGGTTACCACTACCTACTTCATTCATAGTCTTAAAAAATTCTAAGTCTAGTTGTTTCATTTGAGTGTATTGCTCTATAGTCGCTGGTTTAAATACATCAGGCGCTATAAACTTATTGATTAGGGACTTGCCTAGATCAACAGCAAGTGGCCCTAGCGTTGCAAGTAAAGTAATCGGGTCCATCTAAAACTCCTCTTTGTTAAATCCGTATATGTTGCATATGATGTTAGCATATTTGTTAAACTTCTTTTCATGTTGATCAAAGTCATTGTGATTGTGGTAATACAATAGACAATGGATCATCTCATGCATAAGTGTTTCGCTTATTTTTAGGTAGGTGTCATTAGATATGTCTACTTCAATCCGTGTAGGATCTGTATGAAAGTATCCAAGAACATCGCCATTGGTATTAATGATACCAAACTGAACCTTGTGTGGTGCTGGCATTCTATAGCCAGAAAATGGTGGCAACTTAACAAAGCATGCGTATAGTTTGCGCAAGTTTTGTTTAGTAAGAAGCATGTCTACTTGTTGAATATCTGTGTCAGTAAGAATACAATAACAAATCCAGCAGTGCCTAATAGGATCTGCTCTAATCGTTTTAATCTAGCATTGATTGACTCATAACGATAAGCACATACTTCTTCGTGTGTGCTTAGTCTTGACTCTACTTCATTTACATTATGTTTCACCATGTTCAATGTCTTTATTGTCTACCAAATTTACTTGTTTAATATGAGCTGTTTGTAATAGGATTCTTTGGCTAGACTCATTGGCCTTAACCATTTCATTCCTAAAGGATTCTACAGCTGCTCCAGTCTCTCTATTAACCCTACTATTCTCTATCATTAACACTGGATTCCATGCAAAAGCACAGTCAGCATTGTCAATATCCTTACCAGTCTGAGGATCTTTGCCTAGAACATGCACCCAAAATCTACAGGCAACAAGCTCCCCGTCTCTTATAGAACCATCTTCTATACATTCACCGCCCATTAATGGACAAATTATTATAGCATCTTTTGCCATTATGCTGTCACCATATTTCCAGAAACTACAACTCTGTTGTTTTTGTTTAAATTTTTACTTACTTTATGCTTTAACCATGCTGGAAATATAATAAACAATCCCTCGTGAGGTCTCAAAATTACTTGATTAATATGATTATTTAATATAAATACTAAATCACCACTATTTTCAGGCACTCTTACATAATAACACCATGCAAAACAAACATTACTAATAGGGTCATAATGATTATGTATATCGGTTGATTCTAAATGTCTATGAGAGACTGCCCATTGATATGTTGATTTTAATCCTCTTTCATTTGCTAATTTATCAACAACATCTAAAAGTTTTTTGCTTTCAATTCCTTTAGATTTATCAAATACATTATCTTCGTTTAATGAAGAGTATATATCTTCACTCATAGGCGTTAAATCTTTTAATATTTCTTCGTATAAGATATTATTATTAATGCCTTTTATTAATAAAGACTCACATTGTATTTTAAACAAATCAAATCTATCACTAGGTGATATTTCTATATTATCCATAATTAATTACCAAAAAATTTAGCAAATAAACACTTGGATTCTGTACGATTGCTCACAAATTTTCTTGATATTTCTGCCTGAGTAATACGTTCGCTCTCCAAATCTTTATTATTGGCAGCCCTTACTTCTAACTTATGTTGTTTCTTTGGTATTAATATGTAGTGTGCAATAGGAGTTCCAGCTTTAATTACTGTCTCCCCATTCATTACATGCCAAAATAATTGTACATTCATTTGAGCAACTCCATATTCTTGGCTAAAGAAACCAGTAGCAGTAGTAAACCTTCTCTCATTTGAATAAGGTAAGTGTCCCTCTTGCAAATAGTAACCTTTAGGCACTACGCATCTCCATGGAGTAGCTATTTTTATTACATTTTTAACTGTGTTAGCCATGTTACCCATGTAATTTGCATATTGAAATGGAGGGTGAAATCCTATTTGGCTACCAACTAACTTACCACCATCCATAGAAGAATGATCCATTGCAGCTTCCCATTCAATTGACTCTCCGTCTCCATTAGTACGAATAACAATGTCTTGATAAGTAGTCATTACCCATCCATAGTTTGCATAATGGTATATGCCAGGACATTTTGCAGTATTAAATAACTTAGCAAATCCGTAACCAGGTTCTTTCTTTTTTTGACTAAGGTCTTTAGCAGCTTCATGCATAAGCTCTGTTCTAAAATTAGATGCTGGTTGTATTGGTGCAATCTTTGCTACGTCTGGCATTAAACTAAAGAACTCTAACTTAGGCTCTTTTTTAAAGAAGATCATAATTATTCCTTTAACAGATATTTAATTATATAACCAGGAATATCTACCTCATGTTTGTTGTGTGCAAAAGTCCATGATGATGGGCTGTAATGGTGATTGTTATGTAGCCCTTGATTCATTGTTACCATTTGCAATAACTTACTATTCAAACTATTGTCTTTAGTTTCATAAACCCGATTACTTGATATATGTTTTGTGTGGCCAAGCACATTAATCATTCCACCTATAATAAAGTTATACACAACTATAGAACTCAAGGTCCATCCCGTTATATGTATCCCAAATATAGCAACAGATATCGTTAAAAGCAAGACATTTATTTTAAAGTAATGTCTGTGTATAAATAGATGTAAAGGATCTCTTAACAAATCCATACATAATCTTTGATCTAATTGGTGCAGTTGATTTGGTATGTATAGTGCAACATGCCACCATGGAATTAATACATGAGAATCTTTATCTGTATCACTATGCATATGATGAGTTCTATGTACGCATGAGTAAGTTAAAGATGTTCCGTACAGTAAAGGAGTAGCAAATATATGCAGCAATGTTTCTTTAAACTTTGTGGTCTTGTATGAGTTGTGAGACCATAGTCTATGAAGCCCACATTCGTTTCCTATCCACTGAAACATAAGGGCTAATCCATAGGATAGTATTACATATAGAATATTAAATTGAGTTGATATGGTATAGCTATAGATAATTATATGTATGCCTAGCAGCATCCATACCTTGTAGTGATATTTCATACAGCAAAGAACTTCTTAATAATCCAGCCTGATACATCGAACTCACCTGGATTATGTCCTACATCCATATCCCCTGGTTTTGCATGATGATTATTATGTAATCCTTCTGACAGACCTAACCAAAGAAACCATTTGTAGTTCCTACTTGTGTCGGTTATTTCATAGTTTCTATAACCGCCTGGAAGTTTGATATGGAATAGGACATTAATAGATAGCATATCCATTAAGTATCCTAATCCTGGAGGAGCAAGTACAAAAAATATACATGCCTTCCAACTGATCATGGCAGATATAATTATTAAGCTGTACCAAAATACGTAGTACCATTTGTTAGTAAAGAAAACATCTTTATCTTTTACTAAGTCTGCTACTGTAAACTTCATCTGATGTTTATCAAACCAATCTTTAGGATTACCAATAGCCCACAATACCGCAGCATGCAGATAACCATCCTTTGGTGCGTGTAAGTCATGCTCTTTATCTGTGTATCTATGATGATGTCTATGCACCATAGCCCAAGCAATAGGACTTCCTTGAGCAGCCATCATGCTAAGGAAACAAATAATCTTATGCTTGATTGGTGTAGTTTGAAATGATCTATGTGAGAAGTATCTATGTAGGCCTATGCTCATCCCGCCTATAAGCCATACCCTAGATATAAGATATGCTAATAAAAGCCATAGCCAATATCCGTAAAGTACTGATAGAGCTATTGCTAATATAGCCCCAACGTGAACAAGAAGCCAAAGTAGCCTATGATTTAAAAGAGCAAGCGATTGCATAATTCAATTGCATCTTGCACTGTGTGAATGTCTCCAGCATTATCATCAGGTATTTTTATGCCTAACTCTGTTTCTAATGCAATGATAATTGTAACTGTAGATAGCGAGTCTAATCCAAGATCTCTAATCTTTGAATGTAGTTCTACTTGCGAAGGATCTTTTCTTGCTTCTTTAGCAATGACATTGATAACGGATTGTTCAACATTCATCTATCATTTTCCTCAAGCAAATCTAATCTTTTAGTAACGCTTGCAAATTCATCTTTCAGTTCTTGGCCTCGTCTTGGATTGCCAAATGGTTTATGTTTGACATCGCCAGGTATTCCAACTAACTCTATTAATTTAGCACAGTAATCATACTCGCCAGGCCTAATAGCTAAGTCATACATACCAGGGTTAGAATGATGTGTGTTGTGATAGCCTTCTCCCCATAAAACCCAAGCCCAAAAATGACTGTTGTATGTATAGTCATCTGAGTCAAATAACCTATATCCGCCATATCCAAGTTGAGGAATATGGGCTAGTACAGTGACCCAGCTAATAGCAAAGAATACAAATAACATACTTACACAATAGAAGTATGCGGCATATTGTATATCAATTAAGGCAAGTAATACAATCCACCCTACGACTATTTTATAGTAATGTTTATGGAACCACATATGATCTTTATCGGCAATAAGATCTTTAACTCTCATTGGATTTACTTCATAAGATGGGAAGTAATAGAACCACATCTTAACCTTTTGCCATAGACTTCCTTTAGGCCTATGAGGATCTTTATGTGTGTCAGAAGTTACATGATGAAATCTGTGTGTATCAGACCAGCATATTGTGCTACCCATAGATACAATAGCACCAAAAAATAATAGGACTATTTTTATAAGCCTATTCTTTGGAGTAAATGATCTATGTGCTGATAAGTTGTGAAGGCATATGCTTGAGCCAATGCCAGTGATTAACCATCCCCAAAACATAGACAGCAAAAATAACTTCGTATCCCATATTAGGTATAAAGTTAATATTGCACCTATGTATGCAAATGATTGTAAGAGTTTTACTTTTGCATTATTACTAACATTAAGCATTGTCTACTTGTTCGAATGTGGAAGCGTTATCTACAATAGTTTTTCTATTCCAAGAATTTACATATGTAGTATTAACGAAGTCTAGCATAGAACTTCCAAGTTGAGCAAGCTGACTTGCATCTAGTGCAATATTTTGATTGTCTTTAGTACGCCATGCAAAGTTATCTGGTAATGCAATACCAGCCTGTAATGACGCTATAACAGCAGTGAGGTTATTTCTGCTTGTATTATCGCTGTCAAACTTATAGCCATTCCAAGTAAACCCATTAGATAAAGAGGCATCTCTATCTGATTCTATTATTCTATTTTTTCTATTTTTATATATAGTTAAATCCCATGGGCTATATAAGAATGGTACATCACCAATATCAATGCGAGATTGACCCATAACATCTACGTTGTATTTTGCAATTTGTTCTGCTGTATCTGGATCTTGAATTGTAGAGAAAATTGGAACACCAAGCTCTAATGACATCCCCCTAAAACTACGCATATTAAGCAGTGTAACAGCTCCAACAGATTTATTTGTGTATCTTAATTGTTCGCACACAACGCCAATAATATCATTAGCAATTTTTGGATCGCATGTATTTGAATGTGCGCCTCTAGTCATAAGTTTTAATATCATTGATTCATTTGTAAATGCTTCAATAATAGAAGTAGCATCTTTAATATTTACTATTGGGTATACACTAAGAACCTTATCAAGCTCCGTTGTATCATCTTTATTTTTTTGTTTAATTACAACGCTCTTTGCATTATTCCATAGCTCAATAATTGGATCAAATTTCTTTACATTTTCATCATCCAATAATTCATTTGTAATATTTTCATATTCAATATGGCCAGAAGTTTTATCCCATTGAATAAC
>Ga0073926_10000187_pt1 | contig 13634 bp, 12 predicted proteins | sample GWRWmT4_4Nov14_FD_70189 | JGI IMG/M metagenome (GOLD analysis project Ga0073926, IMG submission 70189) | Sand microcosm microbial communities from a hyporheic zone in Columbia River, Washington, USA - GW-RW T4_4-Nov-14 | ecosystem: Engineered > Artificial ecosystem > Sand microcosm >...
TGGACCCCATTTTTATAGAGCGTGCGGACGAATTACCCAAGCTTCTTGAAAGCGTATTGCGTGACGACGATATTTTACTATTACAGGGCGCAGGAAATATTGGTGCAATTGCCAGCGCCTTGGCTGAAAATGGTTTAATCAATCCCTTGAATGATTTTAAATAAAACACCCATTATGAAAACACAGAGTGACATCGGCCCGTTGGGAAAAGTAGCTGTTTTGTATGGAGGCAATTCTGCTGAACGGGATATTTCATTGCAGAGTGGGCATGCCGTACTAAAGGCGTTGTTAGAAGAAGGTGTTGATGCCGAGGGCCTGGATCCAAAGGATGAATTCTTGTCAAAGTTAAGAAAATTTGATCGGGTATTTATTGCTTTGCATGGCCGGGGTGGAGAGGATGGCACGATGCAGGGGCTGCTTGAGATTTTGAAAATTCCCTATACCGGCAGCGGGGTACTGGCCTCTGCTTTGGCAATGGATAAAGTGCGTTGTAAACAACTATGGATGGGTGCCAATTTATCTACACCGGATTTTTGGGTAATAGAAAATGCCAGTCAGCTTTCTGTGATAGAAACGATAAAAAAATTTCCTGTTATGGTGAAGCCTGCTCGTGAAGGATCCAGTGTGGGCATCAGTAAAGCCGATAATGCTGACGAGTTGGTCGAGGCGGTCAAACTGGCGCTCCAGTATGACCTTGCCTTGATTGAGCAATATATAGAGGGTTCTGAATACACGGTTGCGATACTGGGTGATGCCGTTTTGCCTCCCATTCGTTTAGACACCCCGCGCACATTTTATGATTATCAAGCCAAGTATTGTTCGGATGATACCGCCTATATCTGTCCTTGTGGTCTGAGTGAGCAAGACGAATTACAACTCAAGGATTTGGCACTTCAAGCGTTTAAGAGTGTGGGCGCATCGGGTTGGGGGCGTGTCGATGTAATGCGTGATGCAAAAGGGCGGTTTTATTTGCTTGAACTCAATACAGTGCCCGGGATGACCAGTCATAGTTTGGTTCCTATGGCGGCAAAGCAGTATGGCTTGTCGTTTAATCAATTGGTTTTGGCAATAGTGAATTTAAGTTGTTCTTCAGGCAATGAAGATCGTTTGGCATTGGAAGAAAATGTATGTTGAAAAATGGATTGAGTGAAATTGTTGTTCCTCGTTTTTGTTTGTTGATTTTATCGGCAGTCACGTTATTCGTTCTATGGTCATTGCCAAACTTGAATGATCAAATAGCGATTAAGAAAATTTTGATAAATAAATCGCTGCACTATGTTGATAAAAATGATGTTGATCTGTTGCTTGAACAAGCATTGGAGAAAAATTTCTTTACATTGGATTTGAAAACCGTTGCGCAAACTGTAAATGACATTGCGTGGGTTGACTCCGTTCAGGTAAAAAAAATATGGCCGGATATATTAATGGTGAATATTACCGAGCAAACACCTATTGCCCGTTGGGGAAATAGTGCATTGATCAGCGCAAAAGGCGAGTTGTTCACACCGAGCAACTTGAGTGGATTTGATAATCTTCCACGTCTTGAAGGTAAAATTGAGCAGCGAAACCAAATTACGGATTTTTATTATCAGGCCAATCAAATGTTGCTGGATCAAGACTTAAGTCTGGTATCCTTGGAAATGAATTCTGCATTCGACTGGCGCCTCGAATTGAATAATGGGCTGGTATTGATTTTAAGTTCCCGGCAAGGGGTCGATAAATTAAAACAGCTCAGAAGTGTGTATGCGAAACATATTATTCCTCAACTTGGGAATATCGCCCATATTGATTTACGTTATGATGCTGGTTTTGTTGTGGCGTGGCGCGATGACAAAAAAGTATTGTCTGGTGAATCGTTGGCCTTGAGATAGTTTTTGGTAGAGAACAGAGTAATGAGCAAAACAGAACAGGAAAACATCCTCGTAGGTTTGGATATTGGTACATCAAAAGTGGTTGCCGTTATTGGGAAATCCAATTTAGATGGCTCATTGGAGGTTGTTGGTCTCGGTTCTGCGCCTTCAAGAGGGTTGAAAAAAGGAGTAGTTGTAAATATAGAATCAACGGTTGAATCCATTCAGCGTGCCATTGAAGAGGCCGAGTTGATGTCGGGTTTGTCTGTCAGCGTTGTCTATTGTGGTATTGCTGGCAGCCATATTAAAAGTATGAATTCTCACGGCATAGTCGCTATTAAAGATAAAGAGGTCGTGCAAGCAGATATAGATCGGGTTATTGATGCGGCTAAAGCAGTCGCAATTCCTGCGGATCAGCGCATTTTACATATTCTGCCTCAGGAATTTATCATTGACGATCAAGGTGGTGTAAGAGAGCCACTAGGTATGGCGGGTGTGCGACTTGAAGCCAAAGTGCATTTAGTGACCTGTGCTGTGAATGCCTTGCAAAATATTGAGAAATGCGCGCGTTTGAGTGGTCTGCAAACCCAGGATGTTGTGCTTGAACAACTGGCCTCAAGTTACGCCGTACTGACAGAGGATGAAAAAGAACTGGGCGTTTGTATGATCGATATCGGTGGTGGCACCACAGATATTGCTGTTTTTACCGGCGGAGCCATCCGACATACAGCAGTAATTCCTATAGCGGGTGATCAGGTCACCAATGATATCGCTATGGCATTGCGAACCCCGACACAATATGCCGAAGAAATAAAGATAAAATACGCCTGTGCTCTGACCCAGTTAGCAAAACCTGATGAACGGATCAAGGTGCCTAGTGTGGGTGATCGTCCGCATCGTGATTTATCGCGACAAGCGTTGGCAGAAGTCGTTGAACCTCGTTATGAAGAATTATTTACGCTTATTCAAGCTGAGCTACGGCGCAGTGGATTCGAAGAGCTGATTTCGGCGGGAATAGTAATGACAGGCGGCTCATCCAAAATGGAGGGAGTCATAGAGCTTGCTGAAGAGATCTTTCATATGCCGGTAAGACTGGGTGCGCCTAAAGAAATTCTGGGTTTGACTGACGCGGTGATAGATCCCATTTACGCAACGGCCGTTGGTTTGCTGCTCTATGGACAAAAAGAATTTCAGGAAAGAAAGCCGAGCAATACCAGTACAGGCCTTATGGGCGGGGATTTATTTCATCGTGTCAAAAAATGGGTCAAGGGAAACTTCTAACTTATCTAATGTATCGTTTTTGAATTTAACGCAAAAAGGAGAGCGCCATGTTTGAACTGATTGATAATGAGCCACAAAGTGCGGTAATTAAAGTGTTTGGAGTGGGCGGCGGCGGCGGTAATGCGGTTGAACATATGCTTGCAAATCATGTCACCGGCGTTGAATTCCTTTGTGCCAATACCGATGCACAAGCGCTCCGGGGTTTGCATGCACGCACACTGCTGCAGTTAGGCAGTGAGGTCACCAAAGGTCTGGGCGCGGGCGCTGATCCTGAAGTGGGTCGTCAGGCTGCGCTTGAGGATCGAGAGCGAATTCAGGAGGTGCTGGCAGGGACAGACATGCTTTTTATTACCGCAGGTATGGGCGGTGGCACTGGAACAGGTGCTGCGCCGGTGATTGCAGAAATAGCCAAGGAAATGGGGATTTTAACGGTGGCAGTGGTGACCAAGCCTTTTTCATTTGAAGGACGCAAGCGCATGCGCGTTGGTGAGGCCGGTATTGCGGAGCTTTCACAACACGTTGATTCATTAATTACCATTCCAAATGAAAAACTGTTGCCCGTGTTAGGAAAAAACACCCGGCTCCTCGATGCATTTAAAGAAGCCAACGACGTGTTGCTTGGAGCGGTGCAAGGTATTGCGGATCTGATTATTCGCCCTGGTATGATTAACGTTGATTTTGCCGACGTTCGAACCGTTATGTCTGAAATGGGCATGGCAATGATGGGTACAGGAATCGCCTCAGGCGAGGACAGGGCTCGTCTGGCTGCAGAAGCCGCTATAAAAAGCCGATTGCTTGAGGATGTTAACCTCCAGGGTGCTCGCGGTATTTTGGTGAATATCACGGCGGGTGAGGATCTTGGTTTGGGTGAGTTTTCTGAAGTGGGTGATACCATCGAAGAATTTGCCTCTGATAATGCAACTGTTGTTGTTGGCACTGTAATTGATCCGAGCATGGGTGATCAGCTTAAAGTAACTGTAGTGGCTACAGGTTTGGGTGGATCGGTCACAGAAGAAATCCGCAATATCAGTGAAAAGGTGCGTGGTTTTCCAGTAAACCGTGATGGCGGTGTTAAATATAACGAGCTTGATCGTCCCGCCGTGTTACGTAGACAAGGTATCAAGTCCCAAACCTTAGCGGCTTCAGCCACTGTTGCACCTGATATGGATTATCTCGATTTGCCCGCATTTCTGCGACAGCAAGCCGATTAGAAAGCGCTTTAGCGCCTCCCCGTTTTTTAACAGGGAGGCGCTTCTTTAATTATTGTACGTAAGTCACTCAGGGAAAAATTCAAATTTAAGGTCTGGATAATACAGCTTGCGTTCAGCTAAGTCGGGCCATAATGCAAGCCAATCTATTAATTTGGAGAGTGACGAGCTAACGAGGCGTATCTATTTTTCACGCAAAATAAAGTTCATTTTTTTGTGTCGCGGATGGATTTTGCAGGTCGTAAGCTAACAGCTAAAAGGGATTATGATGATCAAACAACGAACCCTCAAAAACAGTATCAAAGCCACGGGCATTGGCCTTCATAGCGGAGAAAAGGTTTACCTTACACTGCGCCCAGCTCCGGTGAATATGGGTATTGTGTTTCGACGTGTAGATCTTCATCCGGCGGTTGAAATTAGAGCCATTGCTGAAAATGTTGGCGAGACCACCTTGTCTACAACCCTTGTGAAGGGTGACGTCAAAGTCTCAACGGTAGAGCATCTATTGTCTGCTCTGGCGGGTCTGGGAATTGATAATGCCTATGTGGAGTTAACGGCGTCAGAAGTGCCTATTATGGATGGCAGCGCGGGTCCCTTTGTTTTCCTGATAGAAGCGGCCGGCATAGAAGAGCAATCTGAAGCGAAAAAATTTATTCGTATAAAACGAGAAATTACGGTCGAATCAGGGGATAAAACAGCTACTTTTCTGCCTTTTAATGGTTTTCAGGTAAGCTTTGGTATTGATTTTGATCATCCTGTCTTTAAAGAACGTGCGCAATCGGTGACTATAGATTTTTCCACTACTTCTTTTGTGAAAGAAGTCAGTCGTGCACGTACCTTTGGTTTTGTGAAAGATATTGAAATGCTTCGTTCCCAGCACTTGGCCTTGGGTGGGAGCGTTGATAATGCGGTCGTAATCAGTGACGTTGGTGTGCTTAATGAAAATGGCTTACGTTACGATGATGAATTTGTTAAACACAAAGTCCTGGATGCAATTGGCGATCTTTATTTGTTAGGTTATAGCCTGATTGGTGAGTTTGTTGGTTATAAGTCAGGACATGCCCTGAATAATCAGCTGATAAGGAAACTCTTACAAGAGCCCGATGCTTGGGATTTGCTTACGTTTGAAGATGCTGCCAATGCGCCAGTTTCCTATATGAAACCACCACTTGCCGCCGAAGCGTGAGTTTGTTTTAAGGCAAGCCCCCACTTGGTAATTCATCCACCTGAATCAATGCTGGATGAATTATCTACTCTCTTCTATCCCGCCTGAACCAGTTCAGTAAATGTTTATATGGATGTTTCATTCGCAGTGCTGGCGTGTGCTGCAAGTCGTTTAAGCGCTTGCGCTAACTGAGTATCGGTTTCGCATGCGGCTGTCTGCAGCAATAAGTCTTTATTCTCCAGACTGAGTAACTTTGCCTTTGGTAGTTTCTTGTTGCTTCTGTAGACCTTGCGAACCTCTGTTTTAATAATGATTTTCGATAGGCCGCTAAATTCTCCGTGGCGTTCAAGATGGTTTTTTAGTTGAGCAAGGTGAAAGCGCAGCTTGATAGACCATGCTGCATTGTCACAGCACAAAGTAAGCTCACCATAATTAAAGGCAGAGACTTGGCAGCGGGGTTGAAAAGTGTCAGGTAAATACTGTTTCACAATATTCTCAAGCGCCCGCAAATAATGCGCAAATGCCAAGGTGTTGTGTAACAGATCACTCTTTTTAAAATGAATAGTGGTCAAATCGGCTACTAAATGTGGTTTTTTCATGACATCAGTCTGACATAAGTGGGTATAGTGTTGAGGATGGCGGCGTTGAATTGTTTGCTTTATGTTCAGGCTTCAGTATTATTGGACGCTGTTTTGCAAGTATAAATGCTTCGAGACAGGTCTGACGATTAAATTTTTTGGTAAAACCGGGCGCGAATTTTTAATTCAGTGTCTCCAGTAGAGCGCTAAGAATGATAAGTCGGAAAGAAATAAAATGGAGTAACTCTATGAATTTCACAATCTTAAACTCGAAAAATAAAAAGCACAGCGGACGACAAATTAGTTTTGTGTACCTTTTGCTTATGTTTCTGGCGTGCGCATTGATTTCCGCAGCATTAACCGCCTATGGGCTGAGTAAGTTTGGATTTTCAAATGGCAGCATTTTTTTATCTGATACGGTGACTGCCTGGCAAAAAGAATTACAAGAACAACATCAGCAAGTGGAACAGGCACGTGGACAAGTAAACGAAAAAATGAGCGCTCTTGCGCTTAAAGTTGCAGACATCCAGGCGCAAATGATTAAGCTGGATGCATTAGGCGAGCATTTGATTGGTGTTGCCAAGCTGGATTCCGGGGAATTTGATTTCTCTGAAAAGTCAGCAGTAGGTGGTCCGGAAGAGCTTGCAAAATTAGGCGAGGAATATCAAAAACCGGAATTTGTCAGTGTGTTGGATGATATCTCTCTTCAGATCAGGGAGCGTGCGCAACAAATGGATATTCTTGAGGAAATGCTGAGTAATCAAAATCTCAAGGATAACGCTTATCTGGCGGGCAGTCCGGTTGAGCATGGCTGGTTATCGTCTCACTATGGATACCGTGTTGATCCTTTTACCGGAAAGTTAGCTTGGCATAAGGGAGTTGATTTTTCCGGAAAGAAAAATTCGCCTGTGCTGGCCCTGGCTTCTGGCATTGTTACCTGGTCGGGTGAGCGCGAGGGTTACGGTAATATGGTGGAAATTAATCATGGCGATGGCTACATTACACGCTATGGTCATAATAACGCCAACTTGGTCAAGGTAGGCGACATGGTCACTAAAGGGCAGCGCGTGGCTTTGATGGGAGACACGGGGCGTGCTACCGGCTACCATGTTCATCTTGAAGTATTTTCCAATGGTAAAGCGGTTAATCCAGCGCGTTATATCAGTCGAAAGAACCAAGGCTAGACCCGTCTTGTGATATATTTTTTACGTATTTGAATGAACCGTCTCGGCAGGTGATGCCAACAGGCATCATGTCTGTGTACGTTTCATGAATCGTATCAATGAATAATGTGAAAAAACCTTCTGTTTGATCTGCTTTCTATTATAAAAGTTGCTATGCTTTGCAATTTAAACAGAGGCATCATGCAAAATGGGTTCATCCTTTTGACACGCCTTTCCTTCTCATAAACCTCTCTGAAAAAAATATCATGATTGGAACTATTTTCAGCAAGTTACTTGGATCAAAAAATGATCGCCAGTTAAAAAAAGTGGCCAAGCTAGTTAAAAAAATAAATAGCTTTCAGGATGAATACAAAACGCTCTCTGATGAAAAATTGCGGTCTAAAACCGAGGAATTTAAGCAGCGTCTGGCGACAGGACAAGAGACGCTTGATGATTTATTGCCAGAATCTTTTGCGGTAGTGCGTGAGGCCTCTGATCGGGTTCTGGGTATGCGCCACTTTGACGTGCAAATGATTGGCGGCATTACGCTGCATCAGGGCCGAATTGCTGAAATGCGTACAGGTGAAGGTAAAACATTGGTGGCCACCTTGCCTGTGTACCTGAACGCGTTAACTGGTGAAGGTGTTCATGTGATCACCGTTAATGATTATCTGGCGCAGCGCGATGCCGCATGGATGGGCAAACTCTACCAGTTTCTCGGTTTAAGTGTGGGTGTAGTTATTTCCCATCAAGATCCCGATGTAAAAAGAAAAGCCTATGCCTCGGATATTGTGTATGGCACAAATAATGAGTTTGGTTTTGACTATTTGCGTGACAATATGGCCTTCAGCAAGGAGATGCGCTTTCAGCGGGGCCTGCACTTTGCCGTAATTGATGAAGTTGACTCAATTCTTATTGATGAAGCACGCACGCCACTAATAATTTCAGGCCCGAGCGAGGACAGTTCCGAGCTTTACCGCAAGATCAATAAGTTTGTGCCAAAGCTGCAACAGCAAGAATACGTTGAGCGTGGCCCCATGGATGAGCCGGTTGAAGACACGGGCCATTATGTAGTGGATGAAAAATCACGCAATATAGAATTAACTGAACTTGGGCATCAGTATGTCGAGGAGCTTTTAACCGAGGAGAATTTGTTGGCAGAAGGCGAGAGTCTTTATGCGCCGGTAAATTTGAATCTGTTTCATCACGTGAATGCCGCAATAAAGGCGCACGCCCTGTTTCGTCGAGATGTGGATTATATTGTCCAGAATAATGAAATTGTAATTGTCGATGAACACACCGGGCGAACGATGCCTGGTCGGCGCTGGTCTGATGGTCTGCATCAGGCGGTAGAGGCCAAGGAAGACGTTAAAATTCAGCATGAAAGTCAAACACTGGCCTCAACGACCTTCCAGAATTATTTCCGCCTATACCAAAAGTTATCAGGCATGACAGGTACAGCTGATACCGAAGCTTTTGAATTCAGGCAAATTTACAGTCTGGATGTTATGGTAATTCCTACGCATCGTCCCATGATTCGCAAGGATCTGAATGACTTGGTATTTCTGACGGCGGAAGAAAAATTTGAGGCCATTATTAATGACATCAAAGAAGCTATCAGTGTGCGACGCCCGGTACTGGTGGGTACGGCCTCTGTCGAAAGTTCTGAATATGTTTCAGCTTTGTTGAAGAAGCAGAAAATAGAACACCAGGTGCTGAATGCTAAATATCACCAGCGGGAAGCGGAAATCATTGCTCAGGCTGGAAAGCCCGGTTCTGTCACTATTGCAACAAATATGGCCGGTCGAGGTACTGATATTAAACTGGGTGGCAATTGGGAAGCTGAAGTTGCCGCCCTAACTGAACCTAGTGCGGAAAAAATTCAACAAATTAAAGAGACTTGGCAGAAAACCCATGACGAAGTATTGGCCGCAGGAGGTTTGCAGATTATAGGCACGGAGCGTCATGAATCCCGTCGAATAGATAACCAGTTACGTGGGCGCTCTGGGCGACAGGGTGATCCCGGTATTTCGCGTTTTTATCTTTCCTTGGAAGATAATTTGATGCGTATTTTTGCCTCCGATCGCGTCAAATCACTGATGCAAAGTTTGGGCATGGAAAAAGGTGAGTCTATCGAACATCGTTGGGTGACGCGTTCAATCGAAAATGCCCAAAGAAAAGTTGAAGGTAGAAATTTTGATATTCGCAAATCCTTGCTTGAATATGATGATGTTGCAAACGACCAACGTCACGTGGTGTATAAGCAGCGCAATGAAATGCTCGACAGTGATGATATCTTGGAAGCCATCGTTCATATTCGTGAGCAAGTAGTGACCGAAACTATTAGTCTCTACATTCCACCGCAGAGTGTGGATGAACAGTGGGATATTCCAGGCCTGGAGTCTGCGCTGGAAGGTGAGTTCCGTTTGCAGCTGCCGGTGAAAAAATGGCTGGATGAGGATACGCATCTGAATGAAGCGGGTGTGCGTCAGCGAATACTTGATGCCATGGTGGCCGCCTATCAGCAAAAAGAAGAAAAGGTAGATGCCAAGGCATTCCGCCAGCTTGAAAAACAGGTGATGCTGGAAGTGCTGGATAGGCACTGGAAAGAACACCTGGCCAATATGGATCACCTGCGTCAGGGAATTCATTTGCGTGGTTATGCACAAAAGAATCCAAAACAGGAATACAAGCGTGAGGCATTTGAATTATTTCAGCAAATGTTAAGCAGCGTGCAGCACGAAGTTATTCGAATTCTGAGCACAATGGAGCTGCGTAGTCAGGCAGAGGTTGATGCACTGGAACAACAAAGAATGATGCAAGCCGTTGAACAAAAAATGGACTTTACCCACGGTGAGTCGGAATCACTTTTGGCGGATGATGATGCGCCAGAGCCTGCGCAAGCAGCAACGCCCTATGTGCGTGAAGAGCGTAAAGTGGGGCGCAACGAACCCTGCTTCTGCGGCTCAGGCAAGAAAAACAAACATTGCCATGGCAAACTCAACTGAGCGACTGATGTTTTTGCCCCAGTGTAAAACCGAGCACATGCTAAAAATGTAATACGGGCAAATGTGGTGTAGCGTTTGCTTTTTTGGGCTGAGCTTTTCCCTCCTAATAACTTACAGCGTGGTAATCATGTAAGGTGGCAGACCTCGTTGTTTTTGCAATAAACCAGGTTGATGTATGTCTGTAGATCAAAACGCATTGAATCTGCATCCGGTCGCCGGCGTCAGAATAGGCACGGCAAAAGCGGGTATTAAATACCCCGATAGAACGGATGTGGTTATTTTTGAGCTGTGTGAGCAAAGCGTAATCGCTGGAATGTTTACCCGGAATCGTTTCTGTGCCGCGCCGGTGCAATTGGCGCGTGACCACCTGTCACATAAATCACCACGTTACTGGATTATTAACACTGGAAACGCCAATGCGGGTACGGGTGAGCAAGGGCTGAAAGACGCTTTGCGTACGTGTGAGCTTATTAGTACGCAAACTTTTTGCCAGTCTGACGAAGTTTTGCCTTTTTCCACCGGTGTTATTGGTGAGCTTTTGCCCATGGCCAAGCTTGAAGCAGCAATTCCCCATGCCTTGGCTGATTTAAATGGCAGTCATTGGACGCAAGCCGCTCGTGGCATTATGACAACAGATACCCGGCCCAAGGGTGCATCAAAACAGATTGTTGTGGGTGATAAAACGGTGACTTTAAGCGGCATAACCAAAGGTGCCGGAATGATCAAACCCAATATGGCTACCATGTTGGCTTTTGTCGCAACAGATATCGGCATGGATGCGCCGATGTTGCAAAAAATACACGCGGAAGCCGTAGAAAAAAGCTTTAATCGCATCACGGTTGATGGTGACACCTCAACCAATGACTGTTGCATGGTGGTGGCTACGGGTAAAAGTGGCCTTGTGATTACTGAAAACAATCCGCAAGAGCTGCTTTTGTTTAAACAGGCACTGCTTGAACTTTATCTGCAGTTGGCACACGCCATTATTCTTGATGCTGAAGGCGCGACCAAATTTATCACTATTACCATCAAGGGTGGCAAGACTGAACAGGAATGCCTGGAAGTGGCGTATACAATAGCGCATTCGCCTTTGGTAAAAACAGCCTTCTTCGCCTCTGATCCTAACTGGGGACGTATTCTGGCGGCGATTGGCCGAGCGCCCGGAATGGACGATCTGGATGTTTCTGCTGTTTCAGTGTTTCTTGATGACGTGCGTATTGTGCGTCATGGAGGACTGAGCCCGGAATACACTGAAGCGCAAGGTCGAAGGGTTATGGCGCGAGCGGCTATTACAATACGTGTGGAGCTGGATCGGGGCGAAGCTGATGCCACCGTCTGGACCAGTGATCTTTCTCATGAGTATGTGCGTATTAATGCCGAATATCGTTCTTGACGAAGTGCTTCGTGTGGCAGTTGCCGTAGTGCGCAATGCTGAGGGCAAGATTCTCATTGCGCAACGTCATGTGCATGTTCATCAAGGCGGTTTATGGGAATTTCCCGGTGGAAAAATTGAAACCGGGGAAAGCGTTCAGGCCGCTTTGGTGCGTGAACTGCTCGAAGAAGTGGGCATTGCTATCGAGACCGAGCGCCTTTTGCTGGAAATTTGTCATGATTATGGCGATAAAAATGTCCATCTTGATGTCTGGTTGTGTACCTATATGGGCCTCCTGAGCAGGTCGCAGGGGCTTGAAGGCCAAGCCATTCGCTGGGTTGATCCGGATCAGCTTTCTGCTTATACATTTCCTGCAGCCAATCAGGCCATCCTTAAAGCACTGACGCTGCCAGCGTGTTATTTGATTAGCCCTGAGCCCTGTCTCGAAGAGGAAGAAACGTTTCTCGCTGCCGTGAGTCAGTCGTTGCGGCAGGGTATTCGGCTTGTTCAATTACGGGCAAACAATCTCAGTGACGCTTCTTATATCCACCTGGCCGAGCAAATGCTTTCATTATGTCAGGCGTGGAAGGGACGATTATTGATAAAAGGGCTTCATCGGTTTGAGCTTATCAAGGGCGTGCACGGCGTGCATTTGACAGCGACAGAGTTGAGACAGTTTGCAAAGAGTGGACACAACCTTCGTTTGGGATTGGCGAAGGAATACTTGCTGGCGGCATCCTGCCACAGTCTGGAAGAAATCGAGCTGGCCGGTGAACTGGGCGTGGATTTTATTACCCTGTCACCCGTGCTAACGACAGCAAGCCATCCGCAGACGGATTCTCTTGGCTGGGAACAGTTTCAGGCATGGGCGCAGCAGGCAAAAATGCCTGTGTATGCGCTCGGAGGACTGGGACATGATCACTTGCCACGTGCTTGGCAAGCGGGTGCTCAGGGCATTGCCGCTATACGTTCGTTGTGGCCTCAGGCTCTGACGTAATATTGTGTTACAGCACATGATTAACGTTATCATCATCGGCGAAGGCGAGTAAATCATCGTCGACCTGTTCACCGGCAATGGCGTGTTTATCACTGGCCCATGCGCCCAAATCCAGCAGTTTGCAGCGTTCGGAACAAAAAGGACGGTAAGGCGAGGTGCTGTCCCAGATAAGACTCTTTTGGCATTGGGGGCAGTTTACTTTAAGCGAGCTCATGTTCGGTGTTCCTTGGCTAATTCCAGATAGTGATGGTGCAGGCGCTCTACCTGGCTTTTCAGGTGATCCAGATTGCCATCGTTTAAAATAACGTCATCCGCTTTCTCAAGGCGTTGCTCGCGCGAACTCTGGCTGTTAATAATGGCTCTGACGCTGTCCTCGTCGCTGTTGTCACGGATAATTGTACGCGCAAGTTGGGCCGACTCCGGCGCATCAATGACCAAGATTCGATGCGTCATTTTGTCTTGCCCGATCTCAATGAGCAAGGGAGAAACAAAAAGGGTGTAGGGTGACATGCTGCTGTGAAGTTGACGAAAAGTTTCCTGGCCAATCAAAGGATGAAGCAGGCTTTCCAGCCATTTTTTTTCGTCCGGATTGTCAAAAATAATAGCGCGCAAGGCGCGACGATTTAGCGTATGGTCGGAATTCAGAATCGCGTTACCAAAGTGTTCAGCAATTTTGCTCAAGGCCACCGTGCCGGGTTCAACAACGTGGCGAGAAACCTCGTCGGCATCAACAACCGTGATGCCCAGGGTTTTGAAATGATTTGATGCCACGGTTTTACCGCTGCCAATTCCGCCTGTCAGTCCCACTATAAACATGAAAAACACCCCGCTCTATTCTGAAAAAACAGGGCTTATGCTACCTCTAATGAGCGCTGGAACAAATAAAAAATACATCAATTTGTGGCATCCCCTAATTCATGAACTGGAATCCAAAATTCATGAACCCAGATTTATGTGTACCAGGGCCTGTGCGCTATCCACGCGGCAAATTCGCTGTCACCAGCCAGTGATT
>Ga0073926_10000196_pt1 | contig 13322 bp, 10 predicted proteins | sample GWRWmT4_4Nov14_FD_70189 | JGI IMG/M metagenome (GOLD analysis project Ga0073926, IMG submission 70189) | Sand microcosm microbial communities from a hyporheic zone in Columbia River, Washington, USA - GW-RW T4_4-Nov-14 | ecosystem: Engineered > Artificial ecosystem > Sand microcosm >...
AAACAATTGTAAATCGTAATTATCCTCCCACCATCGCTTCCGCTTCCATCTCTACCAAATACTCATCACCTATCAAATCTGCACGTATCATAGTGTTGGCCGGTTGTATATCTTTAAATCTGGCTCCATGTGCCCGAGCTATAGGCTCCCAATCCGAAATGTTTCTGATATAAATGCGGGTACGCACCACATCTTTCATGCTGCTGCCTAGTGATTGCAAAGCGCCTTCTATCTTATCCAATACAAAATGTGCCTGTGATGCAAGGTCGTTACCGCCAATAACCCGGAATCCATGAGTGGCGGTAGTACCGGAGATCAGGATTCTATTTCCTTTTTTTACTGCTCTGCTAAATCCGGCAATGTCTTCCCATACAGTTCCTGACAGAACTTGTATTCGCTGATCCGATCCTATTTTACTCTGATAAGGTGGAGGAAGAGAATCAACATGATGGCTTAAATCTCCTGATGCAGTGAGATAGGGAGGCTTTCGATATTCATCACCACAATCACCGGGAATAGATTTGAATTCATTTAGAATGGATTCGATTTTTTGCTTATCGGCTATTGATAAATTAGTATCAAATAATTGAAGATTGGATTGCAGATGATTCTTTGCACCTGGTCGTACTCCTATGATCACTGCACCTACACCGGCCTGATCCATTATATATCGACTGGCCATAGTAGTGATCTCCATTTTATTTTGATTGCTTAAGCTGTCTAGCTCATTTAATACCTGCTGAAAATGCGTCCATCCACCAGCCTGATCTATGAATCGTTTGTATTTCATCAATGACCAGGTATCCAACTTATTTACATCGGGTTCTTCTTTTCCAAGCCAATTTTTGGATAAAAATCCTCCTGCCAATGTGCCATAGGCTAATAAGTTTATTTTATAGGAATCGCACAGATCAAGCAAGCCTTGGCGGGCCCTTTGATCTAATAAAGAAAAACAAACCTGGTTGGATACGATTTTGATACCGCTGTCTAAGGCCATCTTCAGATGAGCAGTATCAAAATTGGTAAGGCCGATATGTTTGATCAGGCCTTCACCGGACAATTCCTGTAACCAATACAGTTGATCTAACCAACAAGGGTCTGCATAATTCCAGGCATGATATTGTAAAAGATCCAGGCTATCTACCTGCATTCTTTTTAATGATAAAGCCACAGCCTCTTTTACTGAGTCTTTAGATAATTTTCCAGGCTTGGGCACCCATTTTGTCAATAATTGTAAAGAATCTTTCGGCACATATTTTTTATGCAGGATACCGGCAATTAATTCAGACGATCCGTAATGATCGGCCATATCAAAAGTGGTTAACCCTGCTTCTACATAAGGGATTAAAGCTTTTGCTGCCTGATCCAAATCCAGTGGCTTACCATCCCGTTCCATATCAGCCACCTGCCATAGCCCATTGATGATGCGGGAAATTTTTAAGCCTGAGGCCAAAGAAATTTGTTTTGACATAAGGATTTAAATATTATAGTTTACTCTTGTTTGGGTTTAATTTTTTACCCTTCCGGCATGGTACTAAATAGTTTTTTCAAATCCACTCCTTTGATTTTAAGTTTGTTTATACTCCAGGCATAAAGGATTGAAGCAAGTCCTACAACCACTGCCCATACATAGGTAGAATGAAAATACCAGTTTGCCACATTGGATTGAAGATCTTTCCAGATATGAATTACCATAAGTCCAAGTAATAAAATTATACCGCAACAGGCCAACATGACCATCCAAAAACCTGGAGTAATGATTTTTATTTTACTCGTAATTTCAGAGTTTACATAGGGTAGAGTCACCAAAGTGATACACATCAAAAGAAAATTGATCATCATACTCAAGACCATAATATCTACTCCCAGAAAAAAGTCTCCAGCAAAATGACTGCCCAGGATGCCGCACGATGCCAGTATACCGCTAAGGGCCAAGGCATTTACCGGTGTATTGGTTTTTGGATGAATCTTCGAAATGCGTTTTGAAAAAATTCCATCTTCTGACCAGGCAAATAACAACCTCGACACCGAGAGTAACATAGCAGGCAGATCGTTGATCAAAGCTATGGTTGCCCCGAATAAAATAAGTACTCCCCAAAACGGTGATAAGAGTATACTGAATAGGCCTGGTGCTGAAATATCTTTTTTCATTGCTTCATCTGCCACATATTGCCAGGGTATGGCATGATAGACTGAATACGTAAACAAAACATAAAATCCGGTTACAATGACGATAGCCAATGCAATGGCCCGTGGCAATAATCGTTCAGGATGCTTAGCCTCTCCGCCTGCCTGCGCAATGGAATCAAATCCAATAAAACTTGCAAATAATACAGCTACGGCAGATAAAAATGTAAACAGATCGAAACCGGATGATCTCGTACTTATGGTTTGCCCCCCTTCTTTAGTATAAAGTGCAGCTTCGAAATCATCATGATTAAATCGAAGTCCGGCTACGATTACGATTGCCCCAAGTATAAACATTAAAATCATAAGTGGAATCAATGTCCTTTCATATGCTTTTAATCCTCGCATATTGATCCATACAAATAACCACAAAACCGATAATGCGAGTACTAATCTAATCCAGCCTGTTTCAAAGCAACTGACCAAATAGTCCCAGCCAGCAGCAGCTGCAAGATCCCGGAAAAATGGAATGATCATATAACAAATCACTCCGATCACTATAGATAATCCAAACCATTGTGAAAAACTGGCTACAAATCCAAGGTATGGATGTAAGCCTCTGCTCACATAGATATAGCTTCCTCCTGCCCTGGGCATAGTGGACGATAATACAGCGTAAGCAAAAGCCGTCAACATCGCCGGTATTGCTGCAACCAAAAAAGCCGGTAATACATAAGGGCCAATGCCTATTACATTGCGCTGAATCATAAAGGGCAAAATAAAAATAGAAGCACCAATCATGGAGCAAATGCCTGTTGCAGTAAGACCCAATAAGCCCAATTGGCGGGTAAAACCAGTATCTTTTTTAAATGGCAAATCCATTAATAGGGTGAAGGTATAAAATTCTATCTGGTTATAAACCGGCAAGAAAACCAAATGTTTTATCTCAACAACTATTCAATAGAATAATTAAAGATAAAGCTTAGTTACAGGAACCTCCCGTAACTAAAAGTCCAAGGGTTTTAAGTTTTGCTGTATCGGATGCCGCAAGTTCAAGGGTATAACTGATACCGGAAGGGCAAGAACAAGCTAGACATACCGCACCGGTAAAAGGTGCATTTAGAGTAATTCCTGTATTCAGAATACCATTCACCTCCAGGTATTTATTTATGGCATTTTTCTTATCAGCATCGGTAGGTTTTGAATACGCCTGATAAGGATCAGATGCACATTGTCTTTCGGTAAGGATAAAACAAGTATTCACATCCTCATTGTTTTTTGAACATGCCGCTAAAATCAGTCCGAAAAAAAACCATTTGTATCTCATACTACTTTAAACGACTGAAATCACAAAATGGTTTGTAACTACAATTAGAAACCCATATTTTTCGTTAACAGATCTATAAGTTTAATCCGTAAATCAAAAAACCTCAATCCACCATGAAAAAAATTCATTTATTCTTTCTTTTTATTTCTGTTTTTTCAATCACATTTGCAGCGCCATCCACCACGACGCATTTTATCAAGATAGATCAATTTGGATATTTTCCTTCATCTAAAAAAATAGCAGTGATCTCTGATCCTCAAGTAGGGATTAATTCTGCTGAGAGTTTTACTCCGGGTACAGGCACCAATCAGTACCAGGTGAGGCGGTGGGATACTGATGCCATTCTATTTTCCGGTACAGTAACTGCCTGGAATGGAGGTCAAACGCATACCCAATCCGGGGACAGAGGATGGTATTTTGACTTTTCATTGGTAATCACTGCGGGAAGCTATTATATATTTGATGTAGCTAATAATGTGGGATCGTATCGGTTTGAAATCAACGATAATGTATATGACGAAGTATTGAAGCAAGCCTTACGTACCTTCTTTTATCAGCGTATAAATTTTGCCAAACTAGCTCCCTACACCGATATAAAATGGGCAGATGGTGCCTGCTTTGAAGGTACAGGCCAAGACAGGTCTGCAACCAGTCGATTTGCAAAAGGTAATATCACTACCGCAAAAGATCTTCATGGCGGGTGGATGGATGCCGGTGATAAAAACAAGTATACTACGTTTGCTATGTCGGCAGTAATACAACTTATAGAAGCTTATCGGATCAATCCCGGTGTGTTTGCAGATAATTATGGTATTCCGGAATCGGTCAATGGTATTCCGGATATACTGGACGAAGTAAAATTTGAACTGGACTTTTTAAAGAGAATGCAGGATGCAAGCGGTACAAATGGATTTTTCCTTAAGGTAGGCACTGATAACTACAATGAAATGAATCCTCCCAGTGCTGATACACGCCCCAGATATTATTTGCCTGAATGTACTTCTGCTACAGTATCAGGAGCAGCAATGTTTGCAGTCGCCGGAGCTACTATTAAAAATGTAGCTGCTTTATCAGCTTATGGCTTGGATCTCATCAACAGAGCAGAACTTGCCTGGGCGCGGGCCAAAGTGACTACAAGCAATTTTACTTCATTCCAGTTGAATTGCGATGATGGCGATATCAAATCTGGTGATGCCGACGCTGATGCACAAGAGCAGCTTGATCGGGCTTTTGTTGCAGCTGTTTATTTATATGAAACCACCGGCAAAGCAGAATACAAAACATTTGCCGAAACTACTTATGCAAATGTAAATCCCTATAAGATTAACTGGTGGGGGCCCTATTGGATACCTCAGCAAATTGCATTATTGAGATTGACCAATATACCTGGAGTATCTGCTACGGTTGCGGCTAATATCCGAAATCAAAAAGCAAGTATGAATTATTTATTTTCCATCAACGATTATACTGCCGGCACGGACTTGTATAGATCCTATTTAGCAGATGGCCAATACCATTGGGGGCATAACCTGGTACATACTAATGCAGGCAGTCAAAATTTGGATTTTGTCAATTTTAATCTCAATAGTACCAATCATGCATTATATAAAGAAGTTGCCGAACAATATCTGCATTGGATGCATGGGGTAAACCCTATCGGCATGGTGATGCTATCAAATATGGGAGCGTATGGAGCAGAAAAATCTGCTAATGAAATCTATCATACCTGGTTTGCTGATGGAAGCATATGGGATAATGCAGTCACTTCTCTCAATGGGCCTGCACCAGCATATGTACCCGGTGGGCCAAACAAAAGTTATAGCGGTTCAGCTCCTAATGTTGCAAACCAGCCGCCACAAAAAGCATACAAAGACTGGAATTCCGTATCTGAGACATCGTGGGAAATCACTGAGCCAGCTATTTATTCTCAGGCCGGATATATCATGCTTCTTTCGCGCCTCATGACCGTTGTGACTACTACAGCTGATACCACCAGGCCATCTGTACCATTAAATTTAGCCATGACCTCTACTACATCCAGTTCAATTTCTCTTAGCTGGTCAGCCTCCACTGATAATGTCGGGGTTACTGGGTATGAATTATATCAAAATGGGCTATTGATTAATAATGCCATCAATACCACTAACTATACTATATTAAATCTCAATTGCAATACATCGTATAACTATTACGTAAAGGCAAAAGATGCGGCCGGCAATATATCTGCTTCAAGCAATATGGCCACAGGTACTACATCTTCATGTATTACATTAGTCAATAAAATAATATATGATGAAAGCCTCAATACGGAATGGACAAATGTTTCCAGTACGGCTACTATAAATCTGAATAATAGCAATATTGTGCAAACCGGAGTTCGATCTATCAGAGCAGATTATGGAGCCAATGGAATATTAAGCTTTAGTAAAACCAGTGCTGCAACTACATCTCAGACAACCCAATTGAGATTTTGGGTATATAATAATGGAAATAACCAGATACGGATTTATACTCAATCACAGGATGGAAATGGAAATAGCACTATGATTACTACCAGGCCGGCAAGAAAACGGTGGGTGGAAATTGTAATTTCCATGTCTCAATTGGGCAATCCAACCCAAATAAAGAGAGTAATTATCCAAAACAATAGTTCTACAGCAACTACAATGTATTTTGATAATATCAGGTTGAATAATATAGCGGAGGTGCAAAGCCTGGCCTCGATAATTCCATCGCAAAATGTAAATAATCATCAACTTCCATATACCGAATTTCTAATTCAATTATATCCCAACCCGGCAACTGCAAATGCTACTTTGGAAATCATAAGCTCTGTGGCAACTGATATAAAGTCAGAGATCCTGGATCTCCAGGGAAAGATATTAAACAGATATAATTACAAGATATCCACCGGTAAAAACAGTTTTCCTATTGACCCTACCGGTTTGCCTGCGGGGAATTACATAATCTCTATTTCTGATGGGGTACTGAAGAAAGCATTAAAAATGGTGGTAAACTAAGACTGGGATTTTTTCTAATCTGTATCAGACAAAAACCTTGAAATTCTTAATTAGGGATTGCTGAAAAAGTTATTAATAGTTTATTTTTTCATTTACTTTCTTTGTCCGCCAAAGAAAGTAACAAAGAAAGCTCGTCAGAAAATAAGGCATCCCTGCGGGACGACCTTTTCATCCGCCCTACATAACCTTCGGATTTCCAATCCATCTTAACTGTGTGACGGTGATTTTACAACATCTCTTTAGTTTAATTTCAGTTGCGGACTGAAAAGGTCTATGCTTCGTTTTTCAAACTATTTTCTGACTTTCGCCTTCCCAATCAGTTTGCTTTAAAATCTTAAAGTGCAAGCATTTTTAATCTTTTCTGAAGAAATCCATGCACTTACAAACATATAATAGTAATAAATAAATTTGATAATAAATTATTAATACTTTACCAGTAGACTCTACTTAATTAGAGTGCCTTCATCACCAACTGATAAAACTCCGGATGCGACTCCCATGTCTGTCCAGTAATGATTGTACCATCTTGTACAGCTTGCTGGGATCCGATGTAATTTCCACCGCACGATATGACTTCAAATTTAACATGTTCATAGCAGGTAATATTTTTATTAGCTACCAGTCCGGCAGTGACTAAAATCTGTACTCCATGACAAATAGCCAAAACGTACTTGCCCGCATGATAAAAGTCCTGCACTAATTTGATCACCCGGGTATCATTTCGTAAATATTCCGGTGCACGCCCCCCGATACACAATACAGCATAAAAATTTGTTTCATGTGCATCATTAAATCCTATATCAGCTACGACACAATATCCTTTTTCGCGTTCCACATAAGTATCCCATCCGGGTTCGAAATCATGGATTACCAGATGTAATGGCCTGGCCGATGTAGCAGCAATCACAGGAGTAAACCCAGCTTCGATAAATCGTTGTTTGGCATATAAAACTTCAAAGCTTTCGCCGGCGTCACCGGTAATGATCAGGATTTTTTTATTCATAGGATAAAAGTAATAAAGTGATTTGACTCAATAGCTATGTTGCACTACCGATCTGGCGAATCTCTTACCCATCTCTCTCTGAGATGCACTATCAAAATGGATGGTGTCGGCTTTTGGTTTCAGATCCTTTGTTTCAATGATATAAAAATTTTTTAATTCTTGAGATAGAGACCTCAAATTCTCATTTATTTCTTTTGACTTGGGAAATTCATTTATTTTGAGAAAGCTGGCCAGCAGACCCGCATAAAAAGGTAATGATTTGGAACCACAATCTGCTCTCATCGCAGTTATACACTGTTTTAATCGGGATTTAAATAATGGATGGGATTTGATACCGGCATTGCTTTCACCCTGGTGCCAGAGTATTCCTTTTAGGATTCCTGATTTTTTAGCCTCTTCTACTTTGGTTTTAAAATTAGTGTACAATTGAACATTTCTAAAAGTAGAGTCGTACAACCATTGTTCTATACTACTTCCACCAACTGCACAGGGTACCAGGCCGATACTTATTTCTTTAGATATCGATTTAGAAAGTGTTTTTCCAAACGACAGGCCACAGTCTAAACCTGTTCGGGTTGGTTCGTAATAATGCAATGGTTCTTTTGCGTATACCCATTTATTATCTTTGTTTAATACCAATATGCGATTAGAAGAAATGGTATCAGCAGGTGTAATTACTCCCCGGCCTGCCATGTTGGATTGACCTGCCATGATAAAAATATGAAAATTTTCCTTTTGGGGTAAACTGATGGGTTTGATTTGTGCAACAGGAAATGTATTGACCAAATGCACGCTTTTTGGCACTGCACAGGATAAGAAGTACAGAAAACAAATAATATAAGAGGTAAATTTCACTATTATTTAATGTGCAAAATCCATTTCATAGTTAACCATCCTTTCCTTAGGTGGATTAAAATATCCAAACTTTAAATCCGGATATTTTTCTCTGAGCATATTCATCATATTTAATATACCCAGCGCATTGTCATCAGGAGGTATATTTAATTTGGAGAGATAAAAGTCGGGATCTATATTAAAATTGCGCCATTGGATCATGGAGAGATTGGTATAGTCTATCAAATCACACAAGGCATTGAATTCTGCTTCTGTATCTGTGACGCCGGGAAATACAAAATAATTTATGGATGCCCAACCACCATACTCACGAACGATTTTTACACTTTCGATTATATCTTTAAACTCATAGTTATTAGGCAGATAATAATTGGTATATAACGAAGCCTGGGCCGAGTTCATAGATACACGTATGCTGTTGAGACCTGCTTCGCATAATGCTCTTACTGCAGCGGGTTTAGATCCATTTGTATTAATATTGATCGAACCCTTATCTGTAAACTTTCTGATTTTGATGATTGACTCTCTTATGGTTTCCCACATCAATAAGGGTTCACCTTCGCAACCCTGACCAAAACTTATTATTGGATACGGCGCTGACTCGAGATGAGGTACGGTATATTCTACGACTTCATCGGCACTGGGTTTAAATGCCAGCCGGTCATGTGATGCCTGGAATACCTCAGACTCAGGTATGTATGAGATACATCCGAGACAGTTTGCATTGCAAGCTGGTGATATAGGTATAGGACATTCCCAGCGACCCAGAAAATAATTACGAGCTGCAGGACAAGAATACCTTTCTGTGCAGTTTTCCGCTAAATGTTTTACTAGCCGGTTGTTGGGATAGGATTTTGTAAGGGCGGCTACGCCATGTTTTATTTTATCATCATCATAGCCTTTAGCTTCTTGTCGAATATCTTGTTCAATCCTGGTAGCCGTTACATAAATCTTACCGGAATGCCAACCCACAGCACTATAACAATATAAGGGCAAGGGTGTAGCATCAGGTAATGTCACATATGGTGATAATCTTAATACAGTATACGCAGGAGGTACAAATGCAGCTACTGCACGACCTTTTTCGCATACTCGCAGTTCACCCGTCTTCACATCTATGCCTATTCCCTGCCTGTCAGGTAAAGTATATAACTGACCTCCAAACGGCAGCTCTATCCATTCTTTGTCTGGTACAGGCATTGCATCCCATCCCGACCTTCCAATTGCAAATAATGATTTATCTTCAAATGTGTTGCCGTTAGTATCGGCATAAAGTAGATATGGTGGCTTTTTTAGTGGCAATTTTTTCTGCAAAGTTAGGCAAATAGAAGGTAACAAGTGAAACTCATACTATCAATTAAATGATATAAGCACTTCACTTAACCAGGCATTAGAGATCTATATTTCTTTTTTTAAACTCGATATCTCTACCAGGTCCTTTTACTCATCACTTTATCCAATTGTTCTTTAGTCATTGTACCCAACTCGGGATGTCCGCTTAGCCAATCTAAAAATGCCAGCTTTATTTCATCGGGCCATTGGCTGTCTATCTGACCGGTAGCATATTTGCCTGTTCGCACCATTTCAAATCCAAACTTATCTTTTCTCACCACAAACTCTGCTGTACTGACCACTTCCTCGGCCATATGGGCAGGTACGAATAATACACCTTCTCTGCGTCCGATTACCAGGTCGCCGGGTAGTACCATTACATTTCCGATTCGCACCGGAGTATTCAATCCCATCAGCACCATCTCTTCTAAAAAAGAAGGATGAAAATCCCGAACAAAGGCATTAAATTCTTTCATTTCCTGTATTTCACCCAGATCACGTGCTGATCCATTAAATACCACACCATTTCCGGATTTGGCAAAAATTGAATTGGCCAGCGTAGATCCCATCAATGTGCCGCTACCTATCTTACCAAAACCATCTGCTACATATACATCCCCTTTTACTAAAGTCTCTATAGGCCATGCATTAGTATTTCCTTTGCGTCCCTGCTGTGCACCGCGTGCTTTAATATTTTTTTCTATATCCGGTCTTGAGGGCATATACATGGCAGTCATGGCACGGCCAATCACAGGTACATCCTGGTGCACCATTTTCCAGTTTCCATCGTATTGATTGGTATAGCCATTGTTTTTCAATACAGTCCAGGCGTCATCTATATTTATTATTCGCGCTCTTTTAAGCAGATCATCAGGTATTTTGGGTCGGCCGTCAGCAAATCGCTCACCTTTCCATTCAGATGTAAGGAAGACGAGTTCCTCTTTGGATATGGTCTGGCCTATTAGGAATGAAAAGGAGAAAACTAAAATCAAGCCAATAGTTGTACAATATTTGTTCATATGAAAAAATGCAAGAATTTAAAAATTAATTATTTGTAAGCATAAATATAGCTGAGATTTAGAATTTATTTTTTCAAAACTCCCAGAGATCAGAGCCGTTTAGTTTTAAGATTATCCCTGCGATAGCAGTATAGTTCTCTTTACCATAGTATTTAATTTAAATTGACAGGAGCTCCCTGAAAGAATTTGGGTAGTATAAGTAATGTTGATATTGAGCTGGTTTATTCATTGCCCTTCACCATGACATATTTATGTCAACCAGAAACAAATTATATAGTTGTAATTTTATATGATCTTATCAAACTATGCCATTACATATACTTATATACGAAGACAATTTACATTTAGGAGCCAGCTTGCGTACTCTTTTTGACTGGAATCAGGAATATAAAGTAATAGCCGTACAGACCAACCCGGGTTCCATACTCACTGACCTCACTGTGTTTAAGCCGGATATAATATTGATGGATATAGATATGCCGGTAATGACAGGTGTAGAAGCGTTAAAACTGATGCGAAGAAATAATATTCAACTGCCTGTGATCATGCTCACCGTATTCGAAGATGATGAAAACATTGTAGAAGCAATACAATCCGGTGCGAATGGGTATTTACTGAAAAAAAATGTAGACCGCATCATACCCGCTATACAAGAGGTACTTGGAGGTGGCGCCCCTATGTCAGGACATGTGGCCAGAAGGGTATTGGAATTATTTTCCAGGCAGAAATCGGTAAAAACCAATAGTTCAGATTTCGATCTTACCACCCGCGAAAAAGAAATACTCGAATTGTTGGTAAAAGGATATAGCTATAAAATGATGGCAGGCGAATTAGACATTGCTATGGATACCATTAGAAATCATATAAAGAAGATTTACCGTAAACTGGAAGTAAATAGCGCCACGGAGGCCGTATATAAGTATACGAAGTGAATCATCTACTTGAATCAATACATTTTCAAAAGATTAGTTGTTTTTCGAACTTTTTATTACAGGGATGACATCATCATGCTATTGTAATCAGATTTCCCATCTGTCATATTTGTGATATTAAATTAAAAATAACTCAATTATGAAAAAATCCATTCTTCTTTTCTTCTCCATACTATCCAGCATGTATATATGGGCGGACTCACCGTGCGGTAGTAGCACAGGTAATGTTTTTAGGAGAACTGCTATAGGAGGATCAAGAACCAGTAATATTATCTATGTGTCATTAGACGAAAACTGCGCATGGATAGTAAACAACCTCAATTCATTTTACCAAGCTTATACTACACGTGCCGGCTGGGTACTGGACTCCGTAAGCCAGTCTCCAAGAGTAGGGACCACTATATTTCCATTATATACTGGTAGCTGTATAACGGCAAAACGCGTAATTAGGATGACAGCTCACTTTAGAGATAACCGGCTTACGCGAAATCGAGGGGATGACAGATTTTGTCAAATGGAATTGGTGGATACGGCAATACTTCAGGATAAAATGGATCCTATAGCGCGAACGGTTTCGATTTCAACTGCCAGCACTAGTTTGACGCCTGGAAGTTTGAAGCACCATTTTGGTTCAGGTGTTATATCTGATAATTGTAGCCCTCTTTTAGTTTTGCAAAATAATCTTGAATTTGCGGCCAGCCCGCCTTTTCCTTCTGAAGCCTATCCAGACTGTGACAGAAAAACCAGATATACTATTCGATATCGAACCAGGGATTTGTGTGGAAATATCTCTAACTGGGCGGTTGCCAACATTTCCCTCCGTGATACAATATCCCCCAAAGTGAGAACCATAGTGGGACCAAGCACTATAATTTTAGATAATTCCTGTGCAGCTACAATACAAAGAAGTCAATTTGAAGTATACGGAGTGGATGATTATACAGCCCCTGATGATCTTGTTTATAGCTATCGAGTAATAGCTCCAGCTTTCCTGGCAGGAAATATTCCCAATACCGGTAAAGCAATAAATGCAATAGGAATATGCACACCGGATAATTTGATAAGAGTACGGGTATGTGCTCAAGATTGTTTTGGTAATGGTGATCTGCACCTGTCAGATAATGCAGTGACCAGAAATTGCGAATTTCTTACAATAAGACTAAAAGATACTATAAAACCTGTATTGGATGCTTTACTTTCAATATCAACCGTAGGGGTATCCCCAACTACTTGTACTGCGGTAATGCCCAATTTGGCATTTTCAATTTCAGGTGATTTTGTACGCGGGTTTGATAATTGCGGTGAAACCAGTATGTATCAGTTGCCCGCTCCGGGAAGTATATTAAATGATGGTAATGCAAGTGTCCCTGGTTTGATAATTGGTATACCAAGACCATATGATTGTGAATTTTTAAAAGAACCAGATGATATGGTAGACTGTGCCACAGTAAATGGTCCTATTGTCAAATCTGTAGATGTGTCATTTCTCCTGGTGGATTGTCATGGTAATTGTAGTTATTTAAGGGTACCAGGATTGGTTCAATTATCAAAAGCATCAGTTCCGGGGGATATAATTATTGATGAAAAGGCCAAATCGAAAATCACAGCTTCTATCGGTTTGCTTAATTAGAGTCTGCTCAAAAACTGATAAACCCTTGTTTTGTAGTATCTTAATGTTGAGAAAACAACAATTAGATGCAAGCAAAA
>Ga0073926_10000208_pt1 | contig 12900 bp, 13 predicted proteins | sample GWRWmT4_4Nov14_FD_70189 | JGI IMG/M metagenome (GOLD analysis project Ga0073926, IMG submission 70189) | Sand microcosm microbial communities from a hyporheic zone in Columbia River, Washington, USA - GW-RW T4_4-Nov-14 | ecosystem: Engineered > Artificial ecosystem > Sand microcosm >...
CGTGCCGAGCGTGCACGTGAAGCAAGAGAGTATCGCTCAACGGGTAAAGAACTTGCAGAAGGGATCCGGGCCGATGCAGACCGACAAGAGCGGGTTTTGCGTGCTGAAGCGTATCGTGATGCAGAAAAAATTCGTGGTGAAGGTGATGCGCTTGCATCGTCTATTTATGCCAAAGCGTATTCAACAAACCCTGAATTTTACAGCTTCTACAGAAGTCTGGACGCGTATAAAACTTCATTCAGAAATACCAATGATCTGATTGTATTAAAACCTGACAGTGAATTTTTCCATTACCTGAAAAGCAGTAAATAACAGCTTTTTAAATAACTCCCAGCAAAGGAAGTTTTTTCTTCCTTTGCTGGGTTAATTTCTAGAATTGATAACGTGCACCCAAACTGTATTGCGAAATACGAATTTCATCATCATAGGGGCGGCTGTAGTCTAAATAAAAAATAACGTTCTTTAATTGGCTCATTTGCTCTTCAAATCCCATACCCCAGGCGCTGGATTCAAGCCTTGAATCACGCTTCATAAAACCATTTCCAGCTGTTTGTGAAAGCGTTAGCTCGTTATAGCCACCATACAAATAGACTCTCACGCCTTGTTCAATCGGTGATTGGAAACGTAAAAACAAACCCGTCTGATCAGTCAGCGAAATTTCCCGACTGTTGTCCATTTTGTCAGAATGAATATTGCCACCTAGCTGAAGTTCCAGCGCAATATTGGTTTGCAGGAAAATGCCCGCACGCAGTTTGGCAGAAAGGGGATTATATTCATGGCTATGATCCGAGATTCTGTTATACACACTCTCCAGGCCTGCATACGTCGCCAAAGGCGGGGCATTGGAAAGCTCATCGGCGTGTACCTGAAGCGGAAGCAGATGGCACAGTAAAGCGGAGCTCATAATGATGGTTTTCTTCAAAAGCGTGGCCTCATAAATAAGGGGGTAATTTGAAAAAAGAGTTCTTGGCATAGTTCTGATCAGTCTCGTTTTGGCAGCATGACTAGCGTAACGAATGAGATCCAAAAAGAAAATGAGAATCTATTTGATAAAAATAAAATCAAGTGTGTTGAATTTTTTATTTTTTAGGAAAAAACTCAACGTGATCGTAAGTAGTTTGTGACGGTATTTGTACTTTGCATGCAAGGACGTTCAATAAAACGAAATGTGAGAAAACTGATCGAAATTAGAATTGGAGAAAGACCAATTATCAGCATCCAATGCATTAATGGAGAAAGATTTTTTGCGTTAGTTGTCCCTACGATAAAAGTGAAGACCACAAACAAAATAATTCCGTGGAGTAAATAGATGCTATACGCTAACTCACCCAGAGAGCGTGAAATAGGGCTGATCAGAATGCCAAATAAAGTGTTTCCAGCTGCAATTAGAGTAAATGCTAATGACAGAAGAAGGAGGGGTAGTGTTTCATATGCGGAAGGAAATATGGCAACAGCAATGCTAATGCAAGCAAACACTAGAAGTGAGGCAATACCTTTAACGGAAAATTGACGAAATGCATTTATCCTAACTAGGAAAGATGAGGCTATACCACCAAGAAATGGAAGTAGGTGTTGAATTTGTAGCGGCCATATTGGCAGACTTGCAATACAGACAAGACTGAGAATTAGGTATGGAAGTGATGGTTTAAGCCCCAATGCAAGCGCAAAGAGCGGGAGTAAGAAATAAAAAAACCATTCATAGGGTAAGGACCACGTAACCCCTGCCACGATAGTCGAGGTACGGCTTATTCCATTCAGATCTGGCGCACCAAGTATTGTGAAACCAACCCAACGTATGACACCCTTTATTAACTTTAGAAATGGCTCATTGAGTGTGCTGTTGGAGAGCAGGGTGACAATAAGGAAGAGCAAAAGCATTACCAACAGGTACAGTGGTACTAAACGTAAAAATCTTGAGATGAACAGTTTTTCCCAATCAATACCTCTTTTTCTTCCATCAATAAGTTTTGAAAAAAACAAGAATGCGGTGATCATAAAAAAAAGCGCAACGCTACTTTGTCCAAAATGTGTATATAGGTTCGATGGTGGAACTTTCCATTGATCTGTTCGTAACCAGAAGTACCAAATGGCTGAATGATGAAGAAATACGAAAAACGCGAGGTAACCACGCAGGCCATCAATTGAAGCGAAGCGTCCTTGAGCAGACGGAGTGCCAACACGCTTAGTAATAAAGTGAATTGTCATACTTGCTGTGAACAGTGCAGCAAGAGCTGGTAAAGAACTCACTGGATCCATAGATTTGCCCTACCGCCTGCCGAACGATTTTTTTAGATTGCTTCTAAATTTATAGGGCGTGAGTTTACCTTTATTTGAGTTCGTTGTCCTCGGCTCACTTTGTTGGGCTTATCAAAGTGCTATGACGGCTGATGTTCACCACCAACATAAAATACCGGAAATTTAAAATAGATTAGTTGTGGCGATAACCATAAAAATGGGGAGACTGATGCCTCCCCTTGAGTCTGACTATCAGCGTACTGTCCGGATAAGATCAATCGTGCATCTTAGGCTGACGAAACCCGCTGATGACAATCAAGTCATCGGTGCCGTAGCCATCCACCATTGGCATATTTGTGTCGTCGCTATGTTGTATCGACACATAGGCCTTGGTGCCGCTGGCGTCAAAGATAAAGCCGGTGGGTTCGGCAGAGCTGTCCTTCACCGAAAGTATCTTCACGCAACCGTCGGTTTTGATGTCACGATCGGCACCATCACTTAAACAGGCGAAGATGTCACCGTTGGGATGATCCTCAATCACGTAGAGGCTGCCGGTGCCGGGCTGAAAGGCCAGGTTGTCGAAGGAGTTGAAGTCCGAGTCACCTTCCACAAAACGATTGACCACTACGGTGCGTTGGGTGGCACTGGCTGTCATCGGTGCGCTGTCTACGCCACAGATTGTTTCGGCAAAATTGCTGCCTGTCTCCAGGCCGGTGTTAGTCCAGCAGAAACGAACGGCTTCTGGATTAGCTGTGTCGTTAAACAGCGGATCGAGTTGCAGATCTTCGGGGCGATAGTAACCCGTGGCACCAGCAGTATTGGCATCGCTACGCACGGTGGCAGCGTTGACCAATAGCCAGGCGGCATTACCAATTTCGCAACCTTGACCGTATTGTTGCGTGTTATCACGGCAAGATACCTGCATGGCATAAACGCTGCCAGCCACCAGTGGCGATTGGTCAAGGTCACTGATAGTGCCCGTAGAGTGCGGCATGGCGGGGACAAACTTGAAGATCGCACCACCGTCAGCGTTAGCTGGTGAGCCTGGACGTAACTCGTCACCGGCAATGATCACGCCGTTTGCCAGTATTTCCAGGCCTTCCCATGCCATGGTGGGCAGGGCGGTGCGTTTGACAATTGCGTTGGTGTTAGTGGCGCCAGTAATATCAACAATCTCGCCGCTAGCGCGGTTTTTGACGGTATAGTTACTGGTTGCTAGCGGATTCAGAATCTCGTAAGCACCGCCATCGTTGGTTTCTTCAGTGGCCAGTACGGTTCCCCAGGCGGTCGTGCGAATGCCGTCACAACCATCCATTCCGCGCAGTACAGTTTCAACCGCACCGGTGCTCAGATCAATGCTTTGTACTGAAGGATTGTATTTATCGCCGGATGCATAACCAGACAAGCCGTCACCGCTCAGTTCTTGCCGGTTACCCTCCACGCAGCTGATTAAATGCGTGGGGTTTTCTGCCGGGTAAAAGGCCAGCATGTCGGTGGAGTTGGCCGCTTGGCGGCTTAAATAATGCGCGTGTAGCCCCTTGGCCAGTGCTACTTGGTCGGCGGCGTTTTGTTCGGTAGTGCGGTAGGCTCCAACAGTGCTTGGCGCAGATGCCTGAAGTGGGCTAACTACACCAAACAAGCGCATGGATTGAGCTTTCAGCATTTGTTCGACCATCAAACCAAAATCCTGGCCAGCTATAGCAGCGCCGGAGCCAAGCCCTGCCAGCGCAAGGGTCCTTGCAAAGCGTGAGAGTTTCATAATTCCTCCTGGGTAAAAAGCAGCATCTATTCCGATCCTGTATTCCAAGATCGGGGTGAGTGACAAAGTCTACTTACGTCAGAAGTCAAAGAATTGAAGTTTTTGTGAAGAAAAAATGTCAGCAAAACAAGAAAAACAGAGGGAAAAACAGTGTCAAAAACAGGAACAGGTTTGCGTAATTGCGTTAAGGAAGAGGCGTTAGAGGAGTATGTGTCTTAAATTTAAGGTCCTTCAAATTAAGACGGCATATTTATTAAATAACAAAAATTAAATTTACGGCCGATTTGAGAAAGGGAAATTATTTACACAACCCCATTCTCAAGCTAACGGAGTCGTTAGGCCATTTTTTTTGTAGCTGGATTAGCCAAGCGCTTTGCCTATTACCTCCTTTGAAAAACACCCGACCATTAGCTTGGATTGATAAGATCACGAATTCTTGCTCAATCTGTCGGAGCTCGTTGTCGAATTCATGCTCAGTTATTCGCACCACAATGTCACCTGGTTTCAATTTTAGTAACGCGACAGCCTCTTGATTCTTTGCGAACAGTGTTTCTGCGATCATCGCGCTGCGACTCTCCGAGTGGAGTTGCTGACATCAAGCCCCAGAGATGCAGCGAATGCGAGTTGACGCTCGCTTCTCTGTTCTGGAGGTTCGTGACCAATGGCTGACGCTACGGCATCCCAAAGAAGCGCTGCTGCATCTTTTTTTGTGACTCGGGAAAGATCTAGACCAAGTAGTGTTGCGAGTGTAATTTGATTTGGGGTTGGGACTTGATCCATAGTAGTTGCAGCCAAACTATAATTAGATACACCCAAAAGGTGTTTTGTTTTACACAACAAGGGCCCATGATTTTTGACTTGGCCACACTATACAAAGCCTTGCGGTTCTGTCAAACCGTGTGAAATACCTGAAACAAAATCGATAATGCTCCAAGGTGTAACACGCCTCCTAAATAAACAAGGTAAAACCTCTCCTGTTTTTGTATTCAAGAAAACTATTTAGTTATACAAGTTTATCTTTTTATTCTGATCCCAACCTGCGGCTAGACTTTTAATTGAGACGATTTTTTTGTGCGCTTTATGCAGGCGTTTTATCTTTATGCTTTGCAAGGTTTGCCACTGCAGAGCGTGGTGTTCTTATTACACAGGGTTTGTTGTATGAAAGTAATTACAATCGCGGATATCCGCCAGCTGGTGCAGATAACAGGTCTTAGAGCCTTTTTTGAAACACTTATTGATTATTTGCATGACGATTTTAAACGTTGGGATCAGTTTCGGTTTTCCCCGCGTTATGCGGCACATTATCCTCACGGTGTGATTGAGCTGATGCCTTGTTCGGATGCGCAATGGTTCAGTTACAAATTGGTGAATGGCCATCCGGCGAATCCCTTAAGGGGTGACTTATCGGTGGTGGCCATGGGACAGCTTGTTGATGTGCGTAATGGTTATCCGGTGATGTTGAGCGAAATGACCTTGCTCACGGCGTTTCGAACGGCCGCTGTTGCCGCTCTGGGTGCCCGTTATATGGCGCGTCCAAATCTTGACTCACTGGCCATTATTGGTACCGGTGCGCAGGCCGAGTTTCAGGTGATCGCCATGAGCTGCGTATTGCCGATCAACAAGGTCTATTGTTATGACATTGATCCTCATGCCATGAGCAAATTTGTCACTAATCTACATCCTCTGGGTTTTGATGTGATCGTTTGTGCCAGTGCGCAAGAAGCCATTGCATACACGCAACTGGTGATTACCGCAACGGCGGCCAAATTGCCTCAGTCCATTGCGCATTTTAATGACTTGCAAGCCGGTACGCATATTCATGCCATGGGTGGCGATTGCCCGGGAAAAACCGAGTTCGAGCTGGACGTGTTGCAACAGGCACGAGTGGTGGTCGAGTATTTGCCGCAAAGTCTGATTGAAGGTGAGATTCAACAGGGCACAGTCTCTTTGGTTTATGCCGAACTTTGGGAGTTGGTGGCTGGTATCAAAAAAGGTCGTCAAAATGATAACGAGATTACCTTGTTCGATTCGGTGGGTTTTGCCTTGGAAGACTATTCTGTTTTGCGTCTGGTTCATGCGCTGAGCGAGCGCTACCACTTGGGTACACAGATGGATTTGATTCCCGCATTAAAAGACCCCAAAAATTTGTTTTCATTGCTGGGGTAGAGCGTTTTTACCAGGCTGGCCAGGAGTTTCAAGGTGCGGCCATCGTGGTCTTTACTGGGCACGTATTCGCTGATTTCCACACCACACAATGAGGTGTGACGAAAGGCCAGATTCAGCGCTGACAAAAGTTGAGCACGGCGAATCCCTTGACGCACCGGTGTTGCTACGGCCGGGGCATCGCGTGGATCCATAACATCCAGATCAATACTCAGGCCAATCCGGGTGCAACGTTGTTGTAATGCATGAACAGCATGTTGCAGTACCTTCGAGAGCGCATCGGGTGCGTTGAGGCTGTCGAGGGTATGGTATTCCACACCCAGCGCATCCAGCAGGGCTTTTTCCTTGGCTTCATAACTGCGCAAACCGATTAAAATCAAATTTTGCGGTTTCAGGTAAGTTTTGCCGGGATACAACTGCGACAAGCGTCGGTCGGATGCGCCGAGCAAGGCGGCCAATGGCATGCCGTGAACATTACCACTCGGGCTGGTTTGAAAAGTATGAGCATCCATGTGGGCATCCAGCCAGATCAAACCCAAGGCATGGTCTTTGCCCAGGCCATCCATTACGCCGGACCACGTGCCTATGGCGCTGGAATGATCGCCTTCTACCATCAGAAAGGCCTGATTGTGACGGGCGCAATAGTGAGTGGCGTGATGTATCTGTTTAAAAAGATGCGCCAGTTTGTAATGCTTTTGCGTATTAACTTGCTTGATGCCGTAAGAGAAGTGCGGTTTTTGGTGCAAATAATCACCAAAGTAATGGTGAGCAGCTTCTCTTTGTCCATAATGCCTGCCACCGGCGGCCGAGGCGACTGCTATAGTTTTTATGCGCATACTTCACCCATCCGAGATTGCATTAGGATATCATTGCTCGTTTGATAGTATCAGTTTAGTTCAAGACCCTTGGGTATTTTGAGCCTCCTCTGGGTCAAGCAGGAGAGCAGTGAGTATGAAAAGTCATTTTTTTGCCTATATCAGTAAGATCCGCTGGATCAGTCGCTGGGGTCTGAAGCGCAACGCCATTCCTGAAAATGTTATGGAACACAGTTGGGAAGTCAGCACGATTGCCCATGCGCTGGCGATTATCCGTAATCGCCTTTACGGTGGGAACGTGGATGTGAATGCCGTGGCAACGGCGGCCTTATATCACGATTGCAGTGAAGTGATTACCGGCGATATGCCTTCGCCGATTAAATATCATTCCAAGGCGATTCAGGAGGCTTACAAATCCATTGAGGCGAAGGCTGAGCGCGAGCTGGTGGCTTTGTTGCCCGTCGAACTGCAGCAGGATTTTGCCGCTGTAATGGTGGAGGAAAATATTCCCCGTTCTACAATGCAACTGATTAAAGCGGCCGATACGCTTTCTGCCTATATTAAATGTAAGGCGGAGATTGCCTGCGGTAATGGTGAATTTGCCAAAGCAGCCGAGGATCTGGCTGTGCGCGTACAGCGCTATAATTTGCCTGAAGTGGATTATTTTATTAAGGTATTTGTTCCCAGTTACCAGTTGACCCTGGATGAATTGCTCTACAACAGTGAAAAACAGCAGGCGCTTTCTCAGCATGAAGAACACCTGATGGGTCCTGGTGATTAAGTACTGAATGTGGGTCGTTTGGTTTATGTTAATCTATCGGCGTGTAAACTGCGCCAGATTGTTAAAAATTGCAGCGGCGGTTTTTTCGGCAAGTGGTGTGCGAATACGTTTTTAACAGTTGAAATTACCGTTCTGCGTTTGATAGGCCTACATGGAATACGTATTTTGAGTTCTGTGTACTGAATAATAATGATAACAGGAGCAAGACGATGACTATTTTTCTGAAATCCTTTTTCTTCGCGTTGTTTATTTTTTCTGCGTCGGTGGAAGCGAGCTCCCAGTTTCAATCTACGGAGTGGATGCTGGCTGAAAGCACCGATGAAATTAAGGTTTATACCAAGGGAATAAAAGATCGCCCTAATGCCAAAGAAATTAAATCAATAATGCGCATTTCACAGTCGCCTGAAAAATTGTTGGCGCTGGTTGTTGACTACCCTAATGCTAAAAATTGGCGGCAGCGTGTCAAGTCAATGGAAAGGGTAAAAAACATTGATGACAATAACTGGCTTGTACGTTCTGTGACTGATTTGCCCTGGCCTCTGGAAGATCGTACCGCCGTGATGACCTGTAATGTCGAACGTAACGAAAAAACCGGCACTATTATTTATACCTTTAAGTCGGCTGGAAAAGATAACGGTTTGGATGCTTCAGAAACCATTGAGGGAAAATATATTTTTGTACCTTTGCCCAATGGACAGACAGAAATAACGCATCACATTGTGATGGACTCGCCGGTACAAGTACCCGAGTGGCTGATGAGTAGTATGATAGGCGATTCTTTTGTGACTCAAATGGAGCAAATGAAAACAGAGGTCTCATCCCCAAGGTATATGTCACAGGATTAATCTAATAACCCAAGCACAACGTTGTTTTGAAAGAACCTTGTGCTTGGGTTAAGCCGTTTATTTTGAGCAGTGCTTGTTAGTGTCACAGCCACCGCACCCCCCGCAGCCAACCGATGTATTTTTCTTTCGAATAAATAATTTTTTTGCCCAGAACGCCAGGGCAATTAAAACGCACAAACCCACAATCAACTCTTGCCACATAGGTTTATCCTCAATTCGTCAGAAGTAAGAGTGCGACGCGGTAGGTCACAAATGCCGCGATGTAGGCCAGAGCAAATAAATAGCTCACAAAACCTGCCGTTGCCAGCCAGGAATTGGTTTCGCGTTTGACAACCGCAATGGTCGATAAACACTGTGGCGCATAAACAAACCAGGCTAAATAAGCCAAGGCTGTAGGCAAACTCCACAATTGTCCTAGAAGAGGGCCTAAGTCGGTGGCAATATCGGTACCCGTTGCTGCTACTGCGTACACCGTAGCAATGGCACTGACTGCAACTTCACGCGCGGCCATTGCGGGAATCAGCGCGATGCACATTTGCCAGTTAAAGCCCAGTGGTGCAAAAAGAGGCTGCATAACATGACCAATCATACCGGCATAACTGTATTCAATTGCGGCGCCGCTTGCTTCCAGTGGGGGTGCGGGAAATGTTGCCAAAAACCATAAAATAACAGACAGCGACAAAATAATAGTACCTACACGGCGTAGGAAAATTCCCACACGTTCGCGTAAACCACTAAACAAGTGATACAGATTGGGCCAACGGTACACGGGCAGTTCTAGCAAAAGAGGAAAGACATCACCTTTGTTTCGGCTTTTTAATACCCAGGCAACTAACACAGCGCTAATAATACCGGCGATATAAAGAACGAACAGCGTCAGCCCTTGTAAATTAAATAGTCCCCATACATTACGTTGCGGAATAAATGCGCTAATAATCAGGGCATAAACCGGTAATCTGGCTGAACAGGTCATGAGAGGGGCTACCATGATGGTAATCATGCGCTCACGTGGATCCTGAATAGTGCGTGTGGCCATAATGCCCGGAACCGCGCAGGCAAAACTGGAAAGCAGGGGGATAAAAGAACGGCCTGACAAGCCTACGCTCACCATTAATTTGTCCAGTAAGAAAGCGGCTCGTGGCAAATAACCGGAATCTTCCAGCACGAGTATAAAAGCAAAAAGAATGATAATTTGTGGCAGAAACACCAGAACACTGCCGCTGCCGGCGATTAAACCATTGACCAGAAAATCGTTTAGAATTCCTTGGGGTATTTGTTTGCCTATAAAATCACCCAACCATTGCACGCTAGTATCAATTAAATCAGCGACGGGCATGGCCCAGGAAAATACGGCCTGAAACGTTAACAAAAGGACGGTGAGTAGGGTTATGACACCCAGCACCGGGTGCATGACGATGGCGTCAAGCTTGTCTTGCCACATTGGCAAATGTGTTGGTTGACTTACGCAGTCGGCGAGAATGCTTTCGATACGGGCATACAGTTCTTCAACCGATTCAGTGCGTTCTGTGTATAAAAGTATTTGAGCTTCCTGGTGAGCGAGGCGTGTTTGAATGGCGGCCATTTCATCTAGCAGTGTCCCCACACCATTATTTTTTATGGCAATTGTTTCTACAACGGGCATGCCTAACTGTTGCGATAATCGCTCCAGTTGAATTTTAATACCCTGTTGTTGAGCCGCATCGGCCTGGTTCAGCGCAAGAATCATCGGTCGATTCAGCGATTTTAATTCCAGAACCAGACGCAAACCCAGTCGTAGATGGGTCGCATCGACCACTGCTATTAAAACATCAGGGGGCGATTCATTGCGCATTTGCCCAAGAATAACGTCACGGGCGATACGCTCATCGGGCGATGTGACAAAAAAACTGTACGTTCCAGGTAGGTCAATTAATTCGGCGTTAGCCAAGCCGGGTAACTCGCCAACCCGTTTTTCGATTGTTACGCCGGCGTAATTGGCGACTTTTGCTCTGGCACCGGTCAAACGATTAAAAAGCGAGGTTTTTCCGCAATTAGGATTGCCTACCAAAGCAAAACGAAAGGTTCGTGTCTGACTCATGTCAATTTGGCGCAATCGGAATAACGAGTATTTTGCTGGCTTCTGCGGGTCGAAGTGCGAACTTGGTGCCATTAATTCCAATAGCGATAGGGGCGTTACTTAAAAAACCAAAACCAATCACTTTTATGGCTGCGCCCGGCAAAAACCCCAGTTCCTTCAGACGTTGCGAAACACTTTCATTGTTTTTTCCGAACTCGGTGAATTCGGTCACTTGAACTATACGTGCCAAGGATCCCTTTTTTAGTTTGCTAATGGGCTTTATGGCGGCATCCAGAACAACTGGGTGCGGGATAGTGTTGATTTTGTCCATTGTGATGTTCATAAGGCCTTCGCTTGATAAGCGTAAAACTCTTGAGGTAGTAATCTTTGGGTAGTATAGGCGATAGAGAATCTAAATGATAATGATTCTCGACAACAATTAAACCTGTTTCGTAAGAAAAGGTCAATCAGGACGGTGGGGGTATATGGCTTTTTTATGTAATAAAAGGTTTTTCTTGATATTGATGAGCCGAACAGAATGAATACATTGGTTTTTTGATATCAAATAGTAGCCTCTCTGTTGTGCTGGAAAACAAGAGACAACACGGATTTTTTATTTAGGCGAGTCTGTGCTTATCTTTTCTTGCAAAGACCTATACTGTTTTCGATGCAGCGCGACTTATTGGCTGCCGAAATGAAACTGTTCCAGTAATAATCTTCTTTCTGGTAACTACACACTTCGAGTTTGTCGCGGTGGCCGTGGAGTTCAAGCACAATGTTACCGCTGAGCAAATCGCTGATGTGGTAGTATTCGGTGTTGCAGAAGGTTGGGTGCTTGAAGGTGGCATGCTGAATTTGCAGGCCGGCATAAGTGACTTCTTCTTTATTGTCGATTGCCAATAAAATGGTTTCTACTCTTTCCCAGAGTTTTTGGAGTTCCTCGTGCATGACGCTTGCTCCCTTGCCATCCTGCTGATTGAAGTCTGAAGAATTGTAATTAATTTGATACACCTTGATTTAAGCATAGTGTTAAGGATGCTGAAGGTCAGAAAAATATTTGTTGTTTTATTGTGAAGTAGCCGCAAGACGTTTTGTTTTTTGCCAAGAGACCGAAATTTTCGATGATGAAGGTGCATGGGTTTCGTTGAAGCGTGCAAAACATATGTGGAACTTTTTAAGTTGTACCTGAGTTGAGGCCAGTGCAAGGGGGAATCAAGTTGAAAAAAGCCAAAATGGTTTTGAGCGCTCCCATGGAAGAGTTTCTTGATCGCCTCTGGTTAGAAAAAGGGGTTGCAGCGAATACGCTGGATGCTTATCGCAGTGACTTGCAAAAATACAGCAATTGGCTTGAGGCCAGGGGTTGTCAGTCTTTGGCGGTGCAGCGTGAAGATATGCTGGATTATTTGGCCTTTCGTCTGGAAAAAGGGATAAAAGCCCGGTCAACTGCGAGAACGCTTTCGTGTTTGCGTAGTTATTATCGTTACCTGCTCAGGGAAAATCATATCAGTATTGACCCAAGCACCCAGGTCGAAAATCCAAAACCACGCAAACCCTTGCCTCACAGTTTGTCTGAGGCCGATGTTGAAAAATTACTGGCGGCACCCGATCAGAACACCAGCATTGGTTTGCGAGATGCAGCGATGCTTGAGCTTCTCTATGCCTGTGGTTTACGTGTTTCAGAATTAGTCACACTGGAGCTGTCTCAGATAAATCTGCGTCAGGGTGTGGTTCGGGTTTTTGGTAAAGGTAATAAAGAACGTTTGATCCCGATGGGGGAGGTGGCGCAGAATCAGCTGCTTGCCTATTTGCAGGCGGGGCGTTCGCACATACTGGGCGCTGTTCAGGCAAATGCCGTGTTGTTCCCGGGGCGTTATGGTGCGCCAATGACACGGCAGACATTTTGGCATCGCATTAAATACTATGCGAAGAAAGCGGGTATTCAGGCGGTGCTATCACCCCATACCTTGCGGCATGCCTTCGCTACACATTTGCTGAATCATGGTGCTGATTTACGCGTGGTGCAATTATTATTAGGACATAGTGATTTGTCGACGACACAAATTTATACTCACATCGCCAAACAGCGCTTGCAGATATTGCACAGTGAACATCATCCGCGTGCCTGATGCTGGCTTGCTCACCTCAAACACGACCTCAAACCTGGAAAATACGCATGAACGGAAAAAAAGTAGTCGCCCTAGTGATGTTGATATGCCTGCCTTTGCTGGCCTGGGCTCAAGATGATA
>Ga0073926_10000211_pt1 | contig 12870 bp, 10 predicted proteins | sample GWRWmT4_4Nov14_FD_70189 | JGI IMG/M metagenome (GOLD analysis project Ga0073926, IMG submission 70189) | Sand microcosm microbial communities from a hyporheic zone in Columbia River, Washington, USA - GW-RW T4_4-Nov-14 | ecosystem: Engineered > Artificial ecosystem > Sand microcosm >...
TTTGTACCTTGAACCAAACTAGGGCTTGATGTTGCTGTACCACCATTTGCTACCGCCAAAACACCTGTAATGTCTGAAGTATTAACAGCAATTGCATCCCATGATGCGTTAGTGCCATCGCTTTGCAGATACTTATTGTTGGCAGATGCTTGTGATGGCAACAAGTTATTTAAGGCAGCCTGTGCTGTAGATGCACCAGTACCACCATCAGCCACCGCCAAATCGGTAATGCCAGTAATTGAGCCGCCCGTAATCGTCACATTGCTTGATGTGAGTGGGCCTGTCACCCCTGCCGTTGCTGTGACTAGACCCGTCAAAGTTGAAGTCCCTGTCACCGCCAATGTCGTGCTTGCTGTAATCGCTTTAGCCGCCAAGGTTGTGTTATTGACTGTCGCAGTTCCTGTCGCTGCGCCAATGTTCACAGCAGTCGCTGCACCACCAAGATTTAAGGTAGTGGTTGTAGTGTTAAATGCCGCCTGTGTTACCGCACCTACCAAAGCACCCGCAAGGGTTGTCGTGCCAGATGCCGCTAAAGTTGTGAACGCACCCGCAGCAGTGGTTGTCCCGCCAATCGGTACACCATCAATCGTTCCAGCAGTCATAGGTGCTGAGATTGCACCAGTAAATGCAGATGTACCAGTAACCGCTAAGTTACCACCCACAGTTACATTGTCGCCAGCAGTACCTACTTGGAAGTCTTTCAACTGAGCCATCAACTGACGAATAGCGTTGTTGACCAATGATGGGGCCATGCCCTCCGCTAGGTTAATACTGTTAATGTCAGTATTACTGCCAGCAGTTGCGCTGTACTCTGAAATCTTGGTCTTTGCCATAATATCCTCTTAGGGGTTAGCCATGCCAGTTAAATCTAGTCTATATCTTAAATCAGGTGCAAGACCTAATAAACCTTGTGGTGAGGCAGCAAACATCTGAGTCGCTTCTGCTGGTGAAGCCATATAGTTTAACAAAGGCTCTGTAATGTTTAAACGCTCATAAAAGTTTTGAACAGCAGGGCTTAAATACGCTTTTGATAATATAGGAGGTATACCCAAACTAGCAGCACCAGCCGCCAACGGAACACCCATAGCGGTAGTTCCTCCTAAGATACCCGCAACCTTGGCAGGGCCTGACGTAAGCATATTAGCCATCGTTGCTCTCTCGGTTGTCTGACTACTGCCAATCTTAGGTTTCAAAGCAGATTGAGCAACGTCAGCCAAAGCCACCATTTGACTAGCTGATTCTTGTCCAAAGATACTAGGTAAAGTAGAGGGTGACCTTTCGTCAGTCTTAATTATATTTTTACCAAACTTGGTAATGTCTATATCACCTGCATTGTTCAATGAGCCTAGTTTAATGTCAGCCAATACACCACGAGCCAATGCTAATTTGCCAGCCTCATCCAGCAATGGAATAATTTGCTCGGCAGCACCACTCTCATTGTTAGATATTGTTTTAACAATGGTTGAATCGTTAGCATTTGCAAAACGCTGATTTAGGTTAGTCGCTTCACCATAAGATGTACGCAAACCCTTTAACTTTGTAACTTCTGCATCAAGACCTTGTTTTGTAAATGTAATATCTCGTGCATTATCTAAAGCGTCACGCAATTGTCTAAATGCTTTACCAATCTCTGTACCACGTTGCTCATAGGCTAAGTCGCTAAACAATTTACGTTGTTTTTGGTAAGCAGAACCAGAGATATAGCCTTTTTGCTCGTATCCTTGAAATGAATACTCAGGTGTACCAGAGTCAATCAATTGCTGACGAACCTTATCACCAAACTGTTTGTAGTTAGGATTTGTTGGCTTTAGACCAGCTTCATCCAATGCAGCTTGAACCTGTTTATCCAATGCTTCATTTTTAGCACCAAAGTAAAATTCTTCAAACTCTTTAAACAATTTGTCTTTTCTAGCTGATGGAGGCAAATCTTCAAGAAGTTTTTTAGCCTTCATAATATCTGCTTTGAAGTTAGGAACTTCAGACAAAACAATGTCAGATTGAGATGAAACAGTTGAAATTGCCTCACCAATCTTATTTACATTTCTATCAGCAGCTTGTCTAACGGCTTTAGCACCACTAGAGAACGCTACATCAGGTGCGCTTGGCATACCGCCAAACATATTAGCAATCTGATTTAGAACCTTCTCTGCATAGTCTGCTTGAAGATTAAACTTCTTGGTAAACTGAGAAGATGAGAATGGCAATGTAGAAGCAACAGCCTCAAACAATTGAGCAGTTTTACCTGCGCCAGCTTGTGCAGGTGTTAACGCTAACTCATCAGTAAATCCAAGAACTTTAGCCTTGCCAGCCATAGCCGCATTACGTTGTTCAGCAAATGTCAAAGGTGCAGGTGTTCTTGCCTTAGTTTGCATACTCATAGCACCTACTGGAATACCAGCAGCCAAGCCCAAAACACTAGCGGGAATGTCACCAACAATAGGTTGCGCTGCTTCTGCTACCAATTGGCTTGTTGCACCAGCAGGGAAAGAAGTCGTTAATTGTTGTGCAGGGTTTACAGCCATCCTAGTAGCCATCTCTCGCACCATAGGAGTGGCTGATTGTCTAGCAATGTTAGGCAATGATGCTATTGCTGCGCCTGTACCGCCTAAAGCCCCAAAACCTGCCTCTACCATGCGCTGACCAGTTGTCTCAGGCTTTGCTACCCCTGCGCTTGTCAAGCCGTCTTGGATTGTTTTAGACAACATTTGCAAACGAGGCAAATCCTTACCAGTAAGTTGTTCACCACCGATAAGAATCATGTTGATAAGTGCATTAAGTGCATCACCAACTGGAACAGCCATAGAACCTGCAAGTTGTCCGTATGGGCCTAACGGAGTCAACGCAGCAGCACCAACCAAAGGCGCAGCCATGCCACGAGTCGCAGCACCCACAAATTTACTAGCTGATTCCTCAGAACGCCCTGTTCGTTTGCTACCCATCTGTGGATACAAACCAAAGGTTGCAACATCAGCACTTTGAGGAACTAATCTTGCAGCCAAGCCTTTACCAAAGATTTCATCAAACTGTGATGCAGTCTCTGGATTAGCTTTTAAATAAGCAATGTCTTTAGCTGTTGGCTTTTCCATATTTACCTTGCGTATGGATTTTTAGATGGGTCTGGAGGAGGAATAAACTTAAATCCACGCATACTCTTATTGTTTTCGTAGAAGTAGTTTTCAGCCTGTTCAGCATATGCTTTTTGTTTTTCACTTAGATAAATAATATCTTTCAAAGCAGCCTTTTTAGCTTCCAATGAAGTTGATGGGTTATCTAAAGAACCAGCAGCTTTATCATATCGCTCTGCATCAGCATTTGATGTGCTACCACCAAGTTTAGGTGCGTTCAAAACTAGTGTTTGCGCTATGGTTTTCAATTTGTCATTTGCGTCTTTAGCGTCAGAACCAAAACCAACTGCCGCACCTACACCTTTAACTCCAGCTTCAAAGCGTGTGCCATACGCTTGGTCTAACAATGGTGAAGCCCTCATTGCAGCACTAGCCATATCGTCAGATTTACTAGCTTCTGCTTTGTATTTGTTCAGAATATCAAACTCTTTCTTTTGGGCATAAGAGAATTGTTCTGGCTTATTAGCTTCTGTTGCTTTACGCAAATCAAGCATTTGCTGTTGAATACTTGCCGCCAATGCTTTACCTTCTGCTGATTGGTCAAGACCTTGCTTTTGCAAAACTCGCATTGCTTGCTGATTAACCTCATTAGATGCCCTTGCAGCATCAAGACTTGCTTGAGACTGAGTAAACTGCTGACTTCTAAATATAGCATCTGTAATTTCTTTTGCTCGTGTGTCAGCTTTATCGGGTTCAATCAACCCTTTGCTATAGCTAGTAGCATACTGAGCAGCAAGTTTTTGAAGATGTTTAGGAACTGTTGGGTCAGTTGTAAATTGCAAGAAAGGATTATCTTCTTGACCACCAGCACCAATAAACCCTGCTTTACGCAAGTCAGGAACAAGTTTAGCCATGCTTGCCAAAGATGTTAATGGGTCAGGAGACAACATAGCCAAGGCTTGTAGCTTATTAGGGTCAATAGTGCGTGTAGTCTGAGCAGGTCTTACAGCCATGTTTGGAATTGCGTAACCATCATCATCACGAGCAGGGAATTGACTTGGTACACCTTCGTAAGTAACTTGTTCTGGCGTAGTCGTAGTGGTAAAGATTTGTGGTGCAAGTATACGCATTTGTTTTTCTTGCTCACGCTTTGCTTCATCTTCCTTACGCTTACGTAATAATTCTTGCAATTGAAAGCTCTGAAGTTGGTTTTGCATAGTCTCTTGCATACCACCACGATAGGCTTTCTGACCAAGTTGCAAACCTTCAGCAATAGACTGACCAGTATTCCCTCCTTGGAATAAACGTCCTGCTAGGGCATACAAGGCTTGTGCTTGTGCATCGTCACGATTACGAGCAATGTCAGCCTGTGACATACCTAGCAGACCCATTGTGTCTGCACCGCCTGTACCAAAAATGTCTAATAGTCCAGCCATGTTTAATCCCACCAGTTAGAGCCAAGAGCAACAGCATTAGGGTCTGCTTGATATGTTCCAGAAGTGTTAGAGCCAAAATTATTTAAAAAAGTACCACCTAGATTTTTATACAAACCACCACCAACAGCAGCCAATCCAAGCACATTTTGCAATGTAGATGTGTCTGCATAACCAGTTTGTGTAGACTGACCTACTCGTCCTAATGGGTTGCCATAGACCAAAGATAGATAGTTCTGTAAGTTCTGTTGTGGTTGGTTTTGCAAGAAGTTAAACTTAGCAATGTCACCCTGCATTTGCTGACCTTGGTAACCCTCACGCAACTGACCTGCTTGCAACATTTGCTGAATGTCTTGGTAGTCAGCACCAGCCATCTGAGGCGCAGCCATCGTAGCTGCTTGCTGTCTTGCTCGTTCTTGCTCGTAGTTCTGGTAAGCCAGTTGACCAGCAGTATTAGCCAACTGTTGACCAAACTGACCAGTAGCCCTGTCTTGCAATGAACCCATAGCACCAGAGCCATAACGCCCTGCTAGGCTAGACTTAGATGCAATGTCGCCTAAAGTTGTTTTAAACTGAGTCTCAGCCGCTTGTGCAGCAGGTCTGAAAGCACCTTGAAAGAAAGGGTTTCCACCTAGAAAATCACCAGAAACTGTATTCTGCAACTGAGTCTGAGCAGACTGTAATAGTGGATTACCCAAAGAAGCACGAGCCTCTAAAGCCTGTAGTCCTGTTTGAGTGGTAGTCGATGGGGCTACATAAGTTGGGCCACCATAATACTGAGGCCCACCGCCCTGATATAACTGCTGTGCTTGCTGTAATCCATAACCTAAATAAGGTTGGATTGTTGGGTCAACTTGTGATGTGGTAGTAGTAGCCATCTTTTACTCCTAGAGTTTCGGATTCCAAGATGGGTCATCCACGGAATCCATTATACATAAATTATTAAAATCAACCAATAATTGCATACCGATATGTCTTATTAGCAGTCGAATTTGCAAAATGGGTAATCGTAGCCGTACCCTGTCCTTGGGAACTGGCGTAGATATTTGTCGAGGCAGCGAGTGACACTAAGTTAACAGTCGCTATCACAGATGGCGTAGCTGGTCTAGTAGGGCTTGTTCCAGCAACATAATGCTCAATAATTACACCAGTGTCTGACGCTCTCCACATCAACTGAATGTAGTCATTAGCCGCCAAATCTACAAAGAAATTCATTGCCCCAATCAAGTGATATGGGTCACCAGATGCTTTTCTCTGGGCTAAACCAAATCTACTATTGGAAGCAGCTATATCTGTTCCATTCTTTCTAAACCAAATATCAGCATCTTGTGAGTCATTGGTAGTATTTTTTAATTGAATACTAAACTGTATGTTATACAACCCTGCCACTTTTACATTTAACCTAGAACTGTTTGATAAAGTGACTCCATTAGAGAAGTCCGTTGTATCAAAAGTAATGGGATAGGCAGTCGTTGTATTAGCTACAGTCTGGTCTGTTCCGTCTTGAAAAGCCCCATAAGGAGAGTAATCAGCAAAGGCAGCAGCAGAGGCAGGGACAAAGACAATCACGCTGTCTGGGCCTATCCTTCTGTCTGTCAGAGTGGTAGTTAAAGCACCACCAGTTGCCAGAGTCAAAGTCCCTGTGTTATTGGTCTTTCCGTCCATGATGCCACGGACAACTTCAGCCACAGCCCTCTGGTCACCACCAAATGCGGGGAGACTTCTGAACATTATCTAGCCCCTTGACCAGTTACGTCCACATCAATAGCCACCGCATTACTCCAATTACCCGTTGGGACTAACTGCAATCTATGGTATCTGCCAGAACTACGCAAAGAAACCCTGTTCTCTGAGTCAGCAGCTACGGCAGTACCGAACAAAACACTTTCGCTTAACAGTTGCCTAGAGGCTACAGCAATCGTTGCAGAACCCCCATCTACTTGAGGTCTAGCCAAAGTAACAACAGATTGACCACCTAAGTCAATGTCTCCTGTAGAAATCTGACCCGTTGCGCTTGCGCCTGTGTATGTGTAGACCTTTGCACCCAAAGTACCGCCAAGAAAATATTTACCACCAACATAAAGTCTTGAATCAAGACTTGTTGTCATTGCGTCAATAGATGCGCTAATACTGTCTAGTTGCTCAAGCGTTACAGCAGTTGATGATGCTTCAGATAGGTAGTCTGTACCCGCATCCGCATATGTCCACTTCTTAGTAGCAAAGTTATAAATCAGTAACTTACGAAAGCCATCAGTTGCAACATAGTTCCAAATAACAAGTTTACGGATAGGGTCTACGGCACTAGACATAGTTCCGTAATCAGATTCAGATGCGTCATTTATAAAGAATCTATCAACCTTCTCGCTACCAATCGGTACTACTTGTTGACCATCGCACATATAGAAACCATCGTCCGATAGGAAGAATGTAACCCCTTGGTACTGAGCAATAGAGCCAGAAACCATACATCCCTTGTTACGAGAGATATTGTCAAACTGAAATATAAACGGAGTGCCAATGTAGGTCATTCGGCTAATGGCTCTTTCTAAGAAAACCAAACCAAACTCACCACCACGGATTCCTACAATCTGTCCACCATCAGGAATGTCCTGATAGTCAGACTGTGTGTTTACGTCCTCAACCCAATCAGTCTCATCGTTTAAAGCAGACCACCTCACACGATACTGTTGCTGTGCAGCAGATTCATATGTATTGGCGCAAACAACAAAGTCACGCACCACAGTAATAAACTTAGCTTTAGGTGCTGAAACACTTAAATTAGCAAACGATGTAGATGTTCCTAGTGTCCAACCTTGCAAAACATCAGCATTGTTGGTAGTAATTACTCGTTTACCAAATTGAGTAAACCTTACCCTGTCATCAATGCCCGTTGTCATTCCTGACTTAACCTGAGTCAAAGCACCGATACCACTTACTGTATAAATCTTGGATGCACCAGAGGTAAATAACTGAGTCGTAGAATCAGGGTTCTTCGCAGCGTACAAAGACACTAAGTCTTCGGTAGCAGAGTCAGAAAATGCTACAGCCGTAGGAAACGAGCCATATCCCACAGCTTGAGAAACCACGTTCTTAGCATCAGTTAATGCACCAGTAATACCTGATTGGTCAGGCATCCACTCACCAAGTTGAACTCTTTGTGTGGGCATATTATGTTGCTCTAATAGTCAAGGGAACACCAGAGTATTGACCTTGCTCATCAGACGTAGTTAAGCCATTTAAAGCCCTATCAAACATAGTCCCCCATGTATTGATACGAGCATCGTTCATTAGGTAAGGCTCTGCCTCTAACAAAGACGCATACAAAAGCAAGTCAGGACACACAGTTAAAAATGTATTTGATGTGTTTGTTACACTCAAAAAATCAGGGGCAGCAGAATAAACTAAAGTTAACGTAATTGCTGAATCAGGAATTGGTGCTAATACAAATGTAGATGCTAAAACTGTATAAGTCTTGGGTTTACCCGCATCCATCGTTCTTGAGTTACGAGAAAATAACGCAGGGCTTTCGTAAGATAACGGCTGTACAGGATTACCCGAAACAACAAAATCACTTACTTGCAAGAAACCTGACGGAATAGCAACTGTAGCCACAGCAGGGGTGCAGGTAAGAGTCGCAGAGGTCAACATCTGTCGAATACGCAAGTCTCTGCGTAAACGAGTCTCTGCCAAACGGATAAAGTCTGTAATCTCAGTAGTTAGGTCTGAACGAGCCAAGTACCCCGCGATAGCTGTTTGCAGTTCAGCATATGTAGTAAAACTCATACAACTCCTGTCCGAGTTCTAAAAACTCTGTTATCACGCTCGTTTAACCATGCTTTAAAACGCTTTTCATCAAGCACAGCAAAGCCACGCATGATTCCTTGTTTGTTTAGTTCATCAATAACTGTAAACGGAATAGAGGCTATCTTGTTGCCAAACAACTCATCAGACCATTTAGCACGTTCATCAAAGGAGTTATATTCCTTTTGGTTTTGCTCAATGATGTCTGTTACGTCTTGTTTAGTTTCAATGATGATGCCACCTTCACCATCGGCATGAACAGCAGTTTGTCTAAAGTTTTCCATACATCAATTCTATCAGTTTGAGTAGAAAAAGAAATGCCCCAGAGGGTTAGTCTGAGGCATTTTTGGGGTCACTTGAGTGTTATGTCAAGTCAGCAATGATGCCGTGTGCAGCTTCGTTCTTAACTTCCAATGTGAACTCAGCCAATAACTGTGTCATTTCAGCATCACCCGTAACAGCCAACTCATTGGTTTGGAATGGACGCAGATAAGCAATAGCAGCCATGTCGGGGTCAAGCACATATGCCACATCATCAGCAGAGTTAGTGCTGTTCATGAACCTTGAGGGAACAACGCTCAGACTTCCGAAATCTGACAAATAAACGTCTGCCGCCCCGATTATGGTAGTAGGCGCATCAGTTGGGGCCATGTAACGCTGTGCAGCAATACCTGCAAATGCAGATACTGTTTGCTTATGCGCTGGTGTAACCATCAAGATTTTAGGATTGCCACCTGCGGTATAAACGCTCTTAACAACAGTTTGCAAGATTGCTTCTGTGAAAGTGCGGTTAGTACCATTGGTACGAGCAGTAGTGCCTAAAGAGCCAGCGACACCAGAAGTACCGCCAGAATAGCTTGTGCTCAACCATGCTTGCAGACCGCCCAAAGCACGAGCCGTAGACGAGTTACCATTGGTTGCAACTTGATTGCTCAACAATGTTAATTCCATGTCCCGCTTAATTTCAGCAGAACCTTTGGCAAGTTGATAGGCTTTTTCTGATTTCCGTCCCGCCTTATCCACAGCTTGCAAGGTGTTTGAAATCTTGATTGTCTTCTGTGAAATCTGGCAACGATTACCTACACGAGTCGTAGGCGACATAGTAGCGTCAGATGCTGTTGCACCCTCGACTGCTATGTTAAGTCCAGCGGCTGCCAAACTATCTAATTGCCACTCATGCAAAACAGCAGTAGCTTTAGATTTGCCAATGGTACTCATCATGGGCGTGTCGGTTGGTGAGATGTTATAAATAACATCCGAAAGGTCTTCTCTCATACCGATAGCGGTATATGTTTGATAGGTAGCCATAAATTACTCCAAAATTTATAAAAATCGTTCAAATGCTCTAGCAGCGTCTGAGACTTTTCCTGTCTCACGCAACCTTTGCATCGCCTGTTTATCTTGTGCAGACTTTGCAGGAGGTGCAGAAGTACCACTACGCATCATCTTAGGGGCAGACAGGAGTCTTTTATTCAACTCAGGTTTGCTCTTTTGAAGTTGCTCGTACTTCATTGCCTTATACAAAGTATTCACCGCACGAGAGTCATACACGGAACTAAGTTCTTGGTCAGTCCATCCAACAGATTTCGCATAGTCACGGATTTGTTTCCGAACCGCATCACCCTGTGGTGTCGCTAACTCAGGAATCAGACTAACTAGCTTCTCAGATTCTTGACGGAGATGGTTTTGCAGAGAGGCTTGTTGCTCGGATTGTTGCTGTTGGGCAATTCGTTGCTGTTCATTCCTGACTACTGCTAACTGCTTCTCACGCTGTGTCTGTTCTGCTACCGCTACCGCATAACCGATAGGGTCTGTTTCCTTTAAAACTTCTAAGTCCACACCCTGATGTTGCTGCGTAAGGAAGCTATCCAACGCTTGCAACTTCTGAGCGTATGCCTGTCGCTCTTGTTTAACATACTCTAAGTGACCACGTTCAGCTTCAATTGCCTTACGTTGTTCAGCTAGAGCCTGAGACTTCTTTGTGTAATCTGTACCCTGTTGATAACCCTTGATAAGTTCGTCAAGTTCTACCTCAACTTCCTCACCAGATGCTTTGACTTTATATCTAGGCTTTGGCTCATCAGAATACTCCACTTCCTCCTGAACTTCCTCTAGTTGACCTTCGGCTTGGCTGTTGTCAGCTTCCTCGGAATCACCCATCAGACTTTCAAACGCTGAAGCGGCTTGGTTTACATTCAGGCTTTCACTCCCATTAGGGTTGGTGTTTTCCATTTGTCATCTCAATAATCGCCAGAAACCTTCTGGACGGAGGTTAGGGTTTCCCCTAAAGAATTTTCCACTTCTTCTCCCTAATCACAGTTTCCGAGGCTAAACCTTCTAGGTGTCCTGTAATCAGTTCAATAGACTTAATGTGCCGATAAGCGTCTTCACGCCTATCACATTCTTCTGCACTTGTGTTAATTATCACACTAATCTGTTCTTTTTTCAAGTTATCTATAACTTCTTTGAAAAAGTCATCATTTAGTAAGTTTTTAGCCCATTGCGCTACGATTTGCTTGTCCATATTGGTTTTGTATTCCAGAAATAATATCGTTGATAGACAAACTGCTTGCTGATGGCATACCTTGCTTGCTACCCAAAATACCCATTAAGTCGTTGTAACTCAAGCTAGATGGTTGTGAATATTGAACAGGCTTTGGCACTTGACCATAATTAGGGTCTAGGAACTTTTCCCATTGTGTACCCATAAGAAGATTACGATTACCAAAATCAATTGGTGTTAAAGGTGTAAATGGTGCAACTCCAGTTTTAGGAGGAGTTTTCCAATCCTCTGGAATAGGCACAATTGGGTACTGAGTAGCACCATTATCGCCAGACAAAGCACTTCCTACACCAAGCAAACCAGCAGCAGCCAAACCTAATTGAATTACTTTTAATGGGTCAGTTTCTTTTGTTGTATCAGGAGTTGTTGTTTTCGGAGTAGTAGTTACTGGAGTGGTAATCGGCAATGTAGTAATTGCAGCCAAAGTATCACCAATAGTTGTTTTTGGTACGGCAGCATCTTTAATAACTAATTCTGGTGTTGTTGCAGTTGGAGTTCCTGCAATATTGCTATTTACAGCAGCAATAGTATTGATTACATCTTGTTGCGTTGTTGGTGTTTGCGCTTTACCAGTTACAGTCAATGTTGGAGTTGTAGCAAATACATTACCAATTCCAACAGTAGTAGGTTTTGCACCTGTAATTGATACAGTATCTGTAGCACTTGGAATCGCTGAATCAACAACAGGTGTAGTTGTAGCTGTTGTCAACCCTTGACCTATTCCCATGTTATCAAAAAATGCGTTAATCTGGTCTTTGCTTAAACCAGCAGCTTGCATTTCAGATATTAACTGAGTCTCTAACGCATCATTAAACTGCGCTGAAGTCATATTAGAAGCGTCAATAGGAGTATTGGCTTTTATGTAGTCACCTAATTGTGTGCCACCATAAACAAGACCACCACTTAGTAAGCCAGCCTTTAAAGCATCACCAAGGCTTTCACCACCACCTAATTTAGTTCCAGTTGTGAGCAAACCTTGACCAATTGCTTGACTTGCTGCGCCAGAACCAAGACCAAGTGATTGACCAATACCTGCTGGTAAACCAAACAATGTACCTGCTGTAAGAGCAAAGTTCATAAAGTCTTTAGTAGCATTAACTTCTTGTTGTGTTCCAGTACGCTCTAGTTCACCAGTAGGCGTATATTGTTTATATTCACCACCAACCTTATTGTCACCAGCTTTGTAAGTAATTACATTTTCAAGCTGTCCTAACTGTGCATCCATGCCAGAGCCAGTTTGTGAATAAACTGGTTGGTAATAAGTATCACCAATTAGTGTCGCTTGGTTGGGTTGTAATGCACCAGAAGCAATTAAATTTTGAATGTTAGGTGCTAAAGAATTAGCAGTTGTAGCTACAGTATTTGTTTTTTGTGTCTGTGCAATAGCTTGCGGAGTGCTAGATGGAACTTCATTCTTAAATTGAGACATGGCATCAATAACAGATTGATTATAGATTGATGTTCCCTCAGCATTGGTATGTAAGGCATCTACTAACAATGCTTTGTTTTTAAGAATCTCACCCTGAGTATTAACCAAAGCTACATTTTTATTGGCTTTAGCAACATCGTTATAAATTGAATCAATTTTAGAATCAAAGTTATTGTTTACTACATCTTGAACAGAGGCAGCGTAAGGTGAGCCAGTAAGCACAACATTGACACCTCGGTCACCAAGCGTCTTAACAATTTGGTTTAAGTTGTCTTTAACTACGGCTCTGTCTACACCTTGAATAAAGTCAACACCACCAGCCTGTAAAAATACAGTAGCGTTAGCGTCAAACTGGCCACCACCAGCTAAGTAAGTATTAAGCTGATTCAATGTGTCTGTTGTCGTAGAGCCACCCACAGCATAGTTTGATGTGGCTTGGCCAGTAGCCTCTGTTAAAGCATCTTGCAATGCTGTGTTGGCACTATTCCAACTAGCACCTGCCAAGATATTTCCACTTAGAAGACCACCTGTTGTTGGCGCAACTTGAGAAGCATTGTATTCGTTTACAGCGTTATATTG
>Ga0073926_10000213_pt1 | contig 12832 bp, 10 predicted proteins | sample GWRWmT4_4Nov14_FD_70189 | JGI IMG/M metagenome (GOLD analysis project Ga0073926, IMG submission 70189) | Sand microcosm microbial communities from a hyporheic zone in Columbia River, Washington, USA - GW-RW T4_4-Nov-14 | ecosystem: Engineered > Artificial ecosystem > Sand microcosm >...
ACCTTGCGTATTTCGAGTCAGCATATTGCCAACTGGCTGCGTCATGGCATTTGTAGCCAGGCGCAGGTGAAGGAAACGATTGAGCGCATGGCGGCGGTGGTTGATCGTCAGAATGCCGACGATCCAGCGTATCGCCCGATGGCGCCAGATTTTGGTAACAGCATTGCATTTCAGGCCGCCTGTGACTTGATATTTAAAGGTGTTGATCAGCCCAGTGGATATACCGAACCGGTTCTGCATGCACGCCGACGTGAAGCCAAAGCAAAATATGCGTGCAAGAAGTAGTGCAGGCTCAAAAAACCATCGCTGGAATGGAAGCATTTTATCCATGAACTATCCTTCGCCTTTCGCAACGAAGGATAGTTTCTCAATTAGCGTATTCGTATTTCGTTTAATGGCGTGATACGACGTACATTTTAAGCTCAATTGTTTGAATTTTTGATTTACATTCCCGCCAACAAAGCTAGAATCGCTCTCTTTGTTTTCACTAAAACTATCGGCTTGTTTTGGCTTGTGTCCGCGTACAAGCGCTGATCCGGTACAGAAAAATGTCATTTCTAAAATGACGCGATAATAAATACTAGGCAAGGATACGTTATGAGGGGCTACGATGAAGCCAAAGTGAGTTCCGTTGCAACGCTTAAAAACGGTTTTCAGTCATTGGATTATATTGCAAATGACACGATTGCAACGGCTGTGTATGTGGCCTGCAAGCTGGATAAACCTATTCTGGTAGAAGGGCCGCCGGGCGTAGGTAAAACCGAGCTGGCCAAAGCCACCGCTGAACTGCTTGGCTTGCCACTGATTCGTATGCAATGTTATGAGGGTCTGGATGAGAGCAAGGCGCTGTATGAATGGAAATATGGCAAACAATTGCTTTATACCCAGGTACTGAAAGAAAAACTGCACGACATTCTTGATGGTGCACAGAATCTGGTCGATTCCATAAAGCGTTTGCATGAGTTCAGTGACGTATTCTATTCCGAAGATTTTCTGGAACCACGTCCGCTGCTTAAAGCATTACAGGCACCTCAAGGTGCGGTGATGCTGATAGATGAAATCGACAAATCAGATCATGAATTTGAATCGTTCCTGTTGGAAATGCTGTCTGACTACGCGATTTCAATTCCTGAAATAGGTACAGTTAAAGCGGTCGTGAAACCGATCGTATTTTTAACCAGTAACAATACACGCGAACTGAGTGATGCACTGAAACGTCGCTGCCTGCATTTATACATTCCTTTCCCCGATGAAAAACTGGAACTGGCTATTATCAAGGCACGTGTTCCCGGTGTTTCGGATGCCTTGAATAAAGAACTGGTGGCGTTTATTCAAAGTCTGCGAGAAATGGATCTGAAAAAGAAACCCGCCGTCAGTGAAACCATTGACTGGGCCCGAACCTTGTTGTTGTTGCATGCAGATCGACTCGATGCACCGATGATTAGAAATACCCTGAACGTCATTCTCAAACACGAAGAAGATATCCGTAATGTGGATGATCAGTTGGGAATGTTGCTGGGTAAAGCTGAAAAAGCCGTGCGATAGCGTAAATTTATGGAAAAAACTCTGGGAGAGTTCGTTCAAGCCTTGCGTAATTCCGATGTGCGTGTTTCGACATCGGAAGCCATTGATGCCATTCATGTGATTCGCATGGTGGGGCTTGAAAATAAAGTACTGCTTAAAAATTCATTACGCACGGTGCTGTCAAAAAGCGAAACGGAAAAAACAAATTTCGATCATTGTTTTGATAATTTCTTTTCTTTTGCCCGTTTGAATGAATTCAAGGTTAAAACCAATGCCGAGGAATTGGCCGAAATTTCCGAGCCTGATATAGACACTAACGCAGGCGATGATTTTGATTCCAGTCTTGGCTCAGGAGCCGGCGGCGGAAATGGTGGCAGCGGCGGACGTGGTGCAGGTGGAGGTTCAGCTGCTACGCCTTTGCCTGAAAATCTCGACGAACTTGAACGCATTTTGGGTGAACGAGGCATCAGCATTCAGTCTTCACTGGCCAAAATGTTGTTACGTGGTGATCGCACCAATTTAACCATTGCGCTTGCTGAAGCCGCGCGTGCGGTAAAGCTCAATGAAATACAATTTTTTACCCAGAAAGGTTTGTATACTCGCAGAATGATGGTGTACATGGGGCTGGAAGAGCTGGAACGGGAAATGTTTCAGCTCGAAAAATCCGAAGATCCCTATGCCAAGGTTTTGGGTCGTAAAGTGCGCGAGGTCAGAGAGTATTTGCGCTCTGAAGTGCGCGACTATGTCGAAAAACAATTTCTGGTGGTTGCCGATGCCGAGGGCAAGCAACTCAAGGATGAAATCACCAAAAATATTAAATTAACCAATATTGAATTGCGTGGTTTTTCCAATATCAAACAAGTGGTCCGCAAAATGGCCAAACGTCTGATCTCCATGCATTCGCGTCGTAAACGGGTGAAAAACCGTGGTTTGCTTGATGTGCGCAAAACGCTGCGCCGTAATGTGGCAAATGATGGCGTGTTGTTTAATTTGTATTGGAAAAGTACCAAGGTCGATCGTCCAAAAATTATGGTGATTTGTGATGTCAGTGGATCGGTGCGTGAAGTGTCGCGCTTTTTGCTGATGTTTTTATACAGTTTGACCGAAATCCTGCCCAATGTGCGTGCCTTTGCATTTTCATCGCGTTTGTTTGAAGTGACGTCTCTTTTTAAACAGAAAACACTCGAAAAAGCCGTGGAACAAACCCTGGAAGATTATGGTTTTGGCTCTACCGATTACGGGCAATCGTTAAAGGATTTCAAAAACCTGTGTTTTAACGAAATAGATAATCGCACCACTGTAATGATTCTCGGTGATGCAAGAAATAACAATAATAAAAATCAGGAAGAAATTCTCGAAGAAATTTATAAACGCGCCCGGCAGGTGATTTGGTTAAACCCTGAAGACAAAAGCCATTGGCGCTCGGGCGATTCTGAAATGCGCAACTACGCGGTTTACTGTCATATGGTCGAGGTATGCAATAGTCTTAACCATTTGGAACGTATTGTGAATCGTTTATTGCTGCGTGCAGGTTAAATTCGCGTCGTCTTGAAACCAGAGCGCTATTATCAGGAGTAAAATTCAGTGAGTTCGTCACCATCCATTAAAACGGCCATTATTGGGGGAACAGGATTAAGCCAGCTTGAAGGTTTTGTTCTGAAAGAAGAGTTGCAGGTGGATACACCGTACGGAAAACCTTCTGCGTCCCTGTTGTCGGGTATTTTGGATGGTCAAACACTTTGTTTTCTGGCACGTCATGGGCGTCCACATTTTATACCACCACATCGAATTAACTATCGCGCCAATCTCTGGGCCTTAAAATCCTTGGGTGTGCAGCAAATTCTTGCCGTGAATGCCGTGGGGGGCATTGCCTCCCATATGGGAGCGGCCCATATTAATCTGCCTGATCAGATTATTGATTATACCTATCGTCGTAACAGTAGCTTTTGTGATGATGACAGTACCCCCCCATTGCATGTTGATTTCAGTTATCCCTTTGATGAACGATTACGCCAAGCATTGGCGAAGCAGGCTAAAAATTTGAGCCTCGATTTTTCATTGGGTGGGGTTTATGCCTGTACTGAAGGGCCTCGCCTGGAAACAGCAGCAGAAATAAAACGTTTAGCCCAAGAGGGCTGTGATGTTGTGGGGATGACCGTTATGCCGGAAGCAGTGTTGGCCAGAGAGCTGGATATTGCCTATGCCTCGATCTGTGTGGTGGCAAACAAAGCCGCCGGATGCAGTGAAGGTATTATCACCATGGCAGAAATAGAGAAAGCGCTGGTGCTGGGAATGACGCGTGTTCAACAATTATTGATCGCTGTGTTGCCTGATTTATAAGGTGATAAATTAAAATGCCCTATCCGGCGTTTGCGCGGATAGGGCATGGAAGAAATTTCTTATCAGTGCACGCTGACTTGAGCAGGATGCAGAATTTGTTCTGCCGCCGCTTCAGGATTATTTCCCTGCCACAGATCAGGGCCAAAATAGAGGTTAAACTGTAAGGTTGCCTCTGTTCCTACAGGAATATTGCTTAAAGTGGGACCAAATTCTGAATTACTGCCCGGAAAACGTTCCGGGCCATTTTCATCATCACCCGCGGCTGCATCGGCATACACGGCATTGAGTGTGGGTTTGAAATTTTTGTCGGTCATAAAGAAGAAGAACATATCCCAGTTTTTGCCCGTGCTGATAGCGTTCCATGGATGTGCCAGATCGGTGGTGTATTTTTCTTTCAGTTTGCCCGCCTCTTTGCTGCCGGTAATTAGAGGTTCCTTGGGACCTAAAGCCGTTCGGTATCGACTGCCTTGGAAGTCGACAAAATCGAGCGTGACATCAATGCTTAATGCACTCAATGCACCTGCTGCTTTGGGGAATGCCACAAACAAGGGGTATTGAATGGTTTGGGCAGTAAAGGTGGTGCTTAAACCGCCTTTAGCCAAGCTAATGCCTAATATGCTGATGGAGGCGTCTGCTTCTACAATGGCGCGCACTGGTCCATTTTTAACCGCGAGCGTATCTACGGGAATCATGGAATTATGCAAGGTGGCTTTTAGGAAACCAAGTTTGGCTTTAATGCGTACTTTCATGGTATCGAGAATATTAGGTGCTGAAGGTGTGCCAGTAAAACCTTTGATTTTCCAGTCTTCCCAAACCAGAATATTTTTAGGTGAAACTTGAAGCGAGTAAGTTTCTGCGCTTACCAAGCCGGTTTTCTGATCGTAAACAGCGTAATGTTTTTCACTGCGTTGGGCATTGTCTTTAAAAATGTAGGCGTAACGTTGCGTGCCATTTTCAGAGATTTCAAGCTCTGAAACCATGGAGCCTGCCACTTTCTTGAATTCAGCGTCACTTGCTTTTGCGCCCATGTCTTTATACATAAAAGCCAATTCGTCGTTTTCTTCGAGAACGCCTTCTTTGCCCTGAATTTTGAGTTTACCACCGGGCACATAAACCAGATTTTTAACGTTAAGGTCATCAAACTGGAAAGGGATGGCTTGCAGTTGGCCATTGTTTAAGGCCATCACTGAGTAGGCGGTAGTTTCCTGATTCAGCAGTTTAGGCAGTTGTTTGCCTTTGACGATAGTCACTTCGAGTTTTCTGGCGGGGCTAATGTCATTGGCCATTAAGGGGCTGCTGGCCAAAAGTGCAAAGGTAGCCACGAGGGCAGCGGGTTTTAAGAATGGATCCATGATTAAGTACCCTTTAGTTATATTTATTTGAGTTTTAGGTCTTATTTTTGAGCCAGTTATTTAATCAGGCTGTTATTACTATTTCAATAAGATTTATGTTCAGCTTTAGATTGCTGTCGCATCATGTCAGTGTCGGGAGTATGGTGTCTAAATTTGTTGAATGGAGTTGTTGCCTAAGTGTCATGGACGCAAGATAATGTTTGCCCGGTTTTTGTTTAATGGAAAGAATGTTTGGTTCCTACGTTATGTGTTTACATGTTTAATACGGGCTATCAGTAAGGTATACAATTGGTTGGCAATTATATGATGAAGGGGAATATTTAGTGAGTACGAAAGATCAAGAGCAAATCTTTGACCGATGGAAAGCCCGTGAAGCAATTGCTGAAGCAATGATTCCATTAATCGGAAAACTTTATCGTGAGCGTAATATAGCTATTACCATGTTTGGTCGCCCACTGATCAATCGCTCTGTTGTCAGTCTGATACAAGCGCACCGATATATACGTCAGGTCGAAGGGGGCGCTGGTTTAAATGTGCAAGATACCTTTCAGATTCTTGAGGCGCTCTCTACGCTTGATCTGGGTCCGTCACGTATAGACCTAGGTAAATTAACACAAAAATTCCTTAGTTCGGGTACAGCACTTTCCGTCAAAAACTTTGTTCGTGATGAAGTGGCCGATATTCTGGGGGAAAAGGCGGAGCCCAGAACAGAAGCGCAAGATGTTATTCTTTACGGATTTGGACGCATTGGTCGTTTGGTTGCGCGCTTGCTGATTGAAAAAGCTGGGAGCGGTAAAGGTTTGCGTTTGCGCGCTATCGTTGTGCGTAAAGGTAGCGAAGATGATCTGCAAAAACGCGTTAATTTGCTCAGAAGAGACTCAGTGCATGGGCCGTTCAGGGGAACCTTGAATATGGTTCCTGAAGAAAATGCCATGATCGCCAATGGCAATTACATCAAAATTATCTATTCCGATTCGCCCAGCAGTATTGATTATGAATCGTATGGTATCAAAAATGCGATTGTTGTTGATAATACGGGCAAGTGGCGTGATGAAGAAGGCTTACAACAACATCTGAAGTCAAAGGGTGTGGGGCGTGTTGTTTTGACTGCACCAGGCAAAGGCAATATCAAGAACATTGTCTATGGTGTGAATCATCATCTGATTACCAATGATGACCTTATCCTGTCGGCGGCCAGTTGCACGACCAATGCGATTGTGCCAGTTTTAAAGGCGGTAAATGATAAGTTTGGTGTTGCCAGTGGTCATGTGGAAACGGTCCATGCTTATACCAATGATCAAAACTTGATTGATAACTTCCACAAGGGTGACCGACGCGGACGCAGTGCCGCCCTGAATATGGTCATAACCGAAACTGGTGCAGCCAAGGCAGTGGCCAAAGCACTGCCTGAGTTAAGCGGAAAACTCACCGGCAATGCGATTCGAGTGCCTATACCGGATGTTTCACTGGCTATTTTAAACCTTAACCTGAATCAGGCTACGACGGTAAACGAGCTGAATGATTTCATGCAGCACACGGCGCTTTACTCGAATATGCATAAACAAATAGATTATGTAAATTCGCCGGAAGTGGTTTCAAGTGATTTTATTGGCTCGCGTTATGCCAGCATTGTTGACTCGTTAGCCACCATAGTGGATGGTAATCGATGTGTGCTCTATGTGTGGTATGACAATGAGTTCGGTTACAGTGCACAAGTGTTACGAATTCTGCAAAAACTGGCGGGAATCACCTATCCAGTCATTCCGAAAATTTAATTTGAATTGGCTCTACATCAGTACGACATGCTGTGTCGTACTGTGTGAATAAATGTTATTCGAAGATGTTTGCTTTTGATATGTAGACGCTTCGACTTTCAGAAATATGATAATAATAGTTAAATCTACCCCTGACGGCTGGGACGAAAGAAGGAAATAATTCAGGCGGGTGGAGTTGCGGGCTTTATTTATTTGTGTACCGTGTAGATTATTGCTTATCACAAGGGCATTGAATTCCAACAAAAAAATGGACGTTATGATTAAACTAAAACGAGGTCTTGATTTGCCTATTACGGGTGAGCCGATTCAAACCGTAGAGACAAATCTCCATGGCTGCACAACGATTGGTGTTCTTGGTTGTGATTATCTGGGGATTAAACCCAGCCTGGAAGTCAAGGAGGGCGATAGAGTAAAACGAGGGCAAGTCCTGTTTACCGACAAGAAAAACCCTGGAGTGAAGTACACGGCAGCGGAGGCGGGTGTTATTAGCGCCATAAATCGCGGCCCTAAACGTATTCTGCTATCAGTTGAAATCAAGCTTGATCAAACGGAAGAACAGCGCACCTTCCCAGTTTATTCAAGGCTGAAACTTGCTACCTTGTCACGGGAAGAGGTGCAATCCAACCTCAATGAGGCGGGATTGTGGACGGCATTTCGCACACGTCCTTTTAGTAAAATCCCTGCCTTGGATTCTGAGCCTTTTGCCATTTTTGTTACCGCCATGGATACGAATCCACTTGCGGCAAATCCCGCGCTGGTATTGGCAGATCAAAAAGACGCATTCGTAGATGGACTTGCCCTGTTAACGCGTTTGACTCAAGGCAAAGTATTTGTATGTAAAGCACCTGGAAGTGATATTCCTGTCTTATCGCATCCATCCGTTGAAGTTCATGAGTTTTCGGGTCCGCATCCTGCGGGACTTGTTGGAACGCATATTCACTTTCTGGCCCCCGTCTCTGCACAACGCACGGTCTGGAGCGTTAATTATCAAGATGTTGCAGCTATGGGCAAATTATTTGTCAGCGGTCAACTGGATACTTCTCGTGTTATCTCACTGGCTGGTCCGCGTGTACGTAAACCTCGTCTCATTAAGACACGACTAGGTGCTTTGCTTGAAGAGATCGTACACAAAGAACTTGAGAGTGGATCTAATCGAATAATTTCCGGCTCGGTTTTGAGTGGCCGTGCCTGCCGAGGATCCGCCGTTTATTTAGGGCGTTATCATCAGCAAGTGAGTGTTATTGAGGAGGGTGATGCTGAAAGAGAATTTCTGCATTATTTGCGTCCAGGTCTTAAAAAACACTCCGTATTAAATGTGTTTCTGTCTGGGTTTTTAGGTAAACAGCTCTTTAGCTTCAACTCATCTACCAATGGCAGTCAGCGCGCTCTTGTGCCAGTGGGAACTTATGAAGAGGTCATGCCGCTGGATATATTACCAACGGCATTGCTGCGTTATTTGCTGGTGGGTGATACAGACATGGCCCAGGCTTTAGGCTGTCTTGAGCTTGATGAAGAAGATCTGGCTTTATGTACTTATGCTTGTCCGGGTAAGCATGAGTTTGGTCCCATTCTCCGTGATAATTTGACGCGCATCGAAGTAGAGGGCTAAAACCGTGGGTTTAAGACAATTTTTTGAAAAAAATGCCCACCACTTTGAAAAAGGGGGCCGGTTCGAAAAGTGGTATGCACTGTATGAAGCCGTTGATTCCGGGCTGTATAAACCCAAAGATGTCACGCAGGGCGCATCCCATGTGCGTGATTCAATTGATTTAAAGCGAATCATGATTCTGGTTTGGCTGGCCACATTTCCAGCCATGTTCTTTGGCATGTACAACGTTGGTTTGCAAGGCAATACGGCGATGTCAGGTGCGGGTTTGACTTCGCTTGCGGGATGGCATGGTGCGATTATTGAAATCCTTGCAGGTCATGATGCATCAAGTCTGTGGGACAATTTCATTTATGGCGCGGTATATTTTTTACCTATTTATGCGGTCACATTTATCGTCGGTGGATTTTGGGAGGTTTTGTTCGCTTCAGTGCGCGGTCATGAAGTGAATGAAGGTTTCTTCGTAACATCGATACTGTTTGCGCTTATTTGTCCGCCGACAATTCCCTTGTGGCAGGTCGCTCTGGGCATCAGCTTTGGCATTGTTTTAGGCAAAGAGGTGTTTGGTGGTACAGGGAAAAACTTCCTCAATCCAGCCTTGGTGGGTCGGGCGTTTCTGTTTTTTGCCTATCCGGCGCAAATGTCAGGCGATGCAGTCTGGATTGCTGTTGATGGTGTCACCGGTGCCACGGCCTTGAGTTTGGCGGCGGAAGGGGGGCTGGCGGCCATCCAGACACATGGATTGACCTGGATGGATGCGTTTATAGGCTTTGAACCCGGTTCCATTGGTGAAACCTCCGTTATTGCTATTTTGCTGGGTCTGGCTGTTTTATTGATCAGCAAAATTGCTTCATGGCGCATTGTGTCGGGTGTTTTTTTTGGCATGCTTGCTACGGTCACACTGTTTAATGTTGTTGGCAGCGACACAAATCCCATGTTTGCGCTGTCTCCCGCGTGGCATTTTGTTTTAGGTGGTTTTGCCTTTGGTATGACCTTTATGGCAACCGATCCTGTGTCGGCGGCGATGACGGACACAGGCAAATGGATTTTCGGTATTTTGATAGGCGTGATGGTCAGTTTGATTCGGGTGATTAACCCGGCTTTCCCAGAAGGTATGATGTTGGCGATTCTGTTTGCTAACCTGTTCGCTCCGATTATTGATTATTTTGTCATGCAAGCGAATATAAAACGCAGGAGAGCGCGTAATGTCTAACGATAGTATTGGAAAAACGGTGTTTGTGGCAGGAGTGCTCTGTCTCGTATGCTCGGTCATTGTGGCCGGTTCTGCCGTGTTGCTCAAACCCATCCAGACTGAAAATCGCTTACTTGATAAGCAAAAAAACATTCTGGCAGCAGCGGGTTTATTGAATGAGAGAGAGTCGGTCAAAACAGCGTTTGAAAAAATTGAAACCCGATTGGTTAATGTAAGCGAGGGTCGATTTGCAACACCGGAAGAATTGTCAGAAATGGGTGTGACAGATGCCAACTTATATGATCCACGCAAGGCGGCTAAAATTACAGGCAGCAATGTAATGCTGTCGTCCGAACAGGATATTGCCTCAATTAAAATGCGGGCCAGGTATTATCCGGTGTATTTGCATCGTGATAGTACGGGCAACCTTGATAAAATTATTTTGCCAGTCCATGGCTATGGTTTATGGTCAACGTTATACGGTTTTGTAGCTTTGAAGAATGACTTTAATACCGTAGTGGGTTTGGGTTTTTATGAACATGCCGAAACGCCTGGATTAGGCGGCGAAGTGGATAATCCAAAGTGGAAAGCGCTGTGGCCAGGCAAAAAAATTTATGATGACCAGAATAATGTTTCCATTGCCTTGGTCAAAGGTAATGTTGATAAATCCAGTCCTGAGGCGGTTCATCAAGTGGATGCTTTGTCCGGGGCCTCTTTGACCAGTCGAGGCGTAACAAATTTGATGCAATTCTGGTTGGGCAAAGAGGGTTTTGGCCCCTTTCTTAACAAGCTTGGTAAAGAGGGAGTTTAAAATGTCCGAATCATCAAACACGAAGGAAATTCTGTTAGGGCCTATTTTTAACAACAACCCGATTGGCTTTCAGATTCTGGGAATTTGTTCAGCCTTGGCGGTGACCAGCAATCTAAACACAACGGTTACCATGTGTATTGCGCTGACCTTGGTGACAGCTTTTTCCAATTACTTTATCAGTTTAATCAGAAACCATATTCCGAGCAGTATCCGTATTATTGTTCAGATGACGATCATCGCTTCATTGGTGATTGTTGTAGATCAAATTCTGAAAGCCTATGCCTTCGGCATCAGCAAGGCCCTTTCCGTGTTTGTCGGATTGATTATTACCAATTGCATTGTCATGGGTCGGGCAGAAGCATTTGCAATGAAAAATCCACCCGTGATCAGTTTTCTGGATGGTATTGGCAATGGGCTGGGTTACAGCGCCATGCTTTTAATCTTGGGTGTGATCAGGGAATTACTGGGATCCGGGAAACTTTTCGGTATAGAAATTTTACCTTTGGTCTCTGATGGGGGTTGGTATGTTGCCTGCGGCATTATGCTGCTGCCTCCCTCTGCGTTTTTTCTGATCGGTTTAATTATCTGGGGATTACGCACGGTCAAAACCAATCAACTTGAACGTAACGAGTTCGAGATAAGCCCTCACACAAAAACGCTGGAAGTGTTTTAGGAGTTTGCCATGTTTGAGCACTATGTAAGCTTGTTTATCCGGGCTGTTTTTATTGAGAATATGGCGCTGGCTTTCTTTTTGGGCATGTGCACTTTTATTGCCATTTCCAAAAAAATTGAAAGTGCCATTGGGCTGGGAATTGCGGTCACTGTTGTGCTGGGTGTGACTATTCCCATTAATCAACTGTTGTTATCCGTACTCCTGAATGAAGGTGCCTTGACCTGGATAAGTGAAGATCTGGCCGGTGTTGATTTACGTTTTCTTGGTTTATTGACCTACATCGCTGTTATTGCGGCCGTGGTGCAGATACTGGAAATGTTTCTTGATAAATTCGTACCTGCTCTTTATAACGCCTTGGGCGTGTTTTTGCCCTTGATTACGGTTAATTGCGCAATTATGGGCGCCACCCTTTTTATGGTCGAACGTGATTACACGTTTGGTGAGAGTGTTGTATACGGGTTTGGTGCTGGAATTGGTTGGTCACTGGCCATTCTGACCTTGGCGGGTATACGTGAGAAACTTAAATACAGTGATGTGCCCGAAGGCTTAAAAGGTTTGGGTATTACATTCATCACTGTAGGTTTGATGTCATTGGGTTTTATGTCATTTTCTGGCGTACAGCTTTAACCGCCCAAATAAAAACTTGATGATAAAAGGTAGTGACGGATGGATCTAGAAATTACATTAGGCGTAGTCATGTTTACGGGCATCATTATGGCCTTGGTTGCTGTTATTCTTGCCGCACGATCCCAGCTCGTAAGCTCCGGTTCGGTACATATAACGATAAATGATGACGCTGACAAATCAATTAATTGTAATGCTGGCGGGAAATTGCTGACAGCCTTGGCTGACCAGAAAATTTTTGTTTCGTCTGCGTGTGGTGGTGGTGGTACCTGTGGGCAGTGTCGGGTGCGTGTATTTGAAGGTGGTGGTGATATTTTGCCCACAGAGGAAACCCATTTTAACAAACGTCAGGTGAGAGAAGGGTGGCGTTTATCTTGTCAGGTTCCAGTAAAACAGGACATGACCATCGAGGTGGAGCCATCGTGTTTTGGCGTCAAAAAGTGGGAGTGTACCGTAGCGTCAAATAACAATGTCGCAACCTTTATTAAGGAACTCGTCTTAAAACTGCCTCAGGGTGAAAATGTAAACTTCAGAGCGGGTGGTTATGTTCAGTTAGAATGTCCTCCACACACGATCAACTACCGCGACTTTGATGTTGATAAGCAATATCACGGCGATTGGGATCGTTTCAAAATCTGGGACAACCTATCCACGGTGACCGAAACGGTTACCCGTGCCTATTCGATGGCAAATTATCCCGAAGAAAAAGGTATCGTTAAATTTAATATTCGTATCGCCTCTCCACCTCCCGGTTCACAAGGTATTCCGCCCGGAAAAATGTCTTCCTGGACTTTTGGTCTGAAGCCGGGTGATAAAGTTAACGTATACGGTCCCTTTGGTGATTTCTTTGCAAAAAACACCCAGGCTGAAATGGTGTTCGTGGGTGGCGGTGCGGGAATGGCACCTTTACGTTCGCATATTTTTGATCAACTCCT
>Ga0073926_10000214_pt1 | contig 12756 bp, 10 predicted proteins | sample GWRWmT4_4Nov14_FD_70189 | JGI IMG/M metagenome (GOLD analysis project Ga0073926, IMG submission 70189) | Sand microcosm microbial communities from a hyporheic zone in Columbia River, Washington, USA - GW-RW T4_4-Nov-14 | ecosystem: Engineered > Artificial ecosystem > Sand microcosm >...
CAGGTGGGCGGCATTATGCAACAGACCGTCCAGCCGCCCGAAGGTGGTCTGGATCTGGTCGATGAGCCCCTGGCATTCGTCCCAGTGCAGCGACTCCAGGTTGAGCGGCGCGATGGCCGGTTCCGGGGCGCCTGCCGCCTTGATGGCGTCGTAGACCTGTTCGAGTTCCGGGACCCGTCGACCGCTCAGGATGACGGTGGCGCCCTGGCGCGCCAGCGCGAGACTGACGGCGCGGCCAATGCCCTTGCTGGCGCCGGTGACCAGGATGACGCGATCACGTAAATCGAAAGGGTCGGTGGAGGGGGTCGTCATGGGCTGAACCTTGAAATCAGGGTTGAATGAAATGGCGGCTTGCGCGCCGCGTATCACGGCGATGACGCCGGGCGGCCCGCCACAGTACCCCCAGTCGCCGCAGGGGCGGAAGCGTCTGTAGCGCAAGGCTGGCCTCGAATCCCTGCCGCTGCCAGCGGTCAAGGCGCCGCGCGAACAAGCTCAGCTCCAACTGGTGCGGCAGCAGGGCCGGTCGACTGGGATGAGCGGTCCGGACGCGCTCGGTCTGGCGGATCACCTGACCGATAAGTCTGGCATAAAACGCCTGGGCTGGCGCTTCGGGGGAGGGGGTGGCCAGTTGTTGCGCCGTGATCTCGGACTGGATCAGCCAGGCGGCGGGCAGTTCGACAATACCGTGGGTCGCCTGGCGGGGCAGGCGCAGCAGGTGACGGTGCCAGGCCGCGACCGCACCCCATTGTTGACCGGCCAGTGCGGCGCGGGGGTCCAGGGCGCTGGCCAACAGGGCGCCGAAGTTTCCGCCCCGGCGCAGCAGCAAATCGTCCAGATCGCGCTCATCGATAATCTCATTGCGCTGCAGGTCGACGCCCAGGCCGTCGCACCAGGCCAGTAGTCGATCCCGGTCGAGGGCGACGCTATCCGCCTGCGCCAGGGCAGTGATGATGGGATGTTCCGCGTGTTGCGGGTAGGCGGCCAATGCATCGCGCCACCATTGCAGCTTGGTTGCGGCGACGCCGGGCTCGACCGCGAAGGCGACCAAATCTTCCAGTTCCACCCGCAGCGCAAAGAGCGCCTCCAGCAGGGACCGCGAACCGGGCGCTGTGAAACTCAGCATCACGCGCCATTCGGGAGCGCGCCGGTCCAGCACGTCCCGGCAATAATCCTGGGGCGTCATGGGGCCCGGTCCAGCCAGTGCAGCAGATCGGTGGGGGTGTGCAGCAGGTTGTGGGCCGCCCAGCTGGCGGGTGGATCCGTTTCGACCCCGTAGCCGTAGGTGACGGCGAGCGACCAGGCGCCCGCTGCACGCGCTGCCTCGATGTCGCGCCGGTCATCGCCGACCAGCACGCAGGCCGCCGGGGCGATGCCCAGTCGCTCGCAGGCCAGTCGGACGGGTGCGGGGTCGGGTTTGCCGACCGACAGGGTATCGCCGCACACCACGCACCCCGCCCGCCGGGTCAGACCCAACTGGTCCAGCAGCGGCGTGGCGAAGCGGGTGATTTTGTTGGTGACGATGCCCCAGGGCAGTTGCCGGGCTTCCAGTTGGTCCAGCACGGCGTCCATGCCGGGGAACAGGCGGGTGTGGACACAGATGGCCGCGGCGTATTCGCTCAACAACTCATCCAGCAAGGGCTGGGCTTCGGGCGCGTTGTCTTGCAAGCCGAAGCCGGCGCGGATCAGGCCGAGTCCGCCGTGGGACACCCAGGGCCGGATGCGCTCGATGGGCAGTTCGGCCAGTCCCGCGCGGCGACGCAGGACGTTGAGGGCCGCCCCCAGGTCGGGCGCCGTATCAACCAGGGTGCCATCCAGGTCGAACAGAACGGCGCGGATGGGCCAGATGGGGGTGGCGTCATTCGATGCGGTCGCGGCCGGCAGTCCCGCGCTCAGGTTTGCGGCGCCTTCAGTCATCGCGGCTGCAGCGCACCATATAGTTGACCCCCACGCCGGGACCCAGCCAGTAGTAGCGCAGCACCGGGTTGTAGTGCATGCCGGTCAGATCACGCAGGCTGAGGCCACTGGCGCGGATCCAGCTCTCCAGCTCCGAGGGGCGGATGAACTTGGCGTACTCATGGGTGCCGCGCGGCAGCAGGCGCAGCACGTATTCCGCACCCACGATGGCAAACAGGAAGGATTTTGGCGTGCGGTTGAGGGTGGAGAAATACACCTGACCGCCCGGTTTCACCAGCTGGGCGCAGGCGGTGACCACGGCGGCGGGGTCGGGGACATGCTCCAGCATCTCCAGGCAAGTGACGATGTCGTAACTGCCCGCCTCGGCGTCGCTCATGGCCTCGGCGGTGCGATGCAGGTAACGCACCGAGGCGCCCGATTGTTCCGCATGCAGCTGGGCCACGGCGAGTGGCGCCTCGCCCATGTCGATGCCGGTGACGTCCGCCCCGCGCAGCGCCATGGCCTCGCTCAGCAGGCCGCCGCCGCAACCCACGTCCAACACCCGTTGCCCGTTCAGCGGACTGTGCTGATCGATGTAGTTGAGGCGCAGCGGGTTGATGTCGTGCAGCGGCTTGAATTCGCTGTGCGGATCCCACCAGCGGCTGGCGAGGGCGGCGAATTTGCGGATTTCCTGCGGATCGACATTGTCGGCCGTTTCAGCCATTGGAAGTCTCCTGCGGGGTGGTGGCGATGCGGACGCCCCATTCCCGGGCGCTCTGGATGAGTGCGGCTTCATCCAGATGGGTCAGGACGCCGGCCCGCAGCAGCGGCCGACCGGCCACCCAGACATCGGTGACATGATCGCGGTGGGCCGTGTAGACGAGCTGGGAAAGGGGGTGATACAGCGGTTGCCGGTCCAGGCCGCCCAGGTCCACGGCCACCACATCGGCCCATTTGCCAGGGCGCAGGCTGCCGATCTGGTCGCCGATCCCCAGCGCCCGGGCGCCGTTCAGCGTAGCCATCTGCAAGGCCTGAAAAGCCGGCACGGCGGCGGCATCCCCGCTGACGCCCTTGGCCAGCAGGGCGGCGGTGCGCATCTCGGACAAAAGGTCCAGGTCGTTGTTGCTGGCCGCCCCATCCGTGCCCAGGGCGACATTCACGCCCGCCGCCAGCAGGCGCGCCACCGGACAAAAGCCGCTGGCCAGCTTGAGGTTGGATTCGGGGCAGTGGATGACATGGCTGCCGGTGCGGGCCAGCAGCGCGATTTCCGCGTCCACCAACTGGGTCATGTGGACGGCCATGAAATTGGGTCCCAGTAGCTCCAAGGCCTCCAGGCGCGCCAGCGGACGGCGGCCATCGCGAATGATCGCCTCGGCCACCTCGGCGGCGGTTTCATGCACATGCATGTGGATGGGGACGTCGAGCTCGTCGGCCAGCACCTTGAGCCGGCGCAGCGGCGCGTCGGATACGCTGTAGGGGGCATGGGGCGCGAACGCGGTGTGGATCAGGGGGTGATCGCGCCAGGCGTCGTGCAGGGCCAACCCCTTGTGCAGGTAGTCATCTGCGTTCTGGGCATATCGGGTCGGGAAATCCAGCACAATCATGCCGATACAGGCGCGTATCCCGCACTCGGCGGCGACGTGCGCGGTCTGCTCGGGAAAGAAATACATGTCGTTGAAGCAGGTGGTGCCGCCCTTGATCATCTCGGCCACCGCCAGCCGGCTGCCGGCCTCGACGAAGGTCGCGTCCACCCAGCGCTGCTCGGTGGGCCAGATGTGCTCGCCCAGCCAGGCCATCAGCGGCAGGTCATCCGCCAAGCCCCGCAGCAGGTTCATGGCGCTGTGGGTGTGGGTATTGACGAGGCCGGGGATCAAGGCCTGCCGGGGCAGATGGACCTCGGCGGCCGCGGTGAATCGCGCTTGCGCCTCCTGGCGCGGCAGCACCGCCACGATGCGTCCATCCCGAATGGCCAGGCTGTGATCCGGCCAGACCGCACCCTCCGGTTCAACGGGGATGATCCACGCGGCATGCAGCAGGGTGTCGACGGCTTCCACGGATGGTTCTCGCGGGGTGGGAATTGGGCTGAAGTGTAGCATCGGCCTGCGTGTGTCCGCAGTCATCGGGAGACGCACCCTGCTGTGCTAGAGTGCCGCTCCGATGGGGCGGCCAGTGATACGGGGTGGGGCGATGGATGCAAACGATCAGGTGCGGGCGCTGCGCTGGGACGGCGTGACGCTGCAGATCCTGGATCAGCGGCTGTTGCCGGGCGAGGTGCGCTGGCTGGTCGCGACGGATGCCTCCGAAACCGCCCGCGCCATCCATGACATGGCGGTGCGCGGCGCCCCGGCGATCGGTCTGGCGGGTGCCTATGGGCTGGTGATGGCCGCCCGGGCGCTGGCAGGCGCGGATGCATCCGGATGGCAAGCCGGGATCGCTGCTGCAGTCCGCTTGCTGGCAGCGTCCCGCCCCACCGCGGTCAATCTGGCGGGCGCCCTGTCCCACCTCGAAATAATCGCTCGACAGGGTGCGCCGGGGGACTGGCAAGCCCTGGAGCGGGCGGCGGATGGGCTGTGGGTGGCGGATCTGGCCGCCAACCGGCGCATGGGCGAGTTGGGCAGCGCCTATCTGGCCCCGGGCACGCAGGTGCTCACCCATTGCAACACCGGCTCGCTGGCCACCGCCGGGCTGGGTACGGCGCTGGGGGTGATCCGCACCGCCTGGGCGCAGGATCGTCTGGCGCGGGTGTTCGCCACCGAATCGCGGCCCTGGTTGCAGGGCGCGCGGTTGACCAGTTGGGAGCTGAACCGGGACGGCATTCCGGTGAGCCTGATCGTGGACAGCGCAGCGGCGTTTTTCATGGCGCGCGGCGAGATCGACTGGGTGATCGTGGGCGCCGACCGCATCACCGCCAACGGCGATGTGGCCAACAAGATCGGCACCTATGCCCTGGCCGTGGCGGCGCGTCACCACGGATTGCGTTTCATGGTGGTGGCGCCCAGCACCACGGTGGACCTCGCGCTGGCCGAAGGCGGTGAGATCCCCATCGAATTCCGCGGACCGGAGGAGGTACTGCGCCTCGCCGGCCGGGCCGGGCCGGAGCCGCTGCTGGAGGCGCCCAATCCGGTGTTCGATGTGACTCCGGCGGCACTGATTGATGTGCTGGTGACCGAAAAAGGCGCCATCGAACGACCCGATGCGCGCACCCTGGCGGCCTTGATGGCCCGGTCGTGAGACAGGCCTCCCCCTGTGCTAAGATTCGCCTCTTAAATCGGTAACGGGACGCGGGGATTCATCCCGCGACGGCAAGGCATGGTCGAGGCAGCGAAAGAAATCCTGAACGTCAATCTCGAAGACGAGATGCGTCAGTCCTATCTGGATTACGCCATGAGCGTGATCGTGGGCCGGGCGCTGCCCGATGTGCGCGACGGCCTGAAACCCGTGCATCGGCGCGTGCTCTTTGCCATGCACGAGCTCAGTAACGACTGGAACAAGCCTTACAAGAAATCCGCCCGCGTGGTGGGCGACGTCATCGGTAAATACCACCCGCACGGCGACACGGCGGTGTACGACACCATCGTGCGCATGGCCCAGCCGTTTTCCATGCGCTATCTGCTGGTGGACGGGCAGGGCAACTTCGGCTCCATCGACGGCGATGCGCCGGCCGCCATGCGCTATACCGAAATCCGCATGTCCAAGCTGGCCCACGAGCTGCTGGCCGATCTGGACAAGGAAACGGTCGATTTCGGGGCCAACTACGACGGCTCCGAACATGAGCCGCTGGTCATGCCGACCCGCGTGCCCAACCTGTTGATCAACGGTTCCACCGGTATCGCCGTGGGCATGGCCACCAACATCCCGCCCCATAACCTGGGCGAGGTGGTGGATGCCTGTCTGGCACTGATCGACAATCCGGCGCTGGAGATCGAGGACCTGCTGGAGCGGGTGCCGGGGCCGGATTTCCCCACCCGCGCGATCATCAACGGCGTACACGGTATCCGCGAGGCCTACCGCACGGGCCGCGGCCGCATCTACCTGCGCTCGCGCTGCCACTTCGAGGAATTCGATCGCGGCCGCCAGGCCATTGTGGTCACCGAACTGCCCTACCAGGTCAACAAGGCCCGGTTGATGGAGAAAATCGCCGAGCTGGTCAAGGAGAAGCGCATCGAGGGGATCACCGAGCTGCGCGATGAGTCCGACAAGGACGGCCTGCGCATGGTGGTCGAGCTGCGGCGCGGTGAGGTGGCCGAGGTGGTGCTCAACAACCTCTATCAGCACACCGCCATGCAGACCGTGTTCGGCATCAACATGGTGGGCCTGCTGGACGGTCAGCCGCGACTGCTCAATCTCAAGGATCTGCTGGAGGCGTTCCTGCGCCATCGCCGCGAGGTGGTGACGCGGCGCACCCTGTTTGAACTGCGCAAGGCGCGCGAGCGCGCCCATCTGGTCGAAGGTCTGGCCATCGCGCTGGCCAACATCGACGAGATGATCGCCCTGATCAAGGCGTCACCGACACCGGCCGAGGCCAAGACGGGGTTGATGGCACGGCCTTGGGCGTCGAATCTGGTCGAGGTAATGCTGGAGCGGGCGGGCGAGGTGTCCGCGCACCCGGACGGGCTCGATCCCGAGTTAGGCCAGGGACCGGACGGCTACCGCCTGTCGCCGGCCCAGGCCCAGGCCATCCTGGATCTGCGGCTGCACCGGCTGACCGCATTGGAGCAGGACAAGCTGCTCAATGAATACCGCGAATTGCTCGATACCATCCGCGAGCTGGGCCTGATTCTGGCCGATCCGGGCCGGCTCATGGCGGTGATCCGCGAGGAGCTGACGCGCATCCGCGCCGAATACGCCGATCCCCGGCGCACCGAGATCCTGACCGATCATCTCGACCTGAGCCTGGAAGACCTGATCACACCGCAGGAGGTCGTCGTCACCCTGACGCATCAGGGTTACGCCAAGAGCCAGCCGGTGGACCAGTACCAGGCGCAACGCCGGGGCGGCCGCGGGAAGAATGCCACGGCCCAGAAGGAAGAGGATTTCATCGACACGATGTTCGTGGCCAACACCCACGACACCCTGCTGTGCTTCTCTTCCCTGGGCAAGGTCTACTGGCTCAAGGTCTATGAATTGCCCCAGGGCAGCCGGGGCGCGCGCGGCAAGCCGATCGTGAACCTCTTGCCCTTGGGCATGGGCGAGCGCATCACCGCGATTTTGCCCATCAAGGAATTCACGGGGGACAGCCATGTATTCATGGCCACCCGCGGGGGGACCGTCAAGAAGACGCCGCTCTCCGAGTTCTCCCGGCCGCGCACGTCCGGCATCATCGCCATCCTGCTGAAAGACGACGATCGGCTGGTCGATGTCGCGCTGACCGATGGCCAGACCGAGGTCATGCTGTTCACCGATGCCGGCAAGGCCATCCGTTTCCCCGAATCGGAAGTGCGCTCTATGGGCCGCGCCGCTGGCGGCATCCGGGGCATCAAGCTGGGCCGCAACGGCCAGGTGATTGGCCTGCTCAAGGTGGGCGAGGGCACGGTCCTGACGGTGGCGGAAAATGGCTTCGGCAAACGGACGCGCTTCGAGGACTTCCCGGTACACGGTCGGGGCGGGCAGGGCGTGATCGCCTTGCAGACCAGTGAGCGCAATGGCCGCATGGTGGCGGCGGTGCGGGTGAACGGGGATGATCAGGTGATGCTGCTGAGCAGCGGTGGCGCCCTGGTACGCACGGCAGTGGCGGAGATCTCGGTCCTGGGGCGCAATACCCAGGGCGTGCGGGTCATCAAGCTGGATGCCGGCGAGCGGCTGTGTGCCGTGGACCGGGTGATCTGCCTGGACGAGGATGAAGGCAACGGCGACGATCTGATCTGAGCGGCGCTTCGCCACCGGTCAGGGTTTCGGTATTGGCAGTCGACAGAGGACATTATGGCGCGGGTACACAATTTCAACGCGGGCCCGGCGGCGCTGCCGCAAGCGGTTCTGGAACAGGTGCGGGACGAACTGCTGGACTGGCACGGCAGCGGCATGTCCGTGATGGAAATGAGCCATCGCGGCAAGGAATTCATGGCCATCGCGGCCCAGGCGGAACAGGACCTGCGCGATCTGCTCGCCATCCCGGCGAACTACAAGGTATTGTTCCTGCAGGGTGGCGCCACGGCCCAGTTCGCCATGGTTCCCCTGAACCTGATGGGTGAGGGACGCCGGGCCGACTATATCCACACCGGCGCCTGGTCCAAGAAGGCCATTGGCGAGGCCAAGAAATTCGGCACCGTGAATGTCGCGGCCTCCGGTGAGGAAAGCGGTTTCACCGCCATCCCGCCTCAGTCGGCCTGGCGCCTCGATCCGCAGGCGTCCTATGTCCACTACACCCCCAATGAAACCATCGGTGGCGTGGAATTCCAGTGGATTCCCGAGACGGGCGCCGTGCCGCTGGTGGGGGATTTCTCTTCGACCCTGCTGTCGCGTCCGATCGACGTCTCCCGTTTCGGCATCATTTACGGCGGCGCGCAGAAGAACGTCGGGCCGGCCGGACTGACGCTGGTCATCGTGCGTGAAGATCTGGTGGGGCACGCGCTGCCCGGCACGGCCACCATCCTGGATTACGCGCCGCAGGTCGAGAACGAGTCCATGTACAACACGCCTGCCACCTTCGCGTGGTATGTGGCGGGCCTGGTATTCGCCCACCTCAAGGCCAAGGGCGGCCTGGCCGCCATGGCCGAAACCAATCGCCGCAAGGCGGAGCTGCTCTATCAGACCATCGACACGTCGGGGTTCTATCGCAACCCGGTGGCGGTAGCGGATCGCTCCTGGATGAACGTGCCGTTCATTCTTCCGGATGCAGCGCTGGATGCGAGCTTCCTCAGCGAGGCCAAGGCCGCCGGCCTGGTCGGGCTCAAGGGGCACCGCTCGGTGGGCGGTATGCGCGCGAGCATCTACAATGCCGTTCCCTTCGAGGCAGTGGCGGCGCTGGTGGATTTCATGAAGGATTTCCAGCGGCGGAATGGCTGACCACAGATCGCAGGCGCATCACGCGACCCCTTGACTCAACGAAGGCCCAAGTCATGTTCAAGATTCAGACGCTGAACAATATTTCCCCCCGTGGCCTGAGCCAGTTCGAGGCCGACCGCTACCAGGTCGGCGGCGACGTGGCCGATCCCGATGCCATCCTGGTGCGTTCCCAGGTCATGCATGACATGAGCTTTGCGGGTTCGCTCAAGGCGGTGGGTCGTGCCGGCGCCGGCGTCAACAACATCCCCATCGCGCGGCTGTCCGCCCTGGGCGTGCCGGTGTTCAACACCCCGGGCGCCAATGCCAATGCCGTCAAGGAACTGGTGCTGGTGGGCCTGCTGATGGCCTCGCGCAATATCCCCCAGGCGCTGCGTTTCGTGGATGGCCTGACGGGGGACGATGCCGCCATGCACAAGGCGGTGGAATCAGGCAAGAAACAGTTCGTGGGCACGGAACTGCCGGGGCGGACGCTGGGCGTGATTGGTCTGGGTGCCATCGGCGTCAAGGTCGCCAATGCCGCCCATGCCCTGGGGATGCGCGTCATCGGCCTGGATCCCAAGATCACGGTGGAAAACGCCTGGCAGCTCTCCTCCGGCGTGGGCCAGGCGCGCAGTGTCGAGGAAGTGGTCGCCCAGGCGGATTACCTGACCTTCCATGTGCCGCTGAATGACCACACCCGCAATATGCTCAACGCCGAGCGCTTGAAACTGGCCAAGCCCGGTCTGGTGGTGCTGAATTTCTCCCGCGAGGGCGTGGTTGAGTCGGGTCTGGTGCGTGAAGCGCTGGATGAGGGCAAGCTGGGCGGTTATGTCTGCGATTTCCCGGGCGTCGCGCTGCAGGGCCATCCTCGGGTCATCGCGCTGCCCCATCTGGGCGCATCCACCCATGAAGCCGAGGAAAATTGCGCCGTCATGGTGGTGCAGCAGGTGCGGGATTACCTGGAAAACGGCAATATCCGCAACGCGGTGAATTTTCCCGAAGTGATGCTGCCCCATGCGGAAGGCTATCGGGTGTGTATCGCCAATGCCAATGTGCCCAACATGCTGGGACAGATTTCGTCCACGCTGGCGGGCTTCAGCCTGAATATTCTCGATATGCTGAACAAATCCAGGGGCGATCTCGCCTACACCGTGGTGGACGTCAACCAGCCCGTGCCCGACACGGCACTGGCCCGGTTGCGCGCCATTGACGGCGTGCTGGCAGCCCGCGCCGTATGACGGAGGAAAACGCCGCGCCCCAGGGGGCGGTGGGGGAAGTGGAGCGGCTGGCCGCGGTGCGGGCGCGTATCGATGCGCTCGATCTGCAATTGCGGGAGATGCTCAACGAGCGTGCCCGGCTGGCCCAGGAAGTGGGTCATATCAAGGCCGAACTGGGCGCAGGCGATTCCTGTTATCGGCCCGCCCGCGAGGCGCAGGTGCTGCGCGCCATCCAGGCCAACAATCCCGGCCCGCTCAGCGATGAGGCCTTGCTGCGCATCTACCGCGAGATCATCTCGGCCTGCCTGGCACTCGAAAAAACCTTGCGGATAGCCTATCTGGGGCCTGAGGGGACCTACACCCAGGCGGCGGTCTTCAAGCACTTCGGTCAAGGCGTCCAGACTACGCCGCTGGGCGCCATCGATGAGGTGTTCCGGGAGGTCGAGGCCGGGGGCGCCGATTGTGGTGTGGTGCCGGTGGAGAATTCGACCGAAGGGGTGGTGACCCACACCCTGGACATGTTCGCCCGTTCCAATCTGCGCATATGCGCGGAAATTGTCCTGCCGGTGCACCATTGCCTGCTCGCCCGCGTGACGGCTGTGACGGAGATCACCGAACTGCTTAGCCATGCCCAGTCCCTGGCTCAGTGCCGGGAGTGGCTGGATCGGCATCTGCCGGGAGTTCCGCGCCGGGCGGTGACCAGCAATGGGGATGCGGCCCGACAAGTCGCCGCCGGAACGGGGATCGCGGCCGTGGCCAGCCGTGAGGCGGCCCGGCTGTATGGCCTGAATGTTCTGGCTGAGAACATCGAGGATGAGCCGGACAACACCACCCGCTTCCTGGTGATCGCCCGTGATGACGCTGAGGTCTCCGGGCGCGACAAGACCTCCCTGATGGTGGCGGTGGACAATCGGCCCGGCGCGCTGTTCCGGGTGCTGGAGCCATTTCACCAACATGGGGTGAGCCTGACGCGCATCGAATCGCGTCCCTCCCGGCGCGGTCCATGGGACTACAACTTCTTTCTGGATCTGGAAGGACACGCGCAGGATCCCGCCGTGGCCGCTGCTCTGGCCGCGCTCACCGAGCGAGCGGCCTGGGTCAAGCGCTTGGGGTCCTATCCGGTGGCCGTCGGCTGAACGCTGACAGGATATGAGCGAGGCACAGACATCCATGCACCCCGATCCCGATTTCCTGGCGCAAGCCCTACCGGCTGTCCGCGATCTGGCGCCCTACGAGCCGGGCAAGCCGATCGAGGAGCTGGAGCGGGAGCTGGGGATTGCCAACATCATCAAGCTGGCGTCCAACGAAAGCCCGCTGGGTCCCGCGCCGGGCGTGCGCCGGGTCCTTGAGGCTGAATTGGACCGCTTGGCCCTGTATCCCGACGGCAGCGGTCATGCCCTGAAGCAGGCGCTGGCCGATCATCTGGATGTGGCGCCGGCCCAGGTGACCCTGGGGAATGGCTCGAACGACTTGCTCAATCTGGTGGCTCAGGCATTCCTTGCGCCGGGACGCAATGCGGTGATGTCGGCCCATGCCTTCGCCATCTATGCCTTGGCAACGCGCGCGGTGGGGGCCGAAGCCCGGGTGGCGCCCGCCTTGCCCGCCGATGCCGCGCAGCCCTGCGGACACGATCTGGCAGCCATGGCGGAACGGATGGATGGCAACACAGCCGTGGTCTTCATCGCCAATCCCAACAACCCCACCGGCACCTGGATCGATCGGGACGCGCTGGAGAACTTCCTGGGCGCCGTGCCACCCCAGGTCGTGGTGGTGCTGGATGAGGCCTATTTCGAATACGTGCAGCAAGCTGGCTACCCTGACGGTTGCCGGCTGCTGGCGCGCTATCCCAATCTGCTGGTAACCCGCACCTTCTCGAAGGCCTATGGGCTGGCTGCTCTGCGGGTGGGCTATGCTGTGAGCCATCCCGCCCTGGCTGATCTGCTGAACCGCTTGCGCCAGCCGTTCAATGTCAACAGCCTGGGGCTTGCCGCAGCGCGGGCTGCGTTGGCCGATATCGACCATCTGGCTGCGGCGGTGGCCATCAACCGCACCGGCCTAAAGCAACTCTCGACGGGGCTTGCGGCGCTTGGCTTGCCGTACATTCCCTCAGTGGGGAATTTCATCACCTTCCGCGTGCCCGATGCGGCCGATCTGAATCAGCGTTTGCTGCGCTCCGGCATCATCGTGCGTCCGGTAGCTGGCTACGGCCTGCCGGAGTCGCTGCGGGTCAGCGTTGGATTGCCCGAGCACAATGCCCGCTTTCTGGAAACCCTGGGACGGCTGCTGCAATCATGATACGTCGCCTGTGCGTGATCGGGGTGGGTCTCATTGGTGGTTCCCTGGCGTTGGCCCTGCGCCGCGCCGGGCATTGCGGCCAGATCGTTGGGGCAGGCCGCCACGCGGCCACGCTGGAGCGAGCGCTGGCGCTGGGGGTGATCGATGGCTATGACTTGGACTTGGCTCAGGCCGTCGCGGGCGCGGACATGGTGGTGCTGGCGGTGCCCATGGGGGCCATGGCAGAGGTCATGGCGGCGATTCGCGATCACTTGGCTTCCGATGCGATCCTGACCGATGTGGGCAGTGCCAAGGGCGCCGTCGTGCAGACAGCCCGCTCGGTCTTCGGGGCGCTTCCGCCGACGCTGGTGCCAGGTCATCCCGTGGCCGG
>Ga0073926_10000221_pt1 | contig 12556 bp, 11 predicted proteins | sample GWRWmT4_4Nov14_FD_70189 | JGI IMG/M metagenome (GOLD analysis project Ga0073926, IMG submission 70189) | Sand microcosm microbial communities from a hyporheic zone in Columbia River, Washington, USA - GW-RW T4_4-Nov-14 | ecosystem: Engineered > Artificial ecosystem > Sand microcosm >...
GTTCTCCGACATCCTCACCATCCCCGATGCGCTGGGGCTGGGCCTGCATTTTGTGGAAGGCGAGGGGCCGCGCTTCGAGCGCCCCTTGCGCACGCCGCAGGCCATCCACGATCTGCCGCCGCTGGAGGTTGAGACGGATCTCGCCTATGTCATGGATGCCGTGCGCCTTATCCGCCGGGAGCTGGACGACCAGATGCCCCTGATCGGGTTTTCCGGCAGCCCATGGACGCTGGCCTGCTACATGGTGGAAGGTGGCAGTCCGGGGGATTTCGCGCGCATCAAGACGCTGATTTATGACGCGCCGGAACTGGCCCATCTGCTGCTTGGGCGGCTCAGCGCAACCGTCACCGCATATCTCAACGCGCAAATCCGCGCCGGCGCACAGGCCGTGCAGATTTTCGATACCTGGGGCGGCGTATTGAGTGGCCCGGCTTTCGAGGCGTTTTCCCGCAGCTACTTACACCGCATCGTGGCAGGACTGATCCGTCACCACGCAGGCCGCAAAGTGCCCGTGATCGTCTTCACCAAAGGGGGCGGACTTTGGCTGGACGCGCTCGCCGACACCGGCGCCGATGCGCTGGGGCTGGACTGGACGGTGGACTTGGGCGCGGCGCGGCGCCAGGTCGGCGCGCGGGTCGCGCTACAGGGCAATCTTGACCCGGCCGTATTGCGGGCGCGGCCGACGGTGATCCGAGAAGAAGTGGGCCGCCTGCTGGCCGCCTACGGCGCGGGCAGTGGCCACGTTTTCAATTTGGGACACGGCATCACGCCGGACATTGCGGTCGAGCATGCCCAGGCCTTCATCGAGGCGGTGGGAGACCTGAGTCCGGCTTATCACCGCTGAAGGTGCCGAGCGCATAGCCCTCAATCCGCGCCGGGAAACTCCCCGCGTTCCCCACCTGGAAACGAGTCGTCCGGGGGCAGATCGAGATTTTCGCTATTCGGATCGCATTTCTGGTGGCGCACGTCCTCGCCGGACACCAGATAGACCACGTACTCGCCCACATGGCGGGCGTAATCGCCGATACGCTCCAAGGCCTTGATGACCTGAGTCAACGTAATCACCTGCCCCACATTGCGGGCGTCTTCCATGACATACGTCGTGAGGCGGCGCAGGCCCGCCTGGAACTCGGCATCCAGTTCCCGCCGACTGGCCGCCACTGTCTGGGCCTGGTCCAAATCCAGCCGATCCAGCGCATCCAGCGCGCGCTGCAGCAATTCCACCACGCGCCGGCCCATGGCCTGGACATCCCACATCAGGGTATCGCCGGGATCCGTGCGAAAGCCATCGAACAGCAGCAAGGCCAGACGCGCCACCTTGTTGGCCTCATCCCCCACCCGCTCCAGTTCATTGACGGTCTTGGCGAAGGCCATGACGATGCGCAGATCCCGCGCCACCGGCGCCCGCCGCGCGATGATCGAGATGATCTCATCGTCGATGGTCACATCGAGCCGGTTGACTTCCCATTCGCGGTGGATCACCGAGCGGGCGACGTGGGCATCGCGGTCCTGCAGGGCGGCCAGCGCGTTGCGGGTCTGGTGAAGCGCGAGCCCCCCCAGTTCCAGCACCCGCAGGTGAAGATGGTTGAGCTCGCCGTCGTAACGCCGGACGGTATGACCTTCGAGGCTGGGGCTCATGGCCAGTTCCCTCCTGAGGCAACGGATTCCTGACCCATCGCGATCATTGCGCTCAGCCGAAGCGGCCGGTGATGTAGTCTTCGGTGAGTTTATGCTGGGGATTGGTGAAGATCTGCTCGGTGGCACCCACTTCGATCAGATCGCCCAGATGGAAGTAGGCCGTGCGCTGGGACACCCGGGCGGCCTGCTGCATGGAATGAGTCACGATGCAGATCGAGAATTGCTGACGCAGTTCGTCGATCAGCTCCTCGATCTTGGCGGTGGAGATGGGATCCAGCGCCGAACAAGGCTCGTCCATCAGGATGACCTCCGGCTGGACGGCGATGGTCCGGGCGATGCACAGGCGCTGTTGTTGGCCACCCGACAGGCCGGTGCCCGGCTTGTCCAGGCGATCCTTCACCTCATCCCACAAGCCGGCGCGGCGCAGGCTGGACTCCACCACTTCATCGAGTTGGGCGCGGGTACGTGCCAGGCCATGGATGCGCGGGCCAAAAGCCACGTTTTCCCAGATCGACTTGGGGAAGGGATTGGGCTTCTGGAACACCATGCCGACCTGGGCCCGCAAGGGCACCACATCGATTTCCTTGGCATTAATGTTGCGCTCGTCCAACAGGATGTCACCGGTCACGCGGCAGCCGTCGATGGTGTCGTTCATCCGGTTCAGGCAACGCAGGAAGGTGCTCTTGCCGCAGCCGGACGGGCCGATCATGGCCAGCACCTCGTTGTGCCCCACATCCAGGTTGACATTCTTGATGGCCTGAGCAGTGCCATAGTAGACATTGATGTCATTGCAGCGAATGCGGGGATCGGCCACCCGCGCCTCACCCACGGTGCGTCGCACTTCCCGGTCCACTGTCGCCGTCGCCTGGAGATCGCCCCGATCGGGCGCCCGGAAAACAGTTTCCTTGGCCTGTTGCTGCGTTTCATTCATGGAAGTTTCCATCACATCAGTCTCCCGAGGGGGCGTAAGTCTATCACCAGCGACGCTCGAACCGCCGCCGCAGAATCACGGCCAACGCATTCATGCTGAGCAAAAAAACCAACAGCACCATGATGGCCGCCGAGGTGCGCTCGGCGAAACCCAGTTCCGGACTGTCGGCCCATAAGTAAATTTGTACCGGCAAAGCGGTGGCTGGATCGAAGACGCCCTTGGGCACATCGACGATAAAGGCCACCATGCCGATCATCAGCAGGGGCGCGGTCTCCCCCAGAGCGCGCGCCATGCCGATGATCATGCCCGTCAGGATGCCCGGCATGGCCAGCGGCAACACATGGTTGGTCACGGTCTGCAAGGGCGATGCGCCCACACCAAGCGCCGCTTCGCGGATGGATGGCGGCACGGATTTCAGCGCCGCCCGACCCGCGATGATGATCGTCGGCAAGGTCATCAGGGTCAGCACCAAGCCGCCCACCAGGGGCGCCGAGCGCGGCAAGCCAAAAATGTTGATGAAAACCGCGAGCCCCAGCAGGCCAAACACGATGGAGGGCACGGCAGCGAGGTTGTTGATGTTGACCTCGATGAAGTCCGTCCAGCGATTCTTGGGCGCGAACTCCTCCAGATAGACCGCAGCCGCCACCCCCAGCGGAAAGGACAGCAGCATGGTCACCGCGAGAGTGAGGAAGGATCCCATCACAGCGCCCCAGATGCCCGCCTGCTCCGGGGAACGGGAATCGCCGGTGCTCAGGAATTGCCAGTTGAAGCGCTGTTCGATCCGACCCTGCTGAACCAGGGCGTCCATCCAGGCCAGCTCTTGGTCCGACACCCGGCGCTCGCTCTCGGGCAGGCTACGGTCAATATGGCCCTTCCGGACCATGTCGATATCACCACCCGCCGGGACCCAGACGCTCACGGTTTGGCCCAGCAGAGACGGGTCGTCCAGCAGCCGCTGGCGCAGGATATCCTCCGCCCCACTGCTCACCAGCGCGAACAGCTGACGCTGTTCGGCGCGGCCCGTCACTTCCGGGAAGGCCTGGCGCAGCGCAGCCTTCATGACGGCGCCGTAATTGGCCGCCATCACCTGATTGCGATCGGCTGGATCGGCGATGTCCAGCAGCTCGGGGGCAAGCGTCGCCTCCATCTGGACCTGGGTCTGCCAGAAGGCCGTATAGCCCTTGCCGATGATGCTGATGAACAACAGCACCAGGAAGATCAAGGCCAGCGTGATGGCAGCCACACCGTAGAGCCGGAAGCGGCGTTCTGCCGCGCGGCGGCGGCCAAGGCCCGTGTTGATGACTTCGACGGGGCGTGGCAAGGGGAGAATCTGGTTACTCATATTGTTCCCGATACTTGTTGACCACCCGCAGGGCAATCACGTTGAGCCCCAGGGTCACCAGGAATAGCACCAGTCCCAGGGCAAAGGCCGCCAGGGTCTTGGGGCTGTCGAACTCCTGATCACCCGTCAACAGGGTCACGATCTGCACCGTCACCGTGGTCACCGACTCCAGTGGATTAAAGCTTAGATTGGCCGACAAGCCCGCCGCCATGACCACGATCATGGTCTCCCCGATGGCCCGCGAGATGGCCAGCATGATGCTGCCCACAATGCCGGGCAGGGCGGCGGGCAGCACCACCTTGCGGATCGTCTCAGAAGGCGTTGCGCCCAACGCATAAGCCCCATCCCGCAATGATTGCGGCACGGCGTTGATGACGTCATCCGACAAGGAGGAGACGAAGGGGATGATCATCACCCCCATCACCAGCCCCGCCGCCAGCGCGCTCTCGGAGGCCACGTCCAGACCCAGGCTCATGCCCCAGGAACGAATGGCCGGTGCCACCACCAGCACGGCGAACACCCCATAGACCACCGTCGGAATTCCAGCCAGCACCTCCAGCAAGGGCTTGGCCACCGAGCGGAAGGCGGGCGCTGCGTATTCGGAAAGATAGATGGCCGACAACAGGCCAATCGGCACCGCCACCACCATGGCAATGGCCGAAATCAGCGCCGTGCCGACGAAGATCGGGACGGCCCCGAAGGCGCCGGAAGAGCCGACCTGGTCGGCGCGCATGGCCATCTGGGGACTCCAGGACGTGCCAAACAGGAATTCGGTGACCGGCACCAGCCGGAAAAACAGGATCGATTCGAAGACCACCGACAGCACGATGCCAAGGGTGGTCAGGATGGCCACACTGGCGGCCACCATCATCAGCACCATCACCAGCCGCTCCACCGCGTTGCGGGCGCGCTGCTGGGGATGAATGCGCGTCAGGGTGAATGCCGCCCCGAGCACGGCCAGGACCAGGACCACCACGGCGAGCGCTGCGTAAGCCATACCCTGCAAGCGGTCCCAATGCTGCGCCGCAGACACCACGGCCGAATCGGCGCTCTCAGGGGGAACCAGGCCCATCCGCACATTGCGGATGTCGTTGAGCAAGAGGTTGATGCGGCCGGCATCGCCGCCGTGCAGGGACTCGGGAAGCTGGGCCACCACCAGGTGGCCAATCACCGCGCCATCAAACGCGGTCCAGGCGATCAATACCAGCAAGGCAGGCAGCACGCACCACATGGCCGCATAGAGCCCGTAGTACACCGGCAGCGAATGCAGGTCGCGCAACTGGCCGTCGACCAGCCTGAACGCGCGCCGCCGCCCCATCTGATAGGCCGCCAGGCTCAAGAGGAGCAGAACAGAAATCAAAATGAGCTGATTCATGGCGCCATTCCGCAAGCAGAAGGGGGCGGGTTCAAACCCCACCCCCTGATGAACAGGATTACTTCAAGGTCGCCAGCTTCTTGGTGTTTTCCGTTACCTGCTTGCGCTGGTCATCCGGCAGGGCGATCAGGCCTCGGTCAGCCAGATAACCCTCGGGTCCGAAGGCCTTGTCGCTGGTGAACTCAGCCAGGAATTCCGGAATCCCCGGAATCACGCCGACATGGGCCTTCTTGACGTAGAAGAAGAGGGGACGCGACAGGGGATAATCGCCCCCCGCAATGGACTCATAGGTCGGGCGCGAGCCGTTGATGATGGCCGGCTTCACGGTGGCGAGATTCTCTTCCAGGAAGCTGTAGCCGAAGATGCCATAGGCATCCTTGTTGGCGCCCAGCTTCTGGACGATCAGGTTATCGTTCTCGCCCGCCTCGATGAAGGCGCCATCTTCACGCACCGTGTGACAGGCCGCCTTGTAAGCCTTCTCGTCCTTATCCTTCATTTCCTTCAGCATGGGAAAGCCCTTGCAGCCCCCTTCCATTCCCAGTTCCACAAAGGCATCACGCGTACCGGAAGTGGGCGGAGGACCCAGGACTTCGATCTTCTGCTTGGGCAGGCTGGGATCGATATCGCTCCACATCTTGTAGGGATTGGGGACCAGCTTGTCACCGGACTTGGGATCGGGGATATTCTTCGCCAGGGCCAGATAGAGCTGCTTGAGATCCAGCTCCAGGGGCTTGGCGGCCTTGCTGTTGGCCAGCACGATGCCGTCAAAGCCGATCTTGACCTCGACGATGTCCTTCACGCCATTTTTCGCACAATCTTCTTTCTCGGAGGACTTGATGGCGCGCGAGGCATTGGAGATATCGGGATGCTCAACGCCGACCCCACCGCAGAACAGTTTGAAGCCACCGCCGGTGCCCGTGGACTCCACCTTGGGGGTCTTGAATTTACCGCTCTTGCCAAACTGCTCGGCCACCACGGTGCTGAACGGATAGACGGTGGAGGAGCCGACGACGCTGATGTAGTCCCGGGCCTGGGCCGCCATGGGTGCGGCCAGGGTGGCCACGGTGGCGAGGGCGAGACAACTGATCTTCTTGCGCATGGATATAGTCCTCTGGAATCGATGATTGGGTGAGAATCAACAATGGCGGGCGCACCGGAAATCGAAGGCCGCCGCCCCACGCACCGGCAGGGCCGATGCTGCGGGTGAACTATAGTGGGGGGCGGAAAGGCGCAACTACCTGCAATCTATGTCAATCATGTGACGATTTGATGTCAGGCCACCTGCAGAGCCTTGATCTTGGCGAGGTAGGCCGGCATGTCGCATTTGCGTTCCAGTCCCGCCGCGTTCATGTAACGCACGGTGCCGAAGACCGGCCGTTCCGGCCAGGGTCGGTCGTGCAAGCCGAAGATCCAGCCCACGTTGGCATGGCTGTTGGGCGCCAGGCCATCGAGGAAATAGCGGTGGTTCAGATCAAGACAACGCCGGAAGGCTTCCTCGGGCGCGGGCGACCATTCGAGGATCTTCTTGCCCCAGTACATGCGCAGGTGATTATGCATATAGCCCGTTAGCCGCGCCTGCGCCATGGCGGCATTCCAGTAGGGATCATGGGTTGCCCCCGCTTCCAGTGTCTTCAGATCGTACAGATGGGGTCGCGGATCAGCGGCATGGGCGGCGAGGGTGGCACGCGCCCACGCCGGCAATCCGCCGTAAGCATCCCAGGCGCTGTTGCGGAGCACATGATTGTGGGCGAGTTCGCGGCGCACGATCAGTTCATCCAGGAATGCATCCCGATCCGCGTCGCTGCCCGCATTGGCTTGCGCAACGGCCAAAGCCACCCGGAGCGACGAAATCTGGCCGTATTGCAGGTAAGGCGACAGCCCCGAAACGTTTTCGGCCTCCGGATGGCGACGCGCAGTGGCGTAATTCACCAGTCCCTGACCCAGGAACCGCTGCAGGGCCCGCTCTGCCGCCGTGGATCCACCAGGGAAAAAGCGGCTGACCGTGGCGAGCGAGCAGTCAACGTCCAGCTCGGCGCACAGGGCATCCAGATCCGCCAGCGCTTCGCCGGTCACGGGCGGCCCGACCCGCGCCTGCCGGGGACATGGAGGCAATGCGTGCAGGTGTTCGGACAACAGGCGGTTCAGGCGCGGCCGCAGGGTGCGGGCCGCCACCTCCGCCCGCAGGCTCGCCGCATCGGCCGGGACCACCAGCTCGGTCTCCACCTGCCACACGGCGCAGGCGGCATCCCGTGCCACGTGCTCACGCCATGCCATCAATGGCGGCAGATAGGCGCGATCACAGATCATGCCGGCCGCCTCGCCCGCCAGCGCCAAGGCCACCTCGGGCGGTTCCCCCCAACGCACCACCAGCGGAATCCCCAGCGCGTCAAGTTCGGCGTGGGTCTCCGCCAGCCCCTCCAGCATGAAGCGGAAATGCCGCAAACCCGCCTGCGGATAGCGGCGCATCAAGCCAAACGCCACCACCACCGGCAAGCCGAGCCGCTGGGCCTGGCCGCAAGCGAACAACAGCGCCGGATTATCCTGCGCCCGTTGCGCCTGTTGCATCCAATAGAGCACATAGCGTCCCGCCCGCCAGGGCTGGCCATTGAGGCGGCGCACCCGGTCGGGATGAATGAACGGGGTGTTCTCAGGAAGCAAACTCAAACCGGAGCTGCGTCCGCGTGAGCGGGGGGATAAAAGCGCGCATTCATGCGTTCAACGAAATGGATCAGATTGGCATGCGCCGCGATCGCCTCTTTGACCGGCGCGTCGACTGGAAAAGCCAGCATCCCGGCCAGAAAGGCATGCGCCACGGCATCCAGGGTGCGGGGTTGTTCGCCGAGGAAGTAGGGTCGTGCGCCCAACAGAATCGCCAGCGCCTCCACATCCTCCGCGCCCAGGCTCTGGATCTCCGGCAGATCATGGCGCCCGAGGCCCTGCCCACGCAGGTCGCGCCGCAGGCTGCGCCGCACCAGCAACGGCACCACATCCCGTAGCGGACGCGGCAGACCGCCAAAAAACACCTCCCGCGTCACGGCCCAGCCTTGGGGATCGATCCAGCGACTGTGCAGCATCACCCAGTAGAAATGATCCTCCAGCATGCGCGTCACAGCCGTGGACAGCGCGCGCTGTGGCGGGGTCAGGCCGGCGTCGGGATCAACACCGTATTGGGCACGCAAATAGTCCAGGATCAGATGCGAGTCGCCCAGCAGCACCCCGTCATCCTCGATATAGGGCAGCTTGCCCTTGGGCGCCTTGCGCGGATCGCCGAGCAAGGCCTGATAGGGCAGGCCGGTCATGCGCAGCCAGGTTTCCAGCTTCATGCAGAACGGACTGGCATTGGGCAGGCCATAGGCCGGTGGAAACTGGTAAAGCCGAATCATGCGGCGCCTCCTTTGCGAGCCTCATCTCTGCGGCGTTATAGCCCACTCGCCGCCTCGCCACCACCATCCTGCGGGATAAAAAAATCCCGGCGGAGCCGGGATCAAAGGTGCCATGAAGCATCAGGAAGCAAAGACCATCAATTCCTTGATGAATCGATCGGTTGCAGCAAAATCACAGGGCCGGCTGCTCCAGTCCGTGATCGCTGAGCGGTGCTGTTTGGCTGGCGGACATGGTCAGGCGCGCGCAGCCATAGAGCATCCCCGCCACCACCAGGTAGCCGAAGGCAACGGTCGGGCTCTGCGCCAGGCCGATCGCCTCGCTGTGCATGAACCCGAAGAAGGTCATTACGGAGCCGGCCAGCGCGAAGCCCGCCGCCCGGCCATAGGCGCGGTCGATGATGCAGGCCGTGACGGCCGCCAGGATCAGGCTGGTCAGGATGGCGCCGCTGCCGAGCAGTTCCAGCCCGTGGTAAAGCACGCCGCTGCCGGCCAGCTTGTCGATGCCGACCGCGGCGGCGTTGGTGCCGGCGGCGCCCAGTGCGTTGTCGATCATCAGCTTGCCCCAACCGGCCACCTGGGGAATCAGCGACAGGATGATGGCCGGGGCGTGGTTCTTGGGGGTTTCCTGGAAGGCCTGGGCGCCGATCAGCATGCCGATGTAGAGCAGGATCGGCGAGATGGCCACCACCGGAATCAGCGCCATCATCACCGCCAGAATGCCGAACCAGGACAGGATCAGCACCATCACGCCGGTCGCTGCCGAATAACCGATGCGCCCGCCGATGGCCTTCCAGCCCGGATGGCCGATGTACACAGCGTTGATGAAGGGGTTGCCCAGCAGGCAGCCGATCAAGCTCACCACGCCGTCGGCGGTGATGACGCGAGTGGTGGGGAAGTGGTCGCCGCCGGCCTCGGCGCTTTCCACGTTGTCCATGGCCTCGACCAAATCGTAGATGCCGAACGGAATGGCGGTGACCAGGATCACACTGAGGTATTCGAAGCCACCAAACACATGGCCGATCGCCGGCAGCGGCACCGAGAAGCCGAAGCTCGCGAACGACGCGCCGAGCTTGTCCAGACTCATGCCGCCGAAGTTGAAGCCAAACACAAGTCCGCCCCAGGCAATCAGCGAACCGACGCCGATCGCCACCAGACCGGCCGGGATGCCCTTCCAGTAGCGCACGCCGCCGAACCAGCTCGCCAGCAGGATGGCAAAGCAGGCCAGGCCGATCACCGGGTCCATGTACATTTCAAGCGCCGGGCGCATGGCAATGAAGGCGATCGACACGCCGGCGAGCGCCCCCAGCAGCGCCGCGCGCGGGGTGATCTTCTTGATCCACGGCGCGACAAAGCCGCCCGCCATGAGCACGAAGCTCTGCACGAACACCCAGGTCAGCCCGGCCTCCCAGCCCTTGATCGGGTCACCGCTGGCGGCCGCGATCGGCAGCATGATCACGAACACCACGACGAACATGTGCGGCACGCTGATGCCCGATGGCAGCGCGCAGACCGTGTCGCGGCCTTCCTTCTTGGCCAGCCGGTAGGCCAGCCAGGCGTAGTAGATCGTGGACAGGAACAGCATCAGCCCGGTGGCCGGCAGGATGCGTCCGAACACGATGTCGTCCGGCAGCTTGATGACGTAGCGCAGCAGCGCCGTCAGCGTGAGCAGGTTGACCAGGATGTTGGTGCCGAAGCCGAAGAAGGCGTTCCAGTCGCCGGGGCTCCACAGAGCGGGTTTGGATTCAGTCATGGTCAGGTCCCCCAAGATTAGGCAATGGATGACAAGCCCGCTGAGCTCGGGCTCAAGGCGGCCAGGATTCGCGTTGAATCGGATACCCAGCCGAAAATGCCGCCCTGCGCCGTGATCATGGCCAGAGCCGCCTGCTGGAATTCGGGAAAATAGGAGCCCACGGCGTCGGCGGGCACGATGCACTTGAAACCCCGGTCATTGGCTTCACGCACGGTGGTGTGCACGCACACCTCGGTGGTAACGCCACATACGATCAGTGACTGAATCCCCCCATTGGCGAGAATCAGCGCCAGATCGGTCTGGTAGAACGCCCCCTTGCCCGGCTTGTCGATCACGGGCTCGCCCGGTGCGGGCGCAAGCTCCGGGATAATGCCGTGACCCGGCTCGCCCCGGATCAGGATGCGCCCCATCGGCCCGACCTCACCAATGCGCCGGGGCGGATGACCGCGACTGATCTTGGCGGGCGGGGCATCGGCAAGGTCCGGCCGGTGTCCCTCGCGGGTGTGGATGACCAGCATCCCGACGCCCCGTGCTGCGACCAGTAAAGCCTTGCAGGGCGCAATGGTGCTCCGCAGCAGGGACACGTCATTGCCCAGCATCTCCCCGAATCCCCCCGGTTCGAGGAAATCGCGTTGCATGTCGATCAGGATCAGCGCAGTAGTAGCCGGTTCGAATCGAACCGGTTCGGGTTGGGCATCCAACAACAGCATGACAACCTCCCCGGCCTCTCAGCCACTTCATGCATCGTTGTATACAATGCAACGAGCGTACCACCCTGAATTTTCCATCCCTGGCGCCTCGAAAAGAATCAACTATTTGATTTTATTTTGGAAAAAATCCATGGGGCAAAGCCGTCCAGGGAATGGCGTGCACTCTCCTGGCACGACCGGCCGACTGCGCCCCAGACTGGCGCAGCCGCCTTCACAAAAAACGCACCGGCCGCGCCCAGATTGCCAGCACCACACACCCCAGCGGACTCTGCACCGCATGGCAGGAACCAGGCGCATTGACCAGCAAGGTGCCGGACGCATAGTGGCCGCGCTCATCCTGCTGGACGCCCTGTAGCACCAGGATGTGTTCATAGCCCTCATGGGCATGGGCGGGCACGCTGGCTCCCGGCGCGTAGCGCAGCAAGGCCGCGCGCGGACCGTCTGGGCCGGCATCGTAAAGGGGCACTTGTTCAACGCCTTCCCGAAACGGCTCCCAATGCCAGGCCGCGACGTCGAACGCGCCATTCTGAAACAGGGTCAAGATCCGGCTGGGGAAATCCGGTGCATCGCTCATCGGCCAAGCGCCGCGAGCAGGGCCGATGACTCGGCCACCGCGCCGAATACCCCGCCCTGCATCTTGATCATGTGCAACGCCGCGCGGTGATTACCGGGGTCCGTCGCGCCACAGCAATCCGCCAGCAGCAGGCACTCGAAGCCGCGGTCGTTGGCCTCGCGCATCGTGGTGTGCACGCAGACATCAGTCGTGATGCCGGTCAGGATCAGATTGCGCACGCCGCGCAAATTCAGCATGAGTTCGAGATCGGTGGCGCAAAACGAGCCCTTGCCCGGCTTGTCGATCACCGGCTCGCCGGGCAAGGGCGCCAGCTCCGGAATGATTTCCCAGCCCGGCTCGCCGCGCACCAGAATCCTGCCGCAGGGACCGGGGTCGCCGATGCCCGCGCCGATGCGCCGCGAGCGCCAGCGCTTGTTGGCCGGCAGATCGGCCAGATCGGGCCGATGCCCCTCGCGGGTATGGAAGATGTGGAAGCCTCCAGCGCGAAAGGCCGCGAGCACGGCGTGGATGGGCGCAATGGGTGCGCGGGTCAGCGACAGGTCGTAGCCCATCTTGTCGACATAGCCGCCGACACCACAAAAATCCGTCTGCATGTCGATCACGATCAACGCCGTGTTTTCCGGGCGCAGGTCGCCGTCGAAGGGCCAGGGATAGGGGTCGGCGTCGAGGGTGCGTTCGGCCATGGATTGAAACTCCTTGCGTTGTGCTACGGATTGTTCTGCAACAAGCGCGCCGCGCGACTTGTCTCAATGTCCCGCTGCCATGTGGCGGCCGATCTCGGCGCGATCGGCCATGGCAACGGGAACTTCGTGGACAATATGGCCGCCGCTGATCACCAGCAGGCGGTCGGCAA
>Ga0073926_10000223_pt1 | contig 12514 bp, 13 predicted proteins | sample GWRWmT4_4Nov14_FD_70189 | JGI IMG/M metagenome (GOLD analysis project Ga0073926, IMG submission 70189) | Sand microcosm microbial communities from a hyporheic zone in Columbia River, Washington, USA - GW-RW T4_4-Nov-14 | ecosystem: Engineered > Artificial ecosystem > Sand microcosm >...
CTTGACGAGATCGCCCAGCCGTTCAGTCTCACAGTCCAGAAGGAACGCCGACTCTTGCTGAACAATAAGGAAATCAAACAGATATTTGCCTTGCGGGGTCAATAGGGCCGCACTGATCGCCCGTGTCGCACTGACCAGATCCATATTATTGGTGATCAGGCCTTGCAGAAACGCCCGGGCCTCCGGGCCGCCAACTTCTATGACGCCACGTTCCGGAAGCAGGCAAATCTGAGCCGTAGCCATTCAACTTCTCCAGTTTGAGGTAATTATATGGGCTTTGTGATGTTGTAAGTCCAATTCCTTTGCTATTACAGCAAGATGAAAGTTCTTTTCATCACTTCTAATCGAATTGGCGACGCGATTCTCTCTAGCGGCCTGTTGGCCTGGCTTGTTGACACCTATCGCGAGGCCAGCTTTACCGTGGCGGCGGGTCCGGCGGCGGCGCCTTTGTTTTTGGATATTCCCCGCCTGGACAGACTCGTTGTACTCACCAAACAACCCTATGCCGGGCACTGGCGCGCCCTGTGGTGGGATTGTGTCGCCACAAGATGGGAAATGGTGGTTGATTTACGCGGTTCCGCGCTTTCCTGGCTGTTATGGACGAAGGCGCGCGCAGTGTACCGGCCGCAATTCACCCAGGAACATCGCGTGGTGCAATTGGCCCGGGTGCTAAAACTGGACGCACCGGCACAGCCGCGTATCTGGTGTTCCGGGGTGCGCTGGGACAGGGCCGATGTCCTGGTTCCTGCATCTGAGGGGCCCTTGCTGGCCCTTGGTCCTTCGGCGAACTGGTGCGGCAAGCAATGGCCGGCGGCCCGCTTTGCGGAACTGGTGGCGCGGCTTACGGCGGCGGATGGGTTGTTGCCCAACGCGCGGGTCATGCTGTTTGGCGGGCCGGGGGAACAGGAAATGGCGCAACCTTTATTACGGGCAATACCGGAATCCAGATGTATTGATCTGATCGGGCGCGTGGATTTGCTTACAGCCTATGCCTGTCTGCGCAAGGCGGCGCTCTATATCGGCAATGATTCCGGTCTCATGCATCTGGCGGCGGCGGCTGGCGTACCCACACTGGGTCTGTTCGGGCCAAGCAGGGAAGTGCATTACGCACCCTGGGGCGCCCATGCAATGGCAGTGCGCGGGCCGCAGAGTTTTGAAGATATTGTCGGCGCACCGGGCTATGATCACCGTTCCGGTCAATCTTATATGACAGGGCTTACGGTTGATCGGGTGTGCCAGGCCGCAGCAGAATTGTTGATACGATGAATGATCCCAAACTCAGCATTCTGGTAGTGGCGCATAATGAGGAAGAACATCTACCCGAATGTCTTGCGCGGCTGTTTTTTGCAGATCAGTTAGTGGTGGTTCTGGATCGTTGCACGGACCATTCGCGCGATATTGCCTTGGCGGCGGGCGCGAAACTTGTGGAAGGGGCATGGCCGCTGGAAGGGCCTCGGCGCAATGCCGGTATCGCGGCCTGTGATGGCCCCTGGATTCTTGAAGTAGATGCAGACGAGCGGGTGCCGCCGTCTTTGGCCACCGAAATTCTGACGGCGATAAAGTCTGCGGAGCAGGGCTATTTCCTGATTAAATTCGATAATTATATTGGCGCGCGGTTAGTGCGCCATGGCTGGGGCGCCTATAACGGGGCCAGCGCCGGGCCGCGCCTGTTTACCAAAGGGGCAAAAATCTGGGGCGGCCAACTTGTTCATCCGCGCATTGAATTATCCGGCGCGCGCCGTTGGTTGGACACGCCGATAGATCATTATGTGGATCGGGATATTTCTGATCTGATCGCCCGGTTTGATCGTTATACACAGGCGCGGGCGAAAGATTTGTGCGCATCGGGCCAGATCGGTTCGCTGGCCAGCAATGTCCGCCGCGTCTTTTCGCGCTTCTGGAAATCCTATGTCACCCGGCGCGGTTATCGCGAAGGGCTTTATGGAATTTTGCTGGGGTTATTTTCCGCCGCCTATCCATTGGTTTCCTATATCAGGGCGCGGCTGGAAGAGGCGGGCCGCTAGACGATGCGGGTATTACAGGTCATGGCCGGCGCACAGCATGGGGGGGCGGAACTGTTTTTCGAGCGCCTGTTGCCTGCGCTGGCGCGCGTGGGTGTTGCACAGCGCGCCATCATCCGCACCATGCCGGAACGCGCCGCGAGATTGCGATCGGCGCAGATTGAAACGATAGAATTGCGCTTTGGCGGGCCGTTGGATTTTTTTACGCGTGCCGCATTGCGGCGTGAGATTGCCGCCTTTCAGCCAGATCTCGCGCTGAGCTGGATGAGCCGCGCAACACAGAAAATGCCTGCGCGCCGTTTGGGGCAGGCGCGTCCCGTTCACTGTGCACGGCTGGGGGGCTATTATCCGCTAAAGCATTATCGTCATTGCGATCACCTGATCGGTAATACGCTTGATATTGTCGCCTATATTACTGCGCAGGGATGGCCTGCGGCGCGGGCGCATTATCTGCCGAATTTTGTCGATGCCCAAACGGCGCCGCCCCTGCCGCGTGACACATTTTCAACACCGGCGCATGTTCCCCTGTTGCTGGCTATGGGAAGATTGCATGCCAATAAGGGCTTTGACGTCTTGCTCATGGCGCTGGCGCAGGTGCCGGGGGTTCATCTGTGGCTGGCGGGCGAGGGGCCTGAAGAGGGGACGCTGCGCGCACTTGCGGCGCGTCTTGGGGTATCGGATAGAATATGTTTTCTTGGGTGGCGTGAAGATGGGCCCGCTTTAATGGCTGCGGCTGATTTATTAGTTTGTCCATCCCGCATTGAACCGTTGGGGAATGTCGTGTTAGAGGCATGGGCGTATGGGGTGCCGGTTATTGCGACGCGCGCGAGGGGGCCTGAAAAACTGATAGCAGATGGCGTCACCGGCGTCCTGGTGGATTGCAACGATGCGGACGGAATTGCGCGCGCAATCCGCAGGACAATCGGCGATGCGGCGTTCAGGGCCGATCTCATTGCCGCAGGTTTGCAGGCCCATGCGCGGAATTTTACGCAGGCGGCAGTCGTGGCGCGGTATCAGGCTTTTTTCGAAGAAGTAACAGCCTGATGTGCGGTATTGGCGGCTTCATGACACGCGATGGCAGCACGCCGCCCACACGATTGCTGGTGGATATGCTGCGTGCCTTGGGTCATCGCGGGCCCGATGGGGAAGGGCGCTATCTAGCGGGCGGGCTAGGCATGGTTCAGACGCGACTGGCCATCATCGATCTTGAAACCGGTGACCAGCCCTTCTACGAACCGGAAGGCGCGGCGCTGGTCGCCAATGGCGAAATTTATAATTATCTTGAGCTCACGCAGCTATTGGGGGATGTCCCGTTGCAAACCAAATCGGATTGCGAACCGGCGCTGTATCTGTATCGCAAATTTGGCGTGAGTTATGTGGATAGGCTGCGGGGCATGTTCGCCATCGCGCTCTATGATCCGCTAGAGGATGTGTTGCTGCTGTCGCGCGATCCCTTTGGCATCAAGCCGCTTTATTATGCCGAGATCGAACATGGTCTGCTGTTTGCCTCAGAGCCAGGTGTGCTGCTGGCCACCGGATTGATCAAGCCGGTGGTGCGCACCGAGGCGGCGGGTGAATTGTTGCAACTGCAATTCACGACCGGCAGGAATACGATATTCGAAGGGATTATGCGCGTCCTGCCAGGAGAAACGCTGGAAGTGGTGCGTGGCCGTATCGTCGATCGCCATCGCCGCAAGGCGCTGCCACAGGCCGTTGTTCGCGAACAGGATGAGGCCAGCGCCCTTGCTGAGCTGGACCGCGTACTGCTTGAAAGTGTGGCGATTCATCAGCGTTCGGATGTTCCCTATGGTCTGTTTTTATCCGGAGGAATTGACTCATCGGTGCTGCTGGCCTGTATGGCCAGATTGAATGATGAACCCGTTATGGCTTTTACGGCGGGCTTTTCTGGAACGGGTGTGCAGGATGAACGCGCGCATGCGCGCATGCTGGCGAAACATGCCGGCGCCACGCATATGGAGGTAGATGTAGGCGCAGACGACTTCTGGAATCTATTGCCGGAGATTGCCTGCTTTGTTGATGATCCAACGGCCGATTACGCCATCGTGCCAACCTATAAACTTGCTGCTGAAGCAGCCAAAGAACTAAAAGTTGTCTTATGCGGCGAGGGCGGCGACGAACTGTTTGCAGGCTATGGCCGCTATCGCAGCGTCTTGCGTCCCTTATGGCTGGGCGGGCGCACCATGCGGCCACGGGGGTTTCTCGATGGCCTGAATATATTGCGTGACGAAACGCCCAACTGGCGCGATGGAATTGTCGCAGCCGAAAGCCGCGTCAGCATGCGGGGTCAAAGTCCCCTGCAGCGGGCACAGGCGACGGATTGTGAAGACTGGCTGCCGAACGATCTGTTGATCAAGTTGGATCGCTGTCTGATGGCGCATGGCCTGGAGGGGCGCACACCATTGCTGGATCCTGAGGTGGCGCGCCTGGCCTATGGGTTGCCTGATCGCCTGAAGGTCATGGGCCGAAAGGGAAGAGGCAAATATTTGCTGCGCCGCTGGTTGCAACTGAATTTACCCGAAGCAGACGCATTTTCGGCAAAGCGCGGGTTTACCGTTCCAGTCGGTGAATGGATTGCGGCCAAGGCGGACCGCCTGGCGCCCCTGGTTGCGGCGCAGCCGGGAATTCTGGAGATGTGCAAACCGGAGGGCGTGCTTGCGCTATTTCGTGCGCTCGGGGGCCGTCGGCTGCATGGCCGCGCAGGACATGCGGCCTGGGTGCTGCTTTTCTATGCCCTCTGGCACCAGGCGCATATAATGAATGCGCGCCCGGGCGGGGATGTGTTCGACAGCCTCAGGGGGGCATCGTGATTGCTTGGACCCTGTTCGGGTCAGATGGAGCAGCCCGTCAGATGGAGCAGCCCTCAGATGGAGCAGCCCTCAGGTGGAGCAGCCCTCAGGTGGAGCAGCCCAAAGACTATTCCGGCTGATCCGTTATACCAGCGGCCCTATGCCCTGACCTGTCATCCTGAGCGAAGCGAAGGATCTCCCCGAAATGGATGGGGATTCTTCGCTTCGCTTATTGGTACCTGCATCTTCAGGCAGAATGACAATGAGTCTGTTCATGAGGCCGTTGGTATTATTTGCACCCCTGAAGACGCAGGTACCAATATGAACCTTCAGGAAAACAGGGTCTAGGCTACGGCGCCACCACTTTCGCGAATGGCTTTTTTACGCGCCAGTTTGCGTGCCCGGCGAACAGCCTCGGCCTTTTCACGCGCGCGTTTTTCGGATGGCTTTTCGAAGTGATTGCGCAATTTCATTTCACGAAACACGCCTTCGCGCTGCATCTTCTTTTTCAGCGCCTTCAGCGCCTGGTCCACATTATTATCGCGTACAACAACCTGCACGTATTCGTTCCAGTCGTAGTTAGAGTTAGAAAAGTTAGGGTTAGATAATGGCGGCCAAGGCCGTAAAAGCCTCGTGAGGGAGGAGCAATAGCCAAACTTTTGGGAAATGTCTACCTCCAACCGCCAGAATAATCAAAAACCCATAACTATCCGGATTTTAAGGGGATTAAGTGGCTTAAGGGGCGTGCATCCGTGCTTCGGCCAGGTCGGCGGCGATCATCTCGTTAATCAATTGCCGCAAATCAGCGGTTGGTGCCCAGTTCAGCCTGTTTCGGGCCTTGCTGGCGTCCCCACACAAATTCTCCGTTTCGGTGGGCCGGAAATAGTTCGAATCGACCACGACCAGGACATTTCCTGTCGCTGCATCGATACCGGTTTCATGGATGCCCGATCCCTGCCACTCCAGGCGTATGTCAACTTCTGCAAAGGCTTGTGTGGTAAAGTCGCGCACTGAATGGGTGGCGCCGGTTGCCAGAACCCAGTCCTCCGGCGTGGGGTGCTGAAGGATTCGCCACATGCCCTCAACATAGTCCCTGGCATGGCCCCAGTCGCGCCGGGCCTCAAGATTACCAAGATATAGCCGGGATTGCCGCCCAACCGAGATGGCGGCGACGGCGCGGGTTATTTTACGGGTCACAAAATCGTCCCCGCGCAGGGGGCTTTCATGGTTAAAGAGAATGCCATTGCACGCAAAAATCCCATAGGCTTCGCGATAATTGACGGTAATCCAGTGGCCATACAATTTTGCCGCCGCATAGGGGCTGCGCGGTGCAAAAGGCGTGGTTTCGCTCTGAGGAAACTGCGTTGCGTTGCCAAACATCTCCGAGGTGGAGGCCTGGTAGAATTTTGTCTGCCCCTCCAGCCCCGAAATTCGAATCGCCTCCAATATATGCAGTGGTCCGATTGCATTCACATTTGCGGTGTATTCTGGAATCTGAAAACTGACATCAACCTGGCTTTGCGCAGCCAGATTGTATATTTCGTCCGGTCTGGTTTCCTTCATGATTTGAACCAGATTGCCCGCATCGGTTACATCGCCAAAATGCAGGAAAAAATTGCTCTGATGTTTCTGATGTTCATGTGATGGATGATAGAAACGGTCTACACGCCCGGTATTGTGCAATGACGCGCGCCGGCGCAGACCGTGCACTTCATAACCTTTGGCAAGCAACAGGGCTGTGAGATAGGATCCGTCCTGGCCGGTAACGCCCGTGATCAACGCCACTTTTCGCGACACTATTTGATCTCCCGTTTGCAGATGCGCCCATTAAGCTATGTGCAGGTCTGCCGGGCAAGGGTAAACTTGTCTTGCCCTTGGCCGCATAAAATCCAATAATCACGCCCGATAGATTATTTCATAACAACATCGAACTATTGAGGAATCCATGTCGAAAGAACCTGTGACGCCGGTGCCGGCAGCAACCTTAATGCTGATAAGAGATGGGGCTGAGGGGCTGGAAGTCTTTATGGTGGAGCGCCACCATCAGATAGATTTTGCAACCGGCGCGCTGGTTTTTCCGGGCGGAAAAATCGATAAAGCGGATTTTGACCCGGGGATTCGTGTCCGCTGCGAAAATGCGGACCAGTTTTCTGATCTGGAACTGGCGCTTCGCGTCGGAGGCATTCGCGAGGCGTTCGAAGAGTGCGGCGTGCTTCTGGCGCATGATGCGGGTGGCGCGGGCCTGATCGCTGCGTCCAGGTTGGCGGGACTGGAGCATTATCGCAAGAAGCTGGTGGATGGGGAGATAACCATGCTGGATTTTCTGCTTGCGGAAAATCTGGTGCTCTTGCCGGAAAATTTGGTGCCTTTCGCCCATTGGCTCACACCCCCCATGGTGCCGAAGCGGTTTGACACGCATTTTTTTATTATTGAAGCGCCGGTCGATCATATTGCGTTGCATGACGGCCATGAATCGGTCGATTCGGTATGGATTAGTCCCGCCAAGGTGCTAGAAGAAGGCGATGCTGGGCGGCGAACGGTTATCTTTCCAACCCGCATGAATGTACAAAAGCTGGGCCATTCCAAATCGGTGGCTGACGCGCTTGCGAAGGCCAAGGCTAGCAGGATCGTCACCGTTTTGCCTCAGATGATGAAAGGCGAAAATGGCCCATATCTTAAAATTCCCGAGGAAGCCGGTTACGATGTTTCTATTCACCCCTTACCGGAAGGGCGCGGCTAGCGGCCTGCGCGCCGTTTTTTTTCTGACGTTCATTCTGCTGACCCCGGATTTTGCGCTTGCGCAATCCATACCCGCGCCAGCGCCTGACTTTACGTTGCTCGAAGAAGTTTTTACTGTCCGCAATGTCGCGGTGGACGAAAGCGATAAAACGGCTTCGGCTGCGCGCGAGATTGCATTGCGTGCGGCGCGGCGTATGGCGTTCAGCCGCCTGAGCCGGCGCATTGTGCTGCCCGAAGATTTGGTTCGGTTGCCCTTGCCCACGGATGATGCGTTAGCGAATTTGGTGACGGATTTTGAAGTTACGCAGGAAAAAAGCAGCGGACAACGTTATCTGGCAACTCTAACCCTTCGCTTTGCGCCGGAAAAGATGCGCGCCTTGCTACAGGGCGCCAATATCCGTCACAGCGAAACCGGCGCCCAACCTGTGCTTGTGATACCGGTTCTGGAGGGACCAGGGGGGCGGATTTTGTGGGAGGCTAACGCCTGGCGTGATGGCGTGAGCGCAGCCCTCTCGCAGACCGGGGCATCGGATGACCGGCTGGCGCCCCTGGTTTTGCCTAGGGGTGATTTTGAGGACGTGTCAGCCGTTACGCCGGATCAGGCAATAGCGGGGGATAGAACCCGTCTGGATATTTTGATGCGCCGTTACAAGACCGCTGATATTCTGATGATGCATGCCGTGCAATCCTCGGCCCCTAACTCGAATGGCGGGGCGGCTTTCGATGTGAGCCTCAACCGTCTTGGCGTGCCTGAAGAAAGACTGCAAATAGAGCGCTTTGAAGCAGCTCCGGGAGAGCCAGCGGAATCTGTTTTGAAGCGCGCGGCAGGCGCGCTGGTACGCGCGGCCGAAGATGCCTGGCTCTCTGAAACCGCGCTTGACTTCGCACTACAGGCCTCGCTGGAGGTTGTCGCCCCGCTGAGTACGCTGGAGGACTGGTTGGCGTTGCAGAAGCGCCTGAAAGACACCCCGATGATCCGGCAGGTTGATCTGCGGGCCTTGTCGGTAAAAGGCGCGCAGGTGAATTTGCATTATCTTGGGACACCGGAAAAATTGGCGGCCGCATTGTCAAAAAATGGGCTGGTGCTGACGCAGGATTCTGGACGTTGGCAACTTAACTGATTGCGTCATGGGGTATTCGTGAATATCGCTAATCTTGTCACGCTTTTGCGCTTGCTGCTGGCGCCGGTGGTTATATGGCTGTTGCTGGAAGGTCAGCCCGGCGCCGCCTTCGCGTTGTTTCTGTTTGCGGGAATTACCGATGCAATTGATGGCATGATCGCAAAGCGCTTTGGTCAGGAAACGGAACTCGGCGCCTATCTCGATCCGGTCGCGGACAAGGCGTTACTGGTCAGCATTTTTGTAACGCTTGGCGTCTTGCAGGCCTTGCCGACCTGGCTTGTCCTGCTGGCGGTTAGCCGGGATGCATTGATCGTTGGCGGTGTTTTATTGTCCTACACGCTGGGCAATCCAGTGGCAATGAACCCGCTGCCGATCAGCAAGGCCAATACGATGCTGCAAATCATCCTGGTGGCCGCAGTGTTGGCGCACATGGCTTTTAGCGGGCAATCAGATAGTCTGATTACACAAATGATTGACTATGCAGTATGGTTGACGGCAGCGACAACCGCAGCCTCGGGCGCGGCTTATATCTATACCTGGGTTAAAACGATGAATGCCAGCGGCGAAGCGCATGATGGCTGAGCCAATAAGCCAGCGCAACCAGATCCTGTTCTGGCTGGCGGCGGCGATCGCTCTGGGGTTGCTGCTTTATCTGCTGCGCGGGGTGCTATTACCGTTTGTGGCGGGAATGGCGATTGCCTTTCTGTTCGATCCTGTGGCTGATCGCCTGCAACAGTCAGGACTATCGCGCATAACAGCGACGACGCTGATCACGGCGGGATTTTTCCTGATCGTTATTATGGTTTTCATATTGCTTGCGCCGGTTATTGCAAGCGAAGTGCAGTCCTTTGTCTTGGCCCTGCCGGGATATGTGGAGCGTGCGCGTCAATTGCTGGAAATGCCCGCCCTGGAACGGCTTCGGCAGCTACTTGCAGATTCATCCGGCGCAAATCAGCCGCAACAGTTTTCCAGCATGATCGGCGATGTCGCGGGCTGGGCTGGCGGTCTGCTGGCGCGGGCGTTAAGTGGCGGCCTGGCGGTGTTCAATGTGCTTTCGCTGCTGTTTCTGACCCCCTTCGTATCATTTTATTTACTGCTGGACTGGGATTTGATGGTGGCGCGGATGGACAAGTTGCTGCCGCGCAAATATGCGCCGACCATACGGCAGCTAGCCATTGAAATTAACGAAATGCTGGCCGGATTTGTTCGTGGACAGATTAGCGTGTGTTTCTTGCTGGCGATATTTTACGCAGTCGCTCTCTCTCTTGCCGGACTTCAATTTGGATTGATCGCAGGTCTGGTCGCGGGTGGACTCAGCTTTGTGCCGTTTTTGGGTGCGATTACCGGGCTTGTTGTGTCGCTGGGTTTAGCCTTCGTGCAATACTGGCCGCAGATCACGCCCATCGGAATCATCGTCGCCATCTTTGTGGCGGGGCAGGCTCTGGAAGGCAATGTTCTCACGCCACGGCTGGTGGGCAAGCGGGTAAGGCTGCATCCTTTGTGGATCATATTTGCGTTGCTTGCATTCGGAAGCCTGCTTGGCTTCACCGGTATGCTGCTTGCCGTGCCACTGGCCGCCACCATGGGGGTGCTGGTCCGGTATGGCGTGTCGGTTTACACACAGAGCCCTCTATTTCTTGAGCCTGGCGCTCCGGATAGCGCGGCGGGGGGAGACGCGGGTGACTCGGCAACTGGTCCTTGATTTACCGCACCGTCCAGCGCTGGGCCGGGAGGATTTTCTGGTTGCAGCCTGTAACGAAGGCGCCGTCGCCTGGATTGATCGCTGGCCGGATTGGCAGGGCGGCGCGTTAGCGCTTTTCGGTGCTTCCGGATCCGGCAAAAGTCATCTCGCAGAAGTCTGGCGCGCCAGAAGTGGCGGGACGCTTGTTGATTGCGCAAATCTTACCGTAGATGCAGTGCCCGGCCTGGCCAGGCAGGGCGCAGTTGTTCTGGACAATGCCGAGCAGATCGCTGATATGCGGGCCCTGCTCCATCTCATAAATCTGCTGCGGCAGGATGGGGGCTATCTATTGTGTTTGTCCACGCGCGCGCCGGGACATTGGTCCATTCCTTTGCCTGATTTGCGTTCACGGTTGAACGCCATGCAGTCTGTGGGAATAGCGGAACCCGACGATCATCTGCTTGGCGCGGTAATAATGAAGTTGCTTTCGGATCGGCAACTGCGTCCGCCCCTGGACGTCATAAGTTTTCTTGTAGCGCGAATCGAGCGTTCTTTCGCCGCCGCACGCGCCGCGGTTGTTGCGCTGGACAGGATGGCGGCGGGCGAATTACGCCCGGTGAACCTGGCGTTAGCCCGCAAGGCTCTGGCGCACATGCAGGAAATCGGTGATAGTAGTCAGGTCTGAATAAGGGAGAAACAATCCATGGATCTTGGCATCAAGGGTAAGTCTGCGCTGGTTTGTGCAGCAAGCAAGGGACTGGGCAAAGCCTGCGCCATGCACCTGGCCAATGAGGGCGCGTTGGTTACCATTACCGCGCGCACAGAAAGGGATCTGGAATTGGCGGCTGCGGATATTCTGTCTGAAACGGGCGCAAGGGTGACGTGGGCGGCAGGCGATCTGGCGACAGAGGAAGGCCGCCGCGCGGCGCTCGCGGCGTGTCCCCAGCCAGACATTCTGGTCAATAATTGTGGTGGCCCGCCAATGGGTGACTTCCGGCAGCTTACACGCGAAGACTGGATCAGGGCGTTCGACGGCAACATGCTCAGCGCCATTGAAATGATGAAGGCAACCATTGACGGCATGATGGCGCGCAAGTTCGGACGCATCGTCAACATCACCAGTGCGACTGTAAAAAATCCCATTGCCATGCTGCCGCTTTCTAACGGCATTCGGGCTGGATTAACGGGATTTGTAGCCGGTTTGTCGCGTGAAACAGTGCGCCATAATGTCACCATCAACTGCCTGCTTCCCGGCGCGCACGACACGGCGCGCCTGCGTGCAACCTATGAAGGTAGAGCGAAAAGCGCAGGCGTCGATGTTGAGGAATTGGTCAAGCGAGACGCCGCAATGAACCCGGCGGGGCGCATGGGCACACCTGATGAGTTTGGCGCAACCTGCGCGTTTTTGTGCAGCCAGTATGCGGGCTTTATTACGGGGCAGAATCTGGTGGCCGATGGTGGCGCCTATCGCGGCATGCTCTGAATTCAACCGGAATATCATAAATGCTTAGTAAACACGGCATTAGTATGGGGGCGGGCTGAATTTCCAGGCAGGAGCGGGATATGAGCGAGGCGGGCGCGGCAAAGGGTGACAAAGGGCATGCAAAGGCGGCTACGGATAATCTGGCCGCCATGCCTCCGGGTGATTTGTTTATTAATCGGGAAATGTCCTGGTTGGCGTTCAACAAAAGGGTATTGGAAGAATCCGAAAACACGGCGCATCCGATTCTTGAGCGGTTGCGGTTTCTTTCCATATCTGCCTCAAACCTGGACGAATTTTATTCCGTGCGGGTTGCGGGGCTGCACGCGCAAATTCGGGCCGGCATAACGGGGCAAAGCCAGGATGGCCTGGCGCCTGTCGAGCAGTTGGAGCTCGTGCATGCCGCGGCGGTTTCCTTGATGGCCGCCCAGGCTGACTGCTGGGACGCATTGAAAAAAGAGCTTCGCAAGGCAGGTATTCTGGTTTTGTCCGGAGGCGAACTTGACGAGGCGGATATGCTCTGGCTTGAGGATCAGTTTCTCAGCAGCTATTTTCCGATTCTGACGCCATTGGCGATCGATCCGGCGCATCCTTTTCCATTCATCCCGAATTTTGGTTTTTGCGTTGTCATGCAACTGCGCCGCCGGTCGGATGGACGTATGATG
>Ga0073926_10000228_pt1 | contig 12426 bp, 10 predicted proteins | sample GWRWmT4_4Nov14_FD_70189 | JGI IMG/M metagenome (GOLD analysis project Ga0073926, IMG submission 70189) | Sand microcosm microbial communities from a hyporheic zone in Columbia River, Washington, USA - GW-RW T4_4-Nov-14 | ecosystem: Engineered > Artificial ecosystem > Sand microcosm >...
CCCTGGACATCACACCTAGCTGACGTTGGGGTTGCGATGGGCGGGGCCGTGAGCTTCTTCGCAATGGGTGCTGGGTTGACTCGGACCTGACAGTGTCGGTTCGGCGTGGTCGACCTGCAAGGTGGCGTGTTCGATGTGGTAGTCACGCAAAATCTGCTCGGCCAGCGCACTGCGGGCGACGTGGCAATCAGATCCCGGCTGGACCAGCACATGCGCGGAGAGCGCTGGCGATCCGGACGTAATCTCCCAGATATGAAGGTCGTGCACTTCAACAACCGCGTCTAGCGCAGCCATTGCACGCCCGACCTGGTCGGGGTCAATGTCGGCCGGCGCTGCCTCGAGAAACACGCGGGTTGACGCGCGGACGAGGCCGATACCCGCTTTGAGCATGAGCGCCACCACTACTAGCGAGGCGATAGCGTCGGCGCGCGCGAAACCGGTCACGATGATGACCGCGCCGGCGATTGCCGTGGCGATGAACGCGAACAAATCGTTGAGAATATGTTGGAACGCACCTTCAACATTCAGACTCGTACGGTTGGCGCGACTGATCATCCAGCTGGCAGCCACGTTCACCACCACCCCGACCAACGCAGTGATCAGCACCAGAGTGCCGGTTACCTCGGGTGGATTGATCAGCCGCCGAATAGCCTCGAACCCGAGCCATCCCGCCAACACCAGCAAGGTCAGCCCGTTGATTTGCGCGGACAGGATCTCGGCGCGTTTCCATCCGAAGGTCATCCGTCCTGTCGCTGGGCGGGCGGCGAGGTTGATTGCCCACAGGGCCAGCGCGATCGATGCGGCGTCGGTGAGCATGTGTGCAGCGTCGGACAGCAACGCCAGGGACCCGGAGACCACACCAACGACCACCTCGCCGAGCAAGAACACGACGATGATGGCCAGGGCACCGCCCAGCCAACGTTTATCGCTGTCGGCCGACGCGCCGTGCGCGTGCCCTCCAGCCCCGTGTGCGTGATCATGTCCAGCACCCATTTACTTTTCTCCTCGCGTCGCAGCAGCCGACTGATAGTATGCACATGTAGCGATATGTGCAACCATGGCGGTGGCATCTCCGATGCCGGGTAGTCGCGAAGAAACAACGGCGTGTGGTTGCCCCGAACCGGCAGGCATTAACGGTGGGGCGGGTAGAACTCAAGACGTCGCTCCACAGCGCATTCGCACTAGTGCGTGACTTTCGTGCGGTTGCCAACGACCCTGATAGGTAGCGAGACAGACCAGTGGTGAACGCCTCTAGCCGCCTACCGAAGCGCGCCGGCGCAACGAAAACCGACCAAGCGACGGCCTACCGGACCGACCTCGACGGCCTCCGCGGCATCGCCATCACGCTCGTCGCCTGCTTCCACATCTGGTTCGGCCGGGTGTCCGGTGGCGTCGACGTCTTCCTCACCCTGTCCGGCTACTTCTTCGTCGGCTCACTGCTCAAGCACGTCATCGTCACCCAGAGTCCGTCGGTCACGCTGCGCGATGCGGTCAATCCGCTGACCCGCCTCACCCGGCTCGCCCGCCGCCTGCTCCCCGCCCTCGTCACGGTCCTGCTGGCGATCACCGTGTTGACCGTCGTGGTGTTGCCGCAGACGCGGTGGGTCGCGACCGGCCGCGAGGTCGTCGCCAGCGCGCTGTACTACCAGAACTGGTTCCTGGCCTTCAATTCCCAGGACTATGCCGCGGCCAGCTCGGCCAACAGTCCGCTGCAACACCTGTGGTCGATGTCGGTGCAGGGACAGTTCTTCGTCGTCACGATCCTGAGCGCCCTGGCGTTCGGTGGTGTCATCAAGCTGGCCTCGACCGTGGTCCCGCAACTCCGGCGGCCGGTGGTGATACGCACCGTCGTGGCCCTGGCGATCATCGGCGTCGCGGCCGTCTCGTTCTACTGGGCGCACATGCGCATGCCGGTCAACCAGCAGTTCAACTACTACGACACGATCGCGCGGACCTGGGAGCCGCTGGCCGGCGGTCTGCTCGCGGTGTGGATGCCGCGGTGGCGGGTACCGACCATCCTGCGCAACCTCGTCGCGGTGGCGGCGCTCGCTCTGATCGTCACGTGCGGCTGGTGGATCGTGGGCGTCGAGTCCTATCCCGGTCCCCTGGCGCTGGTGCCGGTGCTGGCGACGCTGGCGATCATCTGGTCGGGCGCGACGGCCACCCAGCGCGGTGACCGTGTCGCGATGCCGGTGATCAATCGGGGACTGGCGAGCCGGTTCCCGGTGTGGCTGGGATCGATCTCCTACGCGCTGTACCTGTGGCACTGGCCGCTGCTGATCTTCTACCTTGCCTGGCGCGAGAAGAACCACGCGAACTTCGCCGAGGGTGTCGTGCTGATCGCACTGTCGATCGGGCTGGCGTGGCTGACCAAGCGGTACGTCGAGGACCCCCTGCGCGTACGACGCTCGACCGGCAAGGTCGACCACCGGACCGCCGACGGGGCAGGCACCGCCGCCTCGACGCGTGACCCGGTGTTGGCGCCGATCTCACGTCGACGACGGGTCGGCGCGACGATGCTGAGCTACTCCGGAGCCCTGACCACCGTGCTCGTGGTCGGCGTACTCGTCACCGGCATCGGCATCAAGGCGTGGGAACGCCACGTCGACAACATCGTCGTCGACACCACAAACCTCGACCCGCGCATCTACCCGGGGGCCCGCGCGCTCATCGAGGGTGTCCCGGTCCCCACCGTCGACCCGGTGCCGAAGGCACTCGAGGTCGTCAAAGATTTTCCGGAGACGTCGACCGCCGGACACATCAGCAACTTTCAACAATCTGAGGTTCGCACGGGCATCTACGGCGATCCGAGTGCGACTAAGACGATCGCCCTCGCGGGCGGCTCACACGCCGAGTACTGGATCTCCGCGCTCGACATGCTGGGCAAAAAAAACCACTTCCGCGTCACCACCTACCTCAAGTTCGGGTGCCCCCTCTCGGCCAATCCGAACGTATCGGTCGACGGCGTCCCCTACCCCGGGTGCTACACCTGGGTAGGCAAGGTGATGGACCGACTCATCGCCGACCGACCCGACGCCGTCTTCACCAACTCGACCCGCCCGAAGGACGGGATCGTCGGCGAATGGGTGCCACCGGACTACCTCCCGATCTTCGACCGCTTCAACAAGGCGGGAATCCCTGTGCTCGGCGTGCGCGACAGCGTCTGGCCGCACAACGGCAAGGGCGCCATCGACAGCCCTACCTGCCTGGCCAAGGGTGGCACCGCGAAATCCTGTGGCACCCCTCGTGACCCCGAATACCGAACGGAGAACCCGACAAACGCAATCGTCAAAAACTACCCCAACATTTACCCACTCGATCTCAGTAACGGGTGGTGTACCGCCACCTTGTGTCCGGCCATCATTGGCAACATTTCCGTGTACCGCGATTGGCATCATCTCAGCGCAGCGTTCGTACGGAGCCTCGCACCGGAACTCGAACGGCAGATGAAACCGTTTATTGACGGGTTGTGACTCCAACCGCGCCGTCAGACATGAATCGGTGCGGTTGGTTGGGATACGAACCTGCGATGCAGCATTGTGCGTCCTGGCGTCGGTACCGATCACCCGCGTACATCAGTCGACCGGTCGCGCCAGAGGAGTTAAGGCTGCTTGAGATTTTCGGGATGAGTACGCACCCATTCCCGAGCGCGCCGACCCGACCGCGACATCCGTGCGCTCACTGCGGTGGAGCACAACGGAATCTCGTCGCTCAGGCCGTGCTTCGACCTGTAGACGGCGATTGCGATTTTGTGAATGTGTGTGATGTGACGCGACAGCGATCGAAACCGTAGCCCACATTCGTGACAGGCCACGGTCTCACCGTCATCGTCGAGCCGTCCGTAACTGATTGTCGTGTTTGGCTCAGCAACTATGTTTAAACCCCCCGTGCGCGACACGAACAATTCCGTACGGTCCATTTTCTGGCACCCTGCCTCTAACGTTCTTTACTGACTTCGCCTATAAATCGGGGAAAACGCTGTAGCGCTGAATGTTGCTCCCAGCGAAGACACCGAAATCGCCACCACCACATGGTACATAGGTCCAGTGGCCCCATGACTCCAGCAACCTGAGTCGGCGATGCACGAATTTGTGGGATGTAATAGCGTAAAGCCAACGTAGGTCACGATGAAAACGAAACTCGCAATGTACACCACCGCAACAACCGCAAACCATCGCGGAACGTGTAGCCGACGACGACCCGCGCCATCGGACTGACCAAACTGAGCTCCGTCGGTCATATCAGCCGGGTGAAGGAGGTTTGGTATGACCCGTCGGCGAATGGCGCCTGAACAGCCGTCGCCAGCGATACCTCAGTTGTCCTCCGCTTTTGACAATCACGAATACAAACGAGATCGGTACTGCCCACGTAGCGCCCGCTGAGATTGCAGATACAGACTGGCCGGTAGCCCCTTGCACGATCGGGCGTCATCAATTCGGATCGGTTGATGCTTCGTGTGCTCCGACGGTGAGGGGATCACGGCGAGCTTTCTCGGCTTTGTTACTCATACGTCCGACGTGTGATTCGGCGTGCATGCGGTCGACCATGTGCGGGTAGTGCAACTCGAATGCGGGACGTTCGGAACGAATCCGCGGTAGCTCGGTGAAGTTGTGGCGCGGCGGCGGGCAGCTGGTTGCCCACTCGAGGGAGTTGCCGAAGCCCCATGGGTCGTCGACGGTCACGACCTCGCCGTACCGGTAGCTGCGGAACACGTTCCACAGGAACGGCAACGTCGACAGGCCGAGGATGAATGCACCCACCGTCGAGATGACGTTCAGGGTGGTGAACCCGTCCGAGGGCAGGTAGTCGGCGTAGCGACGGGGCATGCCGGCGTTGCCCAGCCAATGCTGTACCAGGAACGTGGTGTGGAAGCCGATGAACGTGAGCCAGAAGTGGATCTTGCCCAACTTCTCGTCCATCATTCGACCGGTTATCTTCGGAAACCAGAAATAAATACCCGCATAGGTGGCGAACACGATGGTGCCAAATAGCACGTAGTGAAAGTGCGCCACCACGAAGTAGCTGTCGGAGAGCTGGAAGTCCAGTGGAGGGCTGGCCAGTAGAACACCTGTTAAGCCACCAAAAATGAACGTCACGATGAAACCGATGGAGAACAACATCGGTGTTTCGAACGTCAAATGCCCCTTCCACATTGTGGCTATCCAGTTGAAGAACTTCACCCCGGTGGGCACCGCGATGAGGAACGTCATGAAGGAGAAAAACGGAAGCAGTACTGCGCCCGTGGCGTACATGTGGTGCGCCCAGACAGCGACCGACAGCGCTGCGATGGCCAACGTGGCGTAGATCAACCCGGAGTATCCGAAAATGGGTTTGCGCGAGAACACTGGGAGAATTTCGGAAACGATGCCGAAGAACGGCAAAGCAATGATGTACACCTCGGGGTGTCCGAAGAACCAAAACATGTGTTGCCAGAGAATGACTCCACCGTTGGCGGGGTCGAAGAGATGCGCCCCGAACTGTCGGTCAACCTCTGCTCCGAGGAGTGCAGCGGTGAGCAGCGGGAAAGCCAGCAGTATCAAGATGCTGGTGACCAGGATGTTCCAGGTGAAGATGGGCATGCGGAACATCGTCATGCCGGGGGCGCGCAAACACACCACGGTGGTGATCATGTTGACCGCACCGAGGATGGTTCCCAGACCGGACACGACCAGACCCATGAACCACAAGTCGGCGCCGGCACCCGGGGAATGAATCGCATCGCTAAGCGGCGTGTAGGCCGTCCACCCGAAGTCCGCAGCACCACCTGGCGTGATGAAACCGGCCACTGCCACTGTGGAACCGAAAAGGAAGAGCCAGAAGCTGAACGCGTTCAGCCGAGGAAACGCAACATCAGGCGCGCCGATCTGAAGAGGCAAAACAAGATTGGCGAAACCGATCACGATCGGCGTCGCATACATGAGCAACATGATCGTGCCATGCATGGTGAACAGCTGGTTGTACTGCTCGTTGGACAGAAACTGCATACCGGGCGCCGCGAGCTCGCCTCGCATGAGTAGCGCCATCAAACCACCGACCAGGAAAAACCCAAAGCAGGCCACGATGTACATGACGCCGAGGACCTTGTGGTCGGTCGTGGTGACCATCTTGTAGATGAACGAGCCCTTCGGGCCCGTGCGGGCAGGGAAAGGGCGTTCCGCAACTAATGGATCAGTTGGGTTGTCAAACGTGGTCACACACTGGACCTTCCACTCGAACGCAACGTGCGAAACCCAAATACTACGCGGCATAATAATTGGTGTCCATGCCGGTGGTTCACCACGCTGGATGCTCGCCTGGTCGACCTACGGTGTCGATCTGCACGGTTGCGTGTGTGAGCCCATAGGAGTCAGACAGCTGCCGACGGACATCTGCCAACACCGCGTCGCGATCAACGTCAGGCCCCACCACGAGGTGCACCGTGCCCACCTCCATCCCCGACGTGAGGGTCCAAACGTGCAGATCGTGGACCTGTTCGACGCCGGACAGCTTGAGCAGTCCGGCTTGCACGGTGGCGACGTCCATGGTGTCCGGTGCGTGCTGCAGCAGTATTCGAACGGCCTGACGCCCCAACGAGAACGCCCGGGGCAGGACGAACAAGCCGATGCCGACGCCGATGAGGGGATCTGCGTAACGCCAGCCGAAGATGATCGTGACGAACCCGCTGAGCAGCACGCCCACGGACCCGATCATGTCCGCCATCACCTCGAGGTATGCCCCACGAACGTTGAGACTTTCCTTTGCGCCTGACCGAAGCAGCAGGAAGGCCGCGACGTTCAACCCGAGCCCCACGAGGGCAACGATGACCACAGGCAGACCCGGAACCTCCGGTGGATCCGACAGGCGCTGAGTCGCTTCGAACAGGATCCAGGCGGCCACCGCAAACAGCAGGAACGAGTTGAACAGCGCGGCGAAAACCTCCGCGCGGTAGAGCCCGAAGGTCTGCCCGGGACGCGAGGCGCGCCGCTGCGTGAGAATGACCGCCAGCAATGACATGAAGACACCGAGCACGTCGGTGAACACGTGGGCGGAATCGGACAGCAACGCCAACGACGACGTCACTAACCCCACCGACACCTGAATGACAAAGGTGAGCAGTCCCAATCCCAGCGCCATCTGCAACCGGCGCACATGCCGACCAGACGCGCTCGCCGCTCCCCCCGGCCGAACACCGTGATCGTGATTGTGTCCCGCACCCATACCCGCCGCCTCCTGGCCTACCCCAACGTATGCATGATGTCGCATACGTGCGTCACCTACGCTAGCCGACGATGAGCCCGAAAAACTACTTCGAATAGTAGTAAGGTCTGGTGATTTCCAGGGCTGCTCACCAAGACAGGGGCCGACGCGTGGCACGACACCGGATGTACGACGTGCGTGACGTCGACGTTCCGGGACGTCATCGCCGTGACATCGGGATCCCATCTGGTCCCCATCGGGATGCAGGTGACTCGGTAGCCGCCTGCTCACCATCGTTTTGGAGTGAGACCGTCGAGACCGGTCGGCAACCACCCTCGGCGCTAGCTTTCGCATCGGCACCACCTGTCTCGGTTGTCGACACTGTCGACCTCACCGAGTTGCTTCACCCAGTTCTGATTGGCCTGGCACCCTGGGAACGAACATGGTGTCGACTACCGGCTGAGACCGACGTTATCGAGTCACCGGTCCCGGCTCGATCGGCGCCGCGACGACGAACACCAACCGGAGTCACGGTTGCTCTTGTCGCCGCGTCACTCGGGGCTTTCGTCGCCGCGGCGTGGACCGCAGCACCCATGGGTGAGGGACCCGCGGCGGCGGACCTAGCATCAGACCCAGGGGCAATCGCGTTGGTAGCGCCCACGTCCCCGGCCCGGCGGCAGTCGTTTCGCCCGCCCCCCCGACCGACCGCGACGAAAGTTGAACCCAGCCGACCATCCAAGGCTCCTGACCATCCGCTGTCAGCAGCCCCTGTCGTCGGCACCTTGACCTCAGGATTCGGCGCCCGATGGGAAACCGTCCATTACGGCCTGGACATCGCCAATGCCATTGGGACGCCGATCGTGTCGGTCACAGACGGCGTGGTGATCGAATCTGGTCCGGCCAGTGGTTTCGGGCTGTGGGTGCGGATTCGTCAGGACGACGGGACCATTGGCGTCTACGGGCATATCAACGAAAGTTTGGTGTCCGCCGGTCAGCGAGTGCTTGCAGGGCAGCGGGTCGCCACGGTCGGCAACCGGGGAAACTCCACCGGGCCGCACCTGCACTACGAGGTGTGGCAATCTGAATCATCAAAGCTCGACCCGATGGCCTGGCTCAGAGCGCGTGGCGTCGCGCTCCAATGATATTTTTCGACAGCACATAGCGACGAGGTGGACAGACAATGAAGCACTTGGGTTCACTCGAATCCGACGTCATGAATGCCTTGTGGGACGCGGACCGCCCCATGTCCGTCCACGACATCATCGATGCGTTGCCCTCTCATGAGCTTGCGTACACGACGATCCTGACTGTGGTGACGAATTTGTTCACCAAAAAGTTCGTCACCCGCGAGAAGGTCAGTCGGGCGTACCTCTACTCGCCCGCCGAAACCCGTGAGGAGGCGACCTCGAGCACCCTCCGGGAGATACTCGACACCAGCCGCGACTCACCCGCTGTCCTGATGCATTTCGCGCAGACCATCACCCCGGAAGAACTCGACGCGCTGCGCGACCACCTTCCGCCGCGTCGTCGCAAACGCCGATGACCCTCGCGCTGACATTCGTCGTAACAGCGGCCCTCCTCGGGTTCGCCGCGCCGCGAGTCCTGGCGCAGATGGCTCGTTACGCCTCACCGCGAATTCAACTGCTTGGCTGGATCGCGAGCCTGGTGGCGTTCGGCTACGCCGTGATATCGGCCGTGACGATCGCCGCATGGCCCAACCACGCCCCAGCCGAACAAATCACCGAGATCTGGACCCGCTGTCTGAGCTCGGCCGCCCACGCCGTGCAGCCATGGCTCGACGAACTCATCATCGCGGCTGCGATAATCGTCGCAATCGCAGCCGCCTGCCGAACCATGCTCTGCGCGCGCCGACAGAAACGCGCACGTTCATCGATCCTTGACTACCACCGCGATGTCGTCGCGGTGGTAGCACGAACCGAGGAGGGCGAGCACAGAATCATGTGGCTCGACCACCCGGTACCCATGGCGTACAGCGTCGCCGGCAAACCGGGGTTCGTAGTCGCAACCGAGGGACTCACCGCATGCCTCACACCGCGAGAGCGACAAGCCGTACTCGCACATGAGCACGCGCACCTCGATCACCGCCACCACCGGATTCAAACGGTGTGCGGCGTGCTGGACGCGGCCCTACCGTTCATTCCTCTTCTCCACCAAGCCCCGGCGGCCGTGGCGGCGCTTCTCGAATACGAGGCAGACCGATCTGCGGCGAACGCAACGAGCGCCCAGGCTGTGCGATCGGCGTTGGTCCGCGTCACTGAGAACTCGTTCGGGGCGAAACTGCCGCCCAGCCCGTGCACACGGTCGCGCCTACAGCATCTCGCAACTCCGTACCGTGACCGACCCACAGTCACCGGGTACATCGCGTCGATCCTTCTGCCACTGACGGCAACATTGACGCTCGCCATTGCGATGATGACCACGACATCTCTGCTACTTCACGCAGCGTCGTTCTGACGATCGACCCACCGCGCTGCACGACGCGCCGCAGACCGCACGTATAATACTAACCGAGGTAGTAATTGGTATCAGCGTGAGGAACGGAATCGTTGTGGCTCGTCTTATGAAACGGTCGGCTGTTGCCATCGGCCTCGTGGCCGCAGCGTTGCTGTCACCCGCTGCACCTGCCTCCGCACACAGCGAACTGAACAGCGTCAATCCCGCTGCTGATTCGGTGATCACTTCCTCGCCCTCCAGCATCGATCTCGTCTTCAATCAGGAGATCAATTCTGACTTCGCGACCGTCAATTTGAGCGACTCGTCGCAGCGGCCCTGGGCCGGAACGAAGATCACCGTCACCGGTTCTTCGGTGACCGCACCGGTGACCTCGAAATTGCCTCCCGGCCGCTACACGGTGGCATATCGGGTTGTCTCAGCTGACGGGCATCCCATCTCCGGGCAGTCGTCGTTCACCGTGGGCGCAGGCGCGGTGCCGTCGGCGTCCGCAAACGGTCGAGAGTCCGCTTCGTCCACGGCCGCCACGTCCTCGACTGCCTACGACCCGGCCAACCCGAAAGCGAGCGAGGGGCCCCGGCGCGGGCGCGGTCCGAACTGGGTGCTCATATCCGTGATGGCTGTTTTGGGGTTGACCTTGGGGACCATCGGCGTACTGCTGGTGCGCCGCAAGAATGACGCGCCGTAGCAACGGTTCTCAATGACAACCGTTGAACTGGTGACGACTTCGATAGACCTTCCGGACATCCCACCAGCATTACCCACGCTGCTGAGCGTTGATTTAGACGGCCCTTTCCCAGTAGTTGCGTTGGGATCACTCCTCGCCGCCGCCTGGTACCTCGCCGCTGTCGGGCGGAGTCGTGCACAGGGCCGTCCCTGGCCGCGGCACCGAACCGCGAGTTTCCTGGCGGGCTGTCTCGTCACAGGGGCAGTCACCGGCCTGCAGATCGACAGCTACGGATACGCACTGTTCAGCGTCTTCGTGTTCCAACACCTCACGCTGTCGATGGCAGTTCCACCGCTGCTCGTACTCGGGTCACCCGGACGACTCTTCCTCCGTGCAACCCCACACCGCGGAATCGGTCGACACCTCCTGCGGTACGCGCTGACCGCGTTGCGCAGCCGGACAGCAGCCGCCCTCGTTCATCCCGCGATGACAATTCCCCTGTTCCTGTTCAGCTACTACGGCCTATACCTCACCCCGCTGTTCGATTTCCTGTCAGGTTCGCGTGCAGGCCACGTCGGCATGGAGCTGTTCTTCCTGGGCAGCGGGATCCTGTTCATACTTCCAATACTGGCCACCGGACCTGTCCCAGGTAGGCACTCCAACCTGGGACGATTCTTCGAACTGTTCGTCGAGATGCCGCTGCACGTGTTCTTCGGTCTCTTTCTCATGATGGCTACGACACCCCTACTGAGCACGTTCAGCAACCCGCCCGCCTCATGGAACATCGACCCGATGGACGACCAGCAACTCGCCGGCGGGTTGGCCTGGTCCTACGGCGAACCCGTCGCGGTTTTCGTGATCATCGTGTTCGCCACGCGGTGGCGACGCGACGAGGCGCGCAGCAACGGTCTCGCCGACCGACGGATGAAAGAAGTCGGAAACGTTGACCTCGACGCCTACAACTCGTACCTCCGCGATCTGTCTCGAGGGGCTCAACGCCGCACGTAAGGCAGCGCGCTCCGCGACCCTCCGACGCGCTGGACACTAGTTCGCCTTCAGTGCGCTCCCAGCCAGCCACGTCTCCCACGGAACACTCCAGTCACCATTCTGGCTCTGCTGCAACGGTTCGTTACCGGTATTCCTTACCTCAACGACGTCGCCCGTGACAGCGAAGTCATAGAACCATCGGGCGTTCTCGGGGTTGAGGTTCAGACAGCCGTGTGACACGTTGGTGTTGCCCTGGGAGGGAATGCTCTGCTCATACTGGTGCAGGTAGATGCCGTCCGTGCTTATCCGTGTTGCGTAGTAGATCGCCTCCCGATAGCCAAGCCGCGAGTTGATCGGCAGACCGTACGTTGACGAATCCATGATGACGGGATTCGATTTGTCCAACACCGTGTAGACGCCCCGCTGAGTCCAGAAGCTGAGGGTTTGACCATTGACGACCTCGGTGCCGCCCATTCCCATCGAGGTGGGCATCATCCTCAGAAGCTTGCCGTTCTCGAACACCGACACCTGTTTGTTGTTGTCATCGGCCACCGAAATACGCTCCGCGCCAACAACAAATGACAGCGACGTGTCCTCCTGCCCGTAGAGCCCACCACCGAGATCGACCCCGTACACGTTGGCTTCGATCGACACCTTCGTCCCGGGCTTGTAATACTTCTCGGGACGAAAATGCACTCGTTGGTCGTCGAGCCAGCTCCAAGCCCCCGTTGTCGCCGGTTCGCAAGTCACCGACAAGCACCGCTGCGCTGCGGCGCGGTCGGTGATGGGCTCGTCGAACCGCACCACCGCCACGAGCCCCACCCCGTACGTCGCGCCATCATTGAGTGCACCACCACCGGTGGTGTTGAAATACGGCTTGGTCAAATTGCTCGGGCGCAACGTAGTGAACGTACCGACGGTCTTCGAAGTCCGACCGGAAGCGTTGTCACGGCTCAAAACCGAGATGTCGTAGGTCGCACCATAACCCAGGGGCGTGGTGGGCTTGAATCGCTCTGGATTTGATGGAGACTCGGGCTATTGGATTTCGACCAGGGATTGGTCGGTCCGTGTCTGAGCGTAGAACGCTTGCTCGTACTCTGCTGGCGGTATGTCGCCGAGGTAGC
>Ga0073926_10000229_pt1 | contig 12417 bp, 13 predicted proteins | sample GWRWmT4_4Nov14_FD_70189 | JGI IMG/M metagenome (GOLD analysis project Ga0073926, IMG submission 70189) | Sand microcosm microbial communities from a hyporheic zone in Columbia River, Washington, USA - GW-RW T4_4-Nov-14 | ecosystem: Engineered > Artificial ecosystem > Sand microcosm >...
GGTCAGTACGATGCATTTATGAATGCACTTAAAAAAATCTATACTGCCAAAGGCAAATCATTACCTACCCTTACCGATTATTATGTTCATATTCCTCCTGGTGGAAAATCAGATGCTTTATGTGAAACTACCATCACCTGGCGCAAAAACGATGGTAAAGAGTTTAAAACTCATGGCCTTGATAGTGATCAGACAGTAAGTGCTATAAAAGCTACTGAAAAGATGTTAAATGTAATTTGAAGTAGTGAAGTCTGCGTCTCATTGTATTTTTTTACTTCGCCCAATAATCCAAAACCATCACTTTCTCCAAATGTGGCCCCAGCACTTTTCCAAATGCTTTATGATCAGGATGAGGTAAATAATCATTCCTGTCTTTTTCAGACTTAAAAGTCAGGATAAAACAATGAGTAAATCCCTGATCTAGTTTTTCAGGACTATTATTGGTACCAAACTCTATTGATTTAATTGTTTTTATTTTTTTGGGCAATGCCACAAATGATTCCTCTACCTTTTTGATATCGTCTGCTGAAGAGCTTTCTTTAAACTTAAACATGACCACATGACGAAGTAATTTGGGCGGACCCTGTGCTGTAGATTTCATGGTTTTTGCTTCCAATGTTAAATAAGATAAAAGGAAAATGAATAAAGGAAAATACTTTTTATAATTTAGAATTGTGTCAGTCATGATACTATTTTTATTTTGACAAAAGTATTGAAAATTAGTGAGTGTACTAAATCATTCTACCACTTGAACCTATAGCCAAAGATCTGGTTACCTCGAGGATGGTAATTTCCAGGCATCTGGAAAAACCGGATATAGTTAAACCATTGCTGCTCTGCCACAATCAAATAAAATTATTTTGGGCTTTGTAACATTAGTTACTGACTCCTCATTTTTAGCAGATCATCTTTGTATTATAAATAGTACAAACCGTATTCATTCATTTTTAAAAGCTATATTATGAAACAAAACATAGGTTCTACAGACAAGATGATACGAATCAGTCTGGCCGCACTTATTGCTATTCTTTATTTTATGGGCAAAATCAGTGGTACTACTGCTGTTATATTAGGAGCACTGGCATTGATATTTGTATTGACTAGTTTTATAGGTTTTTGTCCGCTGTATGCACCATTTGGTATATCATCCAAAAAGAGATTCGCAAACAATAATTGAACTGCTATTTTCGCATGGTCAATGCCTTTTCAAGAAGGGCAAGTGGTCATATAAAAAATGTGGAGAACTAAAAAATAGTTTATAATTCTTAGATAAAAAACTAAAATCATGATGGAATTACTTAAAAGTATTTTGGGAAAATCAGAGAAGGTGGATTTTAAAACAATGGTTGCCGAAGGTGCAGTCATACTGGATGTGCGCACACCGCAGGAGTTTAATTCAGGTCATATCAAAGGATCAATGAATATTCCTGTAGGGGACTTGGCAAGTCAAATAAAAAGAATTAAAAAAGATAAACCGGTTATTACCTGCTGCGCTTCAGGTATGCGTAGTGCCACAGCTGCAGGTATTTTAAGATCTTCAGGATTTACTGAAGTATATAATGGTGGTGGCTGGAATAGCCTGGAAGCAAAAATTAAATAACCTTATTTTACATTTAACACTATCTCGCTCTCTTTTACCATATCAATCTTTTCCTTGCTAAAATACAGGGGAAAATATTCATCCTTTGCCCATAAAGGAAACAAGTCCCTATAATGATTGTTCAATGGATTACCACTTTGTCCCGGGCTATTGGTAGCTATCATACTGTCCCAATCAACGAGGTCAATGATAATTCTGAATGAGGCACCCGATGATTGTCTAAGACCACTGCCTGTGGAGCCTACTGTATTTTCATAACCCGCTCTGGGCATTGGACCTACATTGAGAAGTTCCTTTACTGTTTTGTGCTCATCCTGGGATAGAGCATGAGTCAGATATACATGTTTATTATTGGTCTGGCCATAATGCCACTGGCTCAGATCAGAACCCAATCGTTTTTCTAAAACAGCAATTGTTGAACTCAATGCTTTTTTTATCAGTACATCCCTAAGTTGAAGGCTGTCTTTTCTGAAAATCAGGGATGGTTTCTTTATGTAGTCTATGATCAGCTTGGTACTTATATTATTAAGAGCAGGTATTGGCAAGATGGTAATAATATTATTTTTAAGTTGGTTTTCCCATTCCTGATATACCGAAGCCGCTATCGAATTAGCGGTCAGTGTATAATCCCAATTTTTTAATAGGTTCAGTACCTCTATTTCTTTTTGCTTTTCAAAATGAATATTGGTTAAAAAAGGTACCAATTCTCTTGCAGGTATAGCCAGATAATCAACTTGAAGTGTTCGCATTTCATCTGGAGTAAATTTTATAGACCGGGACAAGACTTCTCTTATCCGATTGCCCCTGAAAGGATCTGCCCATGTATAACCCAGTGCATTTTTATGTGGATAAGATATGGGAGTAAGGTTTTCATTTGCTGTAGCAATAAATCCATTATCAGGGTTAAATGCATTGGGTCGTTTTAATATTGGAAGATAACCAGCCCAGCTATACCTGCCATCCCCAGGTACAGGCACCATACCGGAATGCGTATTTCGAATAGGTGTTATTCCTACCGCTTGCCACCCAATATTTCCCTTTTTATCTGCCCAGATCATGTTTTCAGCGGGAATGTAACTGTAGGTGCATGCTTTTCTAAATTCTATCCACGATTTGGATTGATTCATTCGCAAAGAAGCCAGATAAGGAGAACATCCGATTTCAAGCCATCCACATTTAACAGCTGCTGCTATGTGTAAGGTATCGTCTAAATAGGTAACAGGCCCATCTTTAGTATATCTGTGCACCAGATGTAGAGGAGCCTTACCTTTTATATATATGGTATCATCAACTAGTTTCATTTTAGTCCATTTACCTTTATACCAGTATTCATTCTTGTTGGTTGGATTGATTTTATAAATGAAAAGATCTTCAGCATCAGTCCCGAATATAGTAAGGCCCCAGGCTCCATCTTCATTATGGCCTATAGAAATTGCTGGGATGGTGGGTTCGCCACCGCCTATTACATTCCAACCCGGAGATTGAAGATGGGTGATGTAACGAAGGGATGGGGCAGTAATTGCTCTGTGAGGATCATTAGCCAAGATCGGAAAGCCTGACTTGGTTTTTGATCCATGCAGCACCCAATTATTACTTCCATCATTTAGTTTTTCGATATTTATATCATTTGCTCCAAATTTTAATGGCACCTGGAATGCATTGTAGAGTTCTAATAAATCTTTGTCTACTATCTCTTTGGTGATAAGTGGATCGATGGTAAGATCAGGTATATGTGGATGAAAATAATTCGTTTTTAAAACTGCATCTTTTCCATATTGTTTGATTTGCCTTGCCAGTCCTAATTCAGCTTGTACGTTGGACAACAAACCCTGATGTCTGGATATAACTATTTCTTCTGTCCAATATCCCGGTTTTATTCCTAATAACTTAAACTCAAGCGGTAATGGTTCTTCATCTTCCAATACTTGTTTGATGTATGTATTTATACCATTGACGAATGATTTTATTATCATACTACCCCTAGGATGGTAGTGATTCATCTCTTTATTCATATCACCTCTGAACTTAAACAATCTAGCACCTATATCTCTCTTTAATTCCTTTTCTCCCAATACAGATGCTGCCGTTCCGGAAGCCTGCAGTCTCCACGTTTCAAGTTGGAATAATCTATCTCGTGCTGCATTCCATCCCTGAGCAAAGAACATATCAGCTTCATTGGATGCTCTGATATGACATACTCCCCATGTATCGATAGTAATGATCACTTGATTGTGTATGCCAGAAATAGAGATAGATTTATCCTGTGAAAAAAGCAGAGCATTGCTGATCAATGCTATTAGTAAAGTGAACAAAATTCTGGAATGCATACTTGAATATAACAGGACTTTATCATATTTACTATGTACAACGTTAACCTGTACAAAGTAATCACGGTATACTACATTGCTTCTTTATGAAAAGTAGAATTGTAATAGTACATTGAACATGCATATTAAACATTTTTAATTTTTTTGAAATTATTTTACTTATTATTTGGTTTGTATAAAATATTGATTTAGTTTTATAGTGTTAAATCAAAAGAAGGCAATTTAAAATCAACCAACCTATCCACATTTTGAAAACAGATAGTACATCTAATTCAAATCATCTTTCAGTTTCATCTCTTCAAATAAGCTCTGACTTACATTCTGCAGATAGGCACGAAGGTTGTATCTCTATTAAGGAAACATCAAATATTTTATATGAAAGGCAAATCAAACATCGAATTATTAAGTCGCCATGGCATAGGTGACATTTATTATGATCATGCTACCCAGCAGCGATCTTTCGTCGCTACGCGCGATGTAAAAGCAGGTGAAGTATTATATACCTTTGGTCCTAAACAAATCCAAAACTATCCTACTTACCTTACTGTACAGACCGGCGAAAACAAACACATTGAATTGAACCCTGAGTTTTTAGCATCTATAAATCATGGTTGTGACCCCAATGTATTTTTCGATGTGGACAATTGGATGCTAAAATGCGTACGTGATATCAAAGAAGGCGAGCAACTCATATATTTTTATCCATCTACTGAATGGCAGATGACTCAGCCATTTGACTGTACATGTGGAAGTGCTAAATGTCTTGGCTATATTCAGGGTGCTCAGGGAATAGACTATGATGTAATCACATCCTATGATCTTTCTTCTTATATTCAGGCTCAACTCAAAGAAGTGCCAACACTGGCTTGAATTTAGTTCACTTTATTATTATTTATGAAGTTATCTCGCAAAGTAAAGCAAGTCACTGGTAATAGAAAGATAAAAGTATGGGTATTGGCTCCCTACTTAAAGACTAATGACGAGCAATTGGATTATTATTACGATTTTTCCCAAAGCATAGCCGAGTACACCATAGTATTTGAAAAACTTAAATTGGATTGGAAATGGCAGCCGGTCACGCTGAATGATTATCAGTCCATCATTAAGGATATTCAGGCAGAGGCGATTACAAGCCAGGTATTTCCAATTGTTCTTAATCTTTGCGATGGAGATGAAATCAACGGCACGCCCGGTATCTCCGTTGTAAAAGTATTAGAGCTAAGCGGCTTAGTATTTACTGGTGCAGATAGTTATTTCTACGATATCACAACATCAAAGATTCCCATGAAAAAGGCATTTGATGCACATAATGTATCTAATGCACCGTGGAAAGAAATCAAAGAATCCAATCCATCACCAGCCGGAGTTTTTAAAAGGCTGGGTAATCCACTGATAGTAAAACCTGCTGTATCGGGAGGCTCATTGGGTGTAGGGATTAAAAATGTAGTTTCTTCACCCTCTGAAATGAAAGAAGAAATAAAGAAACTTTTTACCGGCTATCGTGGATGGGAGTTCGGTACAGGTGGTGTAATTGCAGAAAAATTCATTTCTGGTCCCGAGTTTACAACCCTTATAGTTGGATCTTATGATCAACCCCAACATCTGATCTATTATGCTCCGGTAGAAAGGGTTTTCAATGCTTCCTTACCAGACAAAGAAAAGTTTCTTTCCTTCGAAAGATTATGGGAGATCTATGAAAAAGAAACTACCATGCCCGAGCAGGGAAATTTTTATGAGTACAAACTTCCGGATACAAAATTGCATGCTGCCATAGAGAAGATCTCAAAAGAATCTTATATCGCTGTGCAAGGCAAAGGCTATGGTAGAATAGATATCCGTATGGATCAGGAGACTGGTCAAATGTATGTACTGGAAGTGAATGCTCAGTGTGGTCTCAGTGATGATGAAAACTACACCTCGATTGGTGCAATACTCAGATATTCTAATAAGACTTTTGATCAATTGATACACGAGATATTGATTGATGCGCTGGAAGGCGCTTCTGTGAAAGAGTTGGTGCTGGTAAACGAGGTAGAAAATTTTCGGTAATTTTTCATTTAGCAGAGGTATGTACTTCCTTTGCTTTTATTAGATACTTTTATATTCAATATCTACTAGGTAAGGATTTTATTTTGAGCAACCAATGGATTTAATCCATGGTTTTCATCAAACATTTCCCTCAGATCTATTTCGATGGTCCTGCTCAACGATGTGATAGGTACATCATTCGAAGAACCTTCAAATGGGCTTTCGCTTGATTCCCCTATCTTTTCCAATGTGGTAAAAACCCAACAGGATAATGTACTAAATGGAATGGATAACCATATAAGGTTGCTTCCGAGCTTTTCAAATTCCTGTAACATACCAAATGGCACCAGTGTAATAAAAATTTTAATAAACCAGAGATTGAGCGTAGTATATTGCCTGGGATAGGGAAAGTTTTTAATTCTCTCTGATGCTCCCTGATGGTGGTAAAATTCAGCCAATATCTTCTCTAGTTCCATATGCCTAAAATCTTCAATCAGTCCATCGGTTAATAATTTTTTGAGATGAGCTGACTGTAAAGAGATGAGTTGGACCGCTTTATTCGTTTTACCCATTACATAGTTATATTCCTGCTCAGAAAGCAGGGGTTGTAAGGCATCTTCCAGTTTGTTTTCATGTTCTTCAACTTTAAACCATTTGTTTTTATACTCAGCATTATGTGGTTTATATATGGCTTCCCAGCTGCGAGGTTCGCGCAATTGATATCGAAGGGCAGTCAACCAGGCAATATGCCTTTGTATTAATATTTTTTTTTCAAGATGTATGGTGCGTGCGTCTGTAGGGTATTGGGCATGTTTATCGGTGATGTAATCTTTGACCATGATGCCCCAGATACGACTGGTATTGACTATAGATCCCCAGATACGGCGGGCTTCCCACAACCTGTCATAGGATGCATTATTTTTAAATCCCACTACAAACGCTACCGCAGTACCCAATAATGCTATAGGCAACCAGGGTATGGCCAACCATTTAAATTCAAAAACCTCATATAATATAGTAGGTATTGAAGATAGAGCAAGTAAAAAATAGATGTCCTTCCTGGTCCAGGTGATCACCTCTAAAAACGAATAATATTTACCTGTATGCATAAGCTAATAGTGAGGTAAGATAGAATTTTTAAGCGAAAAATTAAAAAGGAGCATGTCAAACTTTAGAATATTTGGTTATCTATATTTAATTTGGGTTATAATTGTGATTTTAGTTTATAGTGCTTTAGTCGTATATTTATCTCTCTTAATTAATATAAATATGATTGATCTGCATGCTCGTAAATTGAAAGACATAGACGGTAATGATATGATTTTGTTGCCTGAAAGCGAATTTGATGCTTTAATCAAACAAATTGAAGATATGGAAGATATGGAAGCCTATCTTCAAGCAAAAAAAGAAGATGATGGCGAACATATTTCAATTGAAGAGTTTATTAAGACCATAAAAATAGATGAATAAATATCAAATATTTCTTACTAAACCTGCTCGCAAACAATTAGCTAAACTTTCTACACAAAATCAAGTTTTAATCGCAACCGCAATTCAAAAATTAAAAGATAATCCCAGACCCTATGGCCCTGAAAAACTAACCGATTCATCTGCTTATAGAATTAGAATCGGAAAATATAGAGTTATTTATGAAATTAATGACCAGATATTAACAGTGTATGTTTTAACAATGGGCCACAGAAAAGATATTTATCAATAGCTATTTCAGTTAAATCAAATATCATCTGCACCACTTTTCCCATTTCTATATCAATCAAATGAAAATTTGCGTACTACAACCTGATTATTCTACATCATCAGTCGATTACAAAAACTATGATCCACCCAGGGACCTGTCCCGATTATTACCGGATCATAAAGTAGATCATGTATTCCTAAATAAATTACATACTTATCAACAGATACGCGATCTGCAGTACAATGGCTATGATGTTTTTGTAAATCTATGTGAAGGATATCTTGACTGGGACATACCCTCTATAGATGTGATCTATGCATTGGAAATGCTAAAGCTGCCATTTACCGGTCCTACAAGTAGATTGTACGATCCTACAAAAGAACTTATGAAGTATGTCGCATTTACTGAAAATGTAAATACACCGCGATATGCTTTGATTACCAAATTGGACGAAGTGGATAAAAGTATTTCAAAGCTCAGTTTTCCTTTGTTTGTAAAACCCGCCAAAGCAGGTGACAGCCTGGGAGTAGATGATCATTCACTTTGCCATACAACAGCTGAAGTAAAAGAAAAAGTAAAAAGTATCTTAGATGAATACCCATCTATATTAATAGAAGAATATATAGAGGGAAGAGAGTTTACGGTTTTACTCTCTGCAGAACCCAATAATGAAAAACAAGCCCGTACGTTTAAACCTGTAGAATATATCTTCCCAAAAGGTTTTGCTTATAAAACCTATGCTCTCAAAACATCAGAGTTGCATACCGAAGCCAATATACCATGTAATGATCCTGATTTAGAAGCTAAATTACGATCTGCTGCACAACGCATATTCAGGGGATTTGGAGGTGTGGGGTATGCCCGGATGGATTTCAGAGTAAATGATAAAAACGATATTTATTTCTTAGAAGTAAATTTCACTTGTTCAGTGTTTTATTCAGATGGTTATGAAGGAAGTGCTGATTATATACTCAAGTTTGATGGTATAGGCCAGCAAGGATTCTTACAGCACATCATCAGTGAAGGTATCAGCAGGCATAAAAGTCAGCTAAAGAAATATACTATGAAGGGCGACAGCATCAACGGATTTGGAATTTACGCCAATACTGCTATCACTAAAAACGAAGTGATATTTAATAATGAAGCCCGTGGTCATCGAATAGTGACTAAAAGATATGTAGATCAGCATTGGATGCCGGAAGAAAAAGATCTGTTTGCAAGATATGCAGTACCACTCAGCAAAGGCATATATATATTATGGGATGATGATCCTACCGTATGGGCACCACAAAATCATAGTTGTGATCCCAATACGGCTTATGATGGTCTCAATGTAATCGCTACTCGTGTTATAAAAGATAAAGAAGAGCTCACCCTCGACTATGCTACCTTCTTAGATGAAACTATGGAACCATTTAATTGTGAATGCGGATCAAAAAATTGTAGGAAATGGGTGACCGGGACGGTAGGGAATACGCTGGAGGTAAGGGAAGGGAAGAAATAGTAATATTGTGGAAGTAGTAAGTACGGAATGTGTAATTGTTGATCTCAAGAAAGTTTACTATCAAATTATGAAAGCACCAAACTATTCATTTCGTTGCCGGTTTCCTTTATAGCCAACTCTATCCTTTTCATCTGACTTTCACTAGCTGTAGTAATGCCTTTTGCATATTGTCGCAAAAGAGATGGATTCTAATTTTTGTAAAAATCCTATACCTTTGCCTGATGCATCCTATAATTAAAGAAGCTCATAGATATCTAGCCAATGCCAAAGAGATATTGGAAGAAAAAGCCATTAGAGAAAATGGCATTTACCGAGATAAAAAATACGTAAAACTTGCGGGACATGCGGCATATACTGGAATTTTAATTGCGTTGGACCAATTAATGGATCCGGCCGGGAAACAAGCCAAAAGAAAATCTAGAAAATCAATAGATGTATACAGGTCATTTTTATCCACATACGATAGAAAAATGCTGGATTATCTTAATAACCTTTATAACGTGCTTCACCTTGACATGAGCTATGATGGAATTAACGATACTCGTATAATAAAATCAGCTATGTCAGTCACCAAAGAATTCATTGATATTATAGGGTCACGGATAAATTAATACCATAGTTTGTTTTAGTTACCGTGTATAAAACTTATTTTATCTGTGGAGCCCCCGGCTCCTGTGGTTTTCATTATTAACCACAGTTGCTCTTTGCGCAAACACAGACTTCGTACACAGTTTCCAACATCTAATGAAGCCGGGAAAATGGATCTGGCAAGTAAGATAGAAATTGTGTACTCTGCCTTAAAATCAGTATATTTGGATACATAATCAAGTCAAGAACTATGGCTGAATTTTTAGTCGAATCGGAATTAAGCGCCTACGAAATAGAACGAAACAAGCCTATGCCTAATTTAACACATGGAATAATACAAGCTCTCTTGGTGTACCAATTAATGAAAAATTACGAAAACCAATTCAGTATCGCCAGCGAAGTAACACTTAACACCTCTCCGGAATTTTCTACACCTGATATAATCATCGATCATATCCGCAAGATGAAATTGGTAAATGAAGAGGCAAGAATGTCTGTCGCGCCATTGGCTACTATCGAAATCCAATCACCTAGTCAGTCACCTGAGTTTATGGTAAGTAAATTGTCACGATACTTTGAATTTGGTGTTAAGTCCTGCTGGATTGTGTTTCCTGCGCTCAAAGCCATCGTCGTGTATCAATCTCAGGATACCTATACCATTTATGACAAGGATGAAATATTGAAAGACCCGGTATTGGAAATACAGTTGGAGGTGGGTAAGATTTTTCAATAGACGCGTTTTTCGGTATTTTTTAACAGGCATAAGCCTGTTCTACCTTATACCCATTGAACTGCCACCACGTTGTTGCTTACTATTGGTAGTCCAAAAAACAGGTATTCTTCTTTGTTTTTCAGACTTTGCCTACCATATGAGACAAAAATATCTAAATTTTGCCTACCATATCTGCATTTTTTAACGTAATTTTGCCTACCATATAAGCAATGCAAATTATATAATGTTGTTTTACAGGACTTTAGAAAAACACATTTTCCACTGGATGCAAAAACCAGTCAGAAAACCGCTTATAATTAGAGGTGCAAGACAAGTCGGTAAAACCACATTTGTCAAAAACATGGCTCAGCACTTTGATGTTTTCATTGAATTAAATCTGGAGCATAAAAAGGACAAGGTGTTTTTTAGCCATTCTGATGATGTCAAAGTAATTTTTGATTCTATCCTGTTGGATAAATCAATAGAATACAATGAACATACTAAAATCCTTCTTTTTATAGATGAAATTCAGTCATCACCCACTGCTATAAAACTGTTGCGTTATTTTTATGAAGAATTACCAACATTATTTGTCATTGCTGCTGGCTCGTTACTGGAATTTACATTAGATGATGTAAGTTCATTTCCGGTGGGTAGAGTAGAGCAATTGGTGATGTATCCTATGAATTTTGAAGAATATTTATCTGCCATAAATAAAAAAGCATTGTTGGATAGATTTACTAATCTGGATGTATCAAGTAATACTTATGAAATATTGTACAAAGAGTTTCAACATTATCTGCTTACGGGAGGAATGCCTCAAAGCATCGCCATGTATATACAAGATAATTATTCATTTAAAAATATTCAGGTTGTACTTGAAAACCTTTGGCTCAATTATTTGGATGACACACTGAAGTATGGTAAAAATGATAAAAACAAAAAGACCTTACGCTATATCCTTGAGTCAGCACCTTTTTCGCTGGATAGATTTAGTTTTGAATCCTATTCTAACAATATATTAAAGGCCCGGGATATTGGTACGGCTTTTAGACAATTAGAGCAGGCACGTGTTTTATATTTAATCTATCCAACCATTAATACAGAGCTGCCTTTGATACGGGATTTTAAAAAAAGACCCAGGTTGCAATTATTGGATACTGGTTTATTAGTCGCCTTAAATAAAAAAAGTGCTGAGTTATTACTCATACAGGATTATAATGATAAATTCAGAGGGCAAATAATAAATCATGCCGTAATACAGGAAGTAATGTCAACATCCACTTCATTATTGGATAATTATATGTTTTGGGTTAGAGAAAATACAGACTCTAATGCTGAAATAGATCTGATATTGGAATGGAGGGGCAAAGCAATTCCTGTAGAAATAAAATCAGGTAACGCGGGAAGATTAAAATCATTACACTCTTTTATGGATAGAACCAAACACCATGTAGCGGTACGATTATTAGCTAATGGATTTTCAATAGAAACTGTGAAGACCGTGCAGGGTAAGATTTTTAAACTGGTAAATCTGCCGGTTTTTTATGCTTCACAAATAAAAAGGATATTGGATAAATATCAAAGTGAATTGGGTTAATTCAGTAAAGATTGCCGGACTTTCCATCCTTACTTTCCCTTGCAACTATTCAATATTTTTTGCAGATGTACTATATAGGCCGGATCATTATCCCTTTTGGCTAGCACGAGCCCTTCGTTTGCATCGCTCACAGCGAGCTCACACTTGCCCAGCTTAGCGGCTATCTTTCCTCTCAGATTATAAGTCCAATATTGTTTATCGGCTGCGACTACTTTCTCGGCCCAGGCAAGTGCCTGATTCAAATCTATATTTTTATCATAATAGTATTCAGCTGCACTGAAATAAGTATCGCTGGAAACATCGGTGGCGCTCGTCTTTTCTTTTATCTGAGCAAGGATGTGATCGTGAGGATTGTGTAT
>Ga0073926_10000235_pt1 | contig 12187 bp, 6 predicted proteins | sample GWRWmT4_4Nov14_FD_70189 | JGI IMG/M metagenome (GOLD analysis project Ga0073926, IMG submission 70189) | Sand microcosm microbial communities from a hyporheic zone in Columbia River, Washington, USA - GW-RW T4_4-Nov-14 | ecosystem: Engineered > Artificial ecosystem > Sand microcosm >...
GTGGTCGCTAGCGCGACCCCAGTTCTTATAGCGCTGCGCGCTAAGTATTATACTATCGCCTCTAAATATTTTCCCAGTATTACAAAAGTGCTGGTCAGAGCGGTATTTGACATACTATGAAAAGTCGGATCGTTCGGTTTTGTTATTTGAACGGGTTAGTATATATATAGGGGTAACGAGCGGAAGTCCCTAGCGAGTTACCAGCTCGGCGGCTTTATTGCCGCCTCGCAGGGGGGTAGTGAGGCGCTCTTTGGGAGCGCCGAACGAAGGGGGGATATATTGGAGGTTTTATATGGCTGCCAAGGGTGGTAGTGAACACCACAATGTGGCTAAGCTGAAAGAGGCTAAGGCCAAAGTATTAGATTTTGTTCGCCAAGGACTGTCCTTACAGGACGCTATAGCCAAGGCTGACCGCAAACCTGACGTCATGAAAGACTGGCGTAAGGATGCCACCTTTATGAAAAGCCTTGAGGCTGCCAAGTCTGAAGGTGAGAAAACCCTGAGTATCGTCTCAGGTGATGCTAAGTACAAGATTGGCTTTGAGGAGTTCTCGAAAGAGTTCTTAGACTCCCCCATCTTCGAGCATCATAGATCCTGGATTGACGTCCTTGAGGGACGTACCCCTTCCTGGACACACCCAGCCATGACTTACGAACCAGCAAGTGCCAAACGCCTGCTGATTAACGTACCTCCTGAGCATGCCAAGTCTACCGTCATCACGGTCAACTACTGTGTCTATCGGATTGCTATGGATCCGAATATTAAGATTACTATCGTCTCTAAGACTCAAGAGCGCGCTAAGGAGTATCTCTACTCCATCAAGCAGCGCCTAAGTCATGAGCGCTGGTCTAAGCTTCAAGCCGTATATGGTTCTACCGGGGGGTGGAAAGAGGATGCGGATACTTGGAAGGCTGATCGCATTTACCTCTCTCGTGATTCTACCGAAAAGGATCCGACGGTACAAGCGCTCGGTATTGGTGGCCAGATTACTGGAGCCCGTTCCAACCTTATCATCTTGGACGACGTTGTTACGACTTCAAACGCGCATGAGTGGGAGAAGCAACTCCTCTGGCTCCAACGAGATGTAGTTACCCGTCTTGGTGATAATGGTAAGCTCCTCATCGTAGGAACCCGTATAGCGGCAAATGACCTTTATCGAGAGATTCGTAGCCCTGAGCATTGGGTTGGCGGCAAGACACCTTTTACGTATTTCTCGATGCCTGCAGTTCTAGAGTTTTATGAAGATCCAAAACAGTGGGTCACCTTGTGGCCTAAAAGCCATATACCCTGGGAGGGTTCTGATGAAGGTGTACTACCTGATGAGGACGGTCTCTATCCCAAATGGGATGGCCCCGCTCTGTTCAGGAGACGCTCTGAAGTTAGCCCGAGTGCTTGGGCTCTTGTCTACCAACAGCAAGACGTACAAGAGGATTCAATTTTCCCACCTGCTGCCGTCCAAGGTTCTATCAATAGGATGCGAAAGCGCGGACCGCTAAAGGCAGGAACGGCAGGACACCCTAGGGAGATGGGCGCTTGGTATACCATCATGGGCTTAGACCCTGCTATGAGTGGTAATACTGCAGCAGTAATAGTTACTGTAGATCGTAATACACGTAATCGCTACATCTTGGATGTAGAGAACATGAAAGACCCTACTCCTCAGAAGGTACAAGAACTTATAGAGAACTGGGTCGAGAAGTATCAACCTCAAGAATTACGTATTGAGATCAATGCCCACCAGAAGGCTTACTCTCTGGATTTAGATTTACAGCAATACCTTGCCTCACATGGTGTGAAGTTTTCATCCCAGTTCACAGGCAAGAATAAGTGGGACACATCATTCGGTGTGGCTGCTATGTCAGGCTTGTTTGGTAGCGTACGTAATGGTACACACCAAGACGATAACCTAATAGAGCTTCCTAGCCAAGATGGATCTGAGGGTATCAAAGCCCTTATACAGCAACTCATCACATGGAGACCTGATACACGTGGTCCAACAGACTGCGTTATGGCTCTCTGGTTCTGTGAACTACGCGCTAAAGAAATTATCTCTAATGCACGTATCAATCAGAGCCATCTCAATAATAGATGGGCTACCCGAAGACAGCTCGAAAATCGTTACGTTATGAACGTTAATGATTACGAATTCTCACAGTACGAATAGGATAATGATGGCGTTCGATATCGAAACAATTGCACGGCGAGTGCAAAACATGAAAGAGCGTAATCGCAACCGCGATGCGCGCATGTCTGACTTGCTTGCTGTTCGTAAGGGAAGAATGACTGAGGTATTCCCAGACATGTTCCCTGAAGGTATGGGAAGTGCAATGGTTGCAAACTTTGTTGATGTTGCTGCTCGTGACTTAGCTGAGGTTCTAGCACCATTACCATCATTTAACTGCAGTACAAGCAATACTACATCTGACAGAGCTAAGGCTTTTGCTGATAAGCGTAGTATGATTGCTAACAATTACATTTACACCTCACGCCTACAGTCTCAGATGTACTGGGGTGCTGACTGGTATTTTTCTTATGGCTTCCTACCAATCCACGTAGAGCCAGATTTTGAAACAAATTTGCCACGCATTCGCGTCGAAGATCCAATGGGGGCTTACCCAGAATTTGACAGGTTCGGCCGATGTGTGGCGTATGCCAAACGATACATGAAAACAATTGGTGAACTTGCCAATGAATACCCAGAATATGCGGGGGATCTTCTGGGTAGACTTGGTTTCAATCAAGATACAAGCGCACTTGTAGAGATGATTCGTTACACTGATAAAGATATAACTGTTCTTTTCGTACCAAGTCGTAATAATCTTATATTAAATGCTGCGAATAATATTACAGGTAGCATGACTGTAAAGGTTGCACGCCGTCCAGGTATTGATGATGAAGCTCGTGGACAATTTGATGATGTGTTGTATGTTCAACTAGCACGTGCTCGTTTTGCAAACTTAGCTATGGAAGCTGCTGAAAAATCAGTACAAGCTCCATTAGTTGTGCCAAACGATGTTCTAGATATGCCAATGGGTCCTGATGCAGTAATCCGAACTGCTAACCCACAAGGTATTGGCAGAGTAAGATTGGATATACCACAAGGAGCTTTTCAGGAACAAGCAGCACTACAAGCAGAACTACGTCTTGGTGCTCGCTATCCTGAAGGTAGAACTGGAAACATTGACGCAAGTATTATTACTGGTCAAGGTGTCCAGGCACTTCTCGGTGCTTTCGATTCTCAAATCAAGGCTGGTCAAGTCATCCTTGCTGAGACATTCGAAGAAGTTATTGGGATGTGCTATGATATGGATGAAAAACTCTTTAATGAAGAGAAAAGTGTCAGAGGCGTATCGCAGGGTACTCCGTACGAGTTAAAGTACATGCCAAGCAAGGACATTAAAAGCGATCACACAATTGAAGTTCGCTACGGCTTGATGGCTGGTCTTGACCCATCGCGTGCCTTGATATTCTCTCTTCAAGCCTTAGGTGCAGATCTTGTATCTAAAGACTTCGTTCGTAGAGAACTTAATTGGAGTTTGAACGTATCACAAGAAGAACAACGTATTGAAGTTGAAAAAATGCGTGATAACCTAAGCGCTGCTATTACAGCAACTGCGCAAGCAATTCCTGCTATGGCTAGCCAAGGTCAAGATCCTTCTAGCTTAATCCAAAAGATTGCTGATGTTATTGAACGCAGACAAAAGGGTGACAGCATAGAGGCTGCTGCGTTGGCCGTGTTTACGCCTCCTGAGGCCCCTGAACAACCAATGCAGCCAGAGATGACTCCACCAGGCACACAAGGCCCAGTTGAACAGGCTCCCCCGTCCCCAGCCACTCCTGGATTACCTTCTGGTGGAGTCCCTCAACAAGCACCAGATTTAGCATCAATTTTAGCAGGTCTTGGGGGCTAATAAATGGCAGGGGACGAATTCGCAGAACCAATCAATGATTTCTTAAGTCAGTTATCCCAAAGAAAAGAACTTGATGGATACATACCGACTGGGTGGTTTATCATCACAGAATGGATGAATCCAGATGAAGGTTTCGCTATCTTTGGTTGGAGTGATGGTGTTGGTTCACCATTAAAATATCGTGGCATGTTAGAACATGCTCTAGAAGAGAAATTATATTTTGATAAGTACGAAGGATAGGATCTAAAATGGCTGAAGGTATGAGAGTATCAGGCGTAGGCAAGGGTGCTCGCCGTACCGATTTAGATCGCGCTGCTAAAGTTCAACGCCAAGCTAAGGTGCAAAATGCTGTTGGTGGACAATACGGGGAACGTGCAGAACTAACACAGTTAGCGCAAGGCGCTTCTATGTCAGGTGGTCCTATGACAAGTACGGCTCCAGCTGCAGCTAGTATTCCAACTGTAGGTATTTTTGATAGAACAACACGTCCTAATGAACCAATAACTGCTGGCGTAGATGCTGGCGAAGGACCTGGTTCTGAAGTACTTATGACACCAGTAGATGCACCAGATCAATTAGCTACTTTTGCTCGCGCTATGTACATGGCAAATCCAACACCACAATTACGTCGTATCGTAGAGGCATTTGAAGAAGAAGGTCGTTAGTGGCTAATCCTTTAGATGCATGGAATCCTGAGAAGAATAAACGTATAAAAGTTACTGGAATATTCGATAATGTCCAGTCTCAACTTGATCGCGTTATTTCAACTGAGATGGCTATGCTTTCGCCTAATCAATTTCAGAACTTCGATGCATGGGTAAATGCTTATCCAAACCAGAGCAAAGACTTTATTATGTCTGCAGTAAAGCTTGGTTTGAAGCCAGATACACCTGGTATTGGTAAGATTGCTTCAGTTGACGGACTAGCACAATTAAAACAAGATTTAATTAACACTAAAAATATCAAGTCTGCACTAGATAAAGATAAATCACTAGCAGCAGATATCTACGATGTGTTATATGGTGGGTTCAAAGGTACAACTCGTACGCTTTTTGCTGCACTTCGCTCGCCTTATGAGTATGTAAGCACAGTCGGACGTGATGCTTATGCACTTGCAACTCAAAAAGACAAGCCAGATTTAAGTGAATTTGTACAAAACCTTAGTCCTTTAGGACTAGTTGGTGAAACTACACAGCTTGGTCAGCTGGGACGGGCATTTTTAGCTAATCCTACTAAAGTAGATACAGGTTCTGGTTTCTTTATTAACGAGAAATCTAAAGTACAGAAGGCTCAAGCCAAGGCTATGGGTGCTTATGGACTTATCAATGGTAAATCTTTTACTCTTGGACGTGCTGCACTTAAAACTGTAGGCTCAGATCCTAATAGTACGCAGTATAAAGTCATGTCAGGCATTATTGATGCCACACTTAACGTAGCTTTAGACCCTACAATTTGGTTAGGCCCTGGTGCTATTACCAAAATTGGTAAAGGTGGAAAAGAACTTAAGAAAGCTAAGCTTGCTGCTGCGGAAGAACTGAAAAAAGAATCTAATCGTTTAGCTGAGGCAGCTGGCCTTACCAAGGAAGAAAGAAGGCTCATTAAAGAGCGTTCCGGACTTGCTAAGGAAGTTACTCGTCAAGCGGAAAACAAGTACCTCAAGGCTGAGCAGGTATATCAGAAGGCACAACAAGCACGCACTGAAGCAGATTATATTGCTGCGGCTAAAGTATATGCTGCTGATACTAAGAATGCTGCCAACCTTGCAGGTCCAGGAGGTTTGCCCCTCAATAACCGTAACATTGGCGAGTTCATTTTCGAACGAATCAACACAGGTAAGCAAAAAGAAACTGTTGATGCACTATCTAAGTTATCTTCGGATTACTATAATACATCAGGAGCTTTTCCTGGTGGAGTATTTTTTGATGAACTACCACAAGCACCTGGCTCGATAGCACTTGCGACACGTGGTAATGACGAATTTGTTGCCTCTTACTATGGCAAAGCTCCTAAGTTACTTGATTTAGCTGATGACACGACTGGTTTATCACAAAAAGCTTGGTCACAGGAACTAAAGCGTCGTACAGAACTATTAAACAGAATTAAACAAGCAGCAGATGATGGTACATTACCAGCACCTACACGTGAAGCTTTTAATACTCTAAGAACTGAGAATACAGCTGTAAGTTCTGTCGCAATTTCTATGCTTGAAGATACTGTAGCTAAACCTTTAGGTACATGGTTACAAGATATTTCAGTTATTGCTGCTAAAGAAGGTGGCGTAGACCAACGAATGATGGCTACTATCGTGGATATGATTTCAGATATCTACAAAGTAGATGGATTTGCTAATATTCGTTCAATCTTTGGTGATACTGGTGGCATAGTTCTAACTAATGTAGACAATGTAGCTGCTCGTAAGGTTAAAATTAGCGAAGTATTAGCTGAATCTGCAGAGCCAACTATGGCTGCAAACGCTATGTTGAAGTTAGATAGTGTTATCGAAAGAGCAGAAGATACTCTATCAAGTAGTAAGCAAGCCCTTGATAATGCTAGGTTAGAATCTGAAGGAATGGCACAACGCTTAAAGGATATTGAAACTTTACGCGATTATGCAGCCAAAGATCCTGATTTGCTTAAAATGATGTTGAATGATCCTGATAATATCGGGATAGCTAAAGTCATGGATTTAGACATGCAAATTGGTGATACTCGCTATGCTAGAGAGTTCTTTTCTAGTGAAGTAGGTCTGACAGATTCACTATTTGGTGGGTTATCTGCAAATACAACCAAAGCCATGCGGTATCTATTCGGTAAAAGATTCCTTGCAGTTGCAGAGATTGTAGCTAAAGAGACCAATACAATGCGTCTAGATCGTCTATTTGGACGCAAGTTAGATGTCGAAATTGTTGATGAACTAGCTAAGGCTAACACCGCAGAAGGCGTTATTGCTGTAATGCTGAGGCATTTAGCTTCTCCTGAGAGTGATCCACAGATTGCTCGTAGCCTATTGCTGCGCACTGAGCTAGCCCTAAACAGTAGTAATCCACTAATTAAGCTTGCTGAACCTGTAAGTTTGAAGGCTGTATCGTTTATTGAAAGAGCAGAAAAGGCTCTAACTAATCAATACATGCGTTCAGCTATTCTGCCTTTGAACGATTTGGATAGATTATCACGTGGCCTAAATGACTGGTTTACCACAGCTAAAGTACCACAAGATTTAATTGATGATGTAATAAATAAAGTTATCAGTGAAAAAGATTACACAGCACGTGCTAAAGTCATTATGGACGGCATGCGTAAGATGCAAGAACACCTTGTTACTACAGTTGGTAAAGGTGATACTGAATTAGCTAAAGTCCTAGATGATGCTCTAAAACTTGCTGGTAAAGATCAAGCTATTGTACGTAAGTATAATGTTGCTAACTTAGCTCAGGGAACAGACCCTAAACTTGTTTTTACTAATGGTGAAGAACTAGCTATGACTGGTGCTAACTACGCTCACCAGTTCCTAGATGATGTTATTCGTCTGCCAGATACACGTCCTATTATTGACGCTATCAATACCTATAACAAAAATGTACCTTTGTATGGTAAGGCTAAAGCTATAACCACAACAGCAAACCAATTAGGTGACTACTGGCGTACAGCTCAGCTAGCATTCCGTGTATCTTACACAATGCGCAATATTGGTGAAATGCAACTTCGTATGTTCTTCTCAGGACACGATAGCATATTTAATCATCCAATTCAGTTTTTAGCTATGGCCATGGCCAACCCTAAGGGTACAAAGATGCAGGCACTTGCCGCTCGTATCGGCAAAGCTCAAAATGACATATTTGGCAACAACTTCAAAGATGATATAACCGAGAAGCTTGTAACAGATGCTTTAGATGAATATCTGCAATTCATGAAACGCGGTATCAGTGCTGGTGATCCTCGCACTGCTTTCGTAGGTAAGATATACGAAGTAGTTAATAATAATCACGAGTCCTATTACAAGGGCCTTGCATTAACACTTATGCGTTTCAACAAAGATGATCTAATGCCACTTGTAGCACGCGCTCGTACACCTGAACTACAAGATGATTTGATTAGTTATCTTACCACCAGAAAACAAGGTCTTGAGATATTAGAAAAGATACATCGTGGCGCTCGTACTTCTAAAGAAGTAACTGGTGTAAAAGTATCTGACTTTGACAGAATCATATTAAAAGATATCACCAAGCCTTTTTCAAAAGATAATATAAACGTAGATAACTTAAGAACATATCTATTTGATATTAACTCTACTGGTTCTTATGAATACGCTATCCAGTCTATTGGTGGTAAAGGACCTAAGGCTGAGTATATTCGTGAGATCCTTGCTAAAGGTAAAGTAACTGTTACTCAAGGTAACAAAACAACAGAGATTTCTATCCCAGATTACGCTAAACTCAAGAATGTTGTAGAGATGGATGATCTTGAGATTGGTTTCAAATCTCAGTTAGCATCATTCTTCAAGCGAGAAGACATGCCAGAATCCACAGTATTATTATCTCGCACTAAGCGTTTTGCGGATGGTGAGCCTAAGATGCTTACTAAAGCAGTAGATTGGTTCTTTGATCTAAATGCTAGATTTGAAAACTTAGCTGCTTTTGGACCTGAGTTCCGTATGGCTTATTGGGACCACGTAGGCCGTTATGCTACAATGCTAGATACTGATGACTTATTGAAACTTCAAGATTCTGCCATGAAAACTTTAGCACCACTTCGTAAGAATGGCAAGGCTTGGGGCAAGAAGCACCAAACTATCAAGATTATTGAGAAGGAACTAAAGAGACGTGGAGATGATTACGTCCATGAGGGTGGAATAACCCTAGCTAACCTTAACTCAATGGCTTCTAAACAAGGCGCTAAGTACACCAAAGAATTATTTTATGATGCATCTAAGCAGTTACAGTCTGCTCAGGCTATGCGTCTTATATTCCCATTCATTCAGGCGCAGTTTAATACCATGAAAAAATGGGGACAACTATTTGTTTCTAACCCAGTAAACTTTTACAAACTAGGTCGTGCTTACAATTCCTTGACAAAGGAAGGCTCAAGCGCTATTTACGACATAACTGGTGTTAAGTATGACGAGGGACAAGGCTTCGTCTATGAAGATGAGTTTGGTGAAAAACGTTTCCGTTACCCAATTGCTGGAAGTTTTATCGGAGGCTTAGTAGGTAGAAATATAGATTCTGCTCAATCACTACAACTTACAGCTCCTGTACAGTCACTTAACTTAGCTTTTGGTTCTGTTAATCCAGGAGTTCCCGGTATTGGTCCTGTAGGACAGTTTGCCTTTCAGGCAAGTGGTAAGTCAGCAGCATTTGGACCTGTCTGGGATACGATGCGTAATCTAGTAATGCCATTCGGAGAAATAACAGATCCTGTAGGGTCTCTTGCTCCAGCTTGGTTGCGTAAAACATTTTATTATCTTCTTAACGATCAAAAAACAGTTGAGCGTGGAGTAAAAGACTGGGCATCATACCTAGCTTCTACTGGTCAATATGGCGAAAATCCTTTAATGGACGACACCACAAGAAATCAGTTGTTTAAGGATGCCGAGGGTATGTCTCGTGGTATTGGATTACTAACAGCCTTATTCCAGAGCATAGCACCAGCTACACCTTCTCAAGAAATATTTGCAAAGATTCCTAATAACAAAAAGGTTGACTTTGCTAGCATGACTATGCTTTACAATGCATGGGATCAGATTAGCCGTAAGCATCCTGGTGATTACTTTGCAGCAGTTCATGAGTTTTCAACAGAGTTTGGCGAGCGAAATCTATTAGCAATCTTAGGTGGCTCTACTCGTACTGTTTCAGGAACTAAAGATGCTTGGACATTTTTGAATATGCATCCTGATGCAGCAGAAAAGTATGCTACTAAGAATGGTGATATTGTTCCATTCTTTTTTCCTGGTGGAGAAGGTGCTACAGCATATTACGCTTGGCAAAAGAAAACAGGACGTCGTGAACCTTTAAGCACAGAAGAGCTATCTTCTGCTGCGGAAGAACTTGTTTACAAGATGGCTAAGTCTCAGATTTCTGAGATGCAAGCTGCCATGGGATACTCAGATGTCTGGTATACAGGTGAAATAAACAAACTTAACAAGCGTTTCGGTGGTTCTGCTCCAGCATCTATTATTAATGTTGGTACTGACAATGAGCGTATTGCTAACGTTGCTAAAGCTTTACAGGATAAAGCATTTCAGATGTCTCCTGTATACAAAGAAACAGCACAATTCTATGAACAATATTCTAGAGCAATAGAACTACTAAAAGAAGCTCGCGTAACCGCAGACCCTGATTTAGGCAGTTCACACTGGTATGCAAGCGAGTTACGTTCACAACTACAAGAACTTGCTGACAGTTTAATGTTAGAGAATCCAGCATTCGCTCCAATGTTTTATCGTGTATTTGCAGGAACTATGAAAGCAAAGGACTAACGTGGCAGAAACATACAACCAGATGCGACAGAGGCAGATATCCTCTTCAACCTATTCTTCCATGGGTGCTATGGCTAATAGCAATGCTGCCGCAGCTTTAGCTGCTCGTATTAGAGCAGAGGGTAGTTTCTACACTCGTACACTTGCTACAGCAGATCCTGTAGCATTCAGCAATCTTGCTGCTAGAGAACTAGATGCACTTCGTTCTCAGTTAAGAAATGACGGGTTTGGTAATAATGCAAACTATCTACAAGCTTTGCTTCGAGCAACTGGTATGTCAAAAGGAACTTCACCACTAGGAACATTTAGTTATGAAGATACTAAGGCTTTCCGTGAGGCTGTAGTAGAGTCACGTCTTAATGGTGTAGAGTATTTAACCTTACTTCAAGATAACCTAGATAAAGGTGGAGTAGGCGGAACTAAGACTAAGTTTAGCAAAGAAGCATCCACTGCTATTAATCTAATTGATAAGTCTGATGCTAAGACTATGCTTTCTAAAGCATACTATGCCGCTTATGGTGAGGGTGCGCCACAGTCTGAAATTGATCGCTTTATGACCAAATTTAATGCTCGTGCTAAGAAAGAAGCCGTAACTACTACAGCACAAGGAACTTCTACTACAAGCACAGGCGGAACCACAGGTAAGTCTACAACTACTCGTTCTGGACTTGGTTTTACAGCAGAAGAACAAACCAACTTCCTTGCTAACTATCTCATGAAACGTGGCGTAAAAGTAACCCCAGAAACTGGTGGTGCTGTCAAGACATTTATAGATGAAATGCGTAATACCTACAAGGACAATAATTTAGTTGAACCTGAGTTCAACACACTAGCCAACAAAGCACTTGCTTTAATTGGCACAGGAGATCCTGAGATACTTAAACAAAAACTAGCAGAAGAAAAACAAAGGATTCGTAACCAAGCTGCTAAGTTGAATCCTGGCATGGCAGACATTCTTGCTAGAGGCGAGGACTTGAAAGATTATGCAGATCAATATATGAAAATTGCTTCTGCTATCACACGCAAGACATACGATATGAACAATCCTCTCATTAAAAAGATGATGAATTACAAAGATGAAAAAGGTAACTATCGTGCAGCTTCAGATATAGAAGCCTACGAGATTATGCGTGGAAGCAGTGACTGGGATTCCAGTCCTGATGCATTTAACTCTTTCAGTGGTATTGGCGATATTATCGAACGAAAGTTAGGCTAATTAATGGCTAAAAAGAAAGTTGTTGAGACAGTAGTTAAAGCTGTCAAAGACCTACCAAAAGCGTTAGAAGCTAACAAAGCAGTAACAGCTGCTAAGGATGCTGAAAAGAAGATTGACGCGATTCTTGCTAAGCCAAATATTACTGTTTCTGATGTCAAGAAGATAGAAACCCTTGCTAAGACAGTAAAAAATAATCTTGACAAGGCTGTAGATCTTGGCGCTTCAACAGCCAAAAACAGTCCTGTTGCTCAAGTTGAAAAAGCTGTAAAAACTAAAGTAACTGAGGCAAAAGCAGAAGCTCCTAAACCTGTCACAACTACGCCTAAAGAAGCACCTAAAGCAACAACTAAAGCAGCACCTAAAGCAGAAGAGGCTCCTGGCCCAAGCAATCTTCCTAAGTCTACTCCTACTAAACCTGCTGCAGCTCCTAAGACGCCTACTAAAACAGCTAAGGCGGCTGATGGCGATGGCCCTAAGACGCCAAGTAAAACTGTTGGAAAGATAGATGATCTTCCACCTAATCTTAGACCACCATACGGAGTCTTTCCTGCTCTTGGTGGTATTGCTGTTGGTTCAGGCCTTGAC
>Ga0073926_10000239_pt1 | contig 12000 bp, 12 predicted proteins | sample GWRWmT4_4Nov14_FD_70189 | JGI IMG/M metagenome (GOLD analysis project Ga0073926, IMG submission 70189) | Sand microcosm microbial communities from a hyporheic zone in Columbia River, Washington, USA - GW-RW T4_4-Nov-14 | ecosystem: Engineered > Artificial ecosystem > Sand microcosm >...
TCCTAAAATAATGCTCTATGGCAGTCTTGCTGGTAAAGATAACAGCGCTAAATTCATCTGGTCGGATACGTGCTTTTCTGAATTCTTTTTCAGTGACTGCTTCAATCTGATTAAAAGGAATAAAATCGATCTGAAGCTCATATTTTTTCTCAATCAGCGCATAGGGTGAGTGCTCAGGTTTGGGCTGAGACACTAATATCGATTTGACCTTCTTGTATTTCTCTGTTGAGGATTTAGCAGTAGTACCCATTCAAATAGATTAATTCAAATTCACCTTTAATATAACCTCTTGATTACCAATGATATACTGAATCTACTTCAATAAGATTCCTGACAAAAGCAGCCAAGGGGCTATTTCCACGGTGCAAAGGTAAATAATAAAATGAAATTTAGCTGAGATGATGCTGGGTACAGTATTTAAAAGACCACGAAACTGTCTAAGTAGGTATAAAACGATTATGATACTAAGACCACTAAATATCAACATTTTCCCAGTTTCAGGGTCTACGAATAGCAATGCAGAATTTACAAATAATAATGCTATTCCGAGTGCCAGATTGTAAATGCCTATGGTATAACTGAATAATGATGTTTCCTTGGTCATAGGAAATATCACTCCCATTACAAACAAGACCAAATGCCTCACCAGATAAGTAATGAATACAATGAATATGGCAAATAACAAGGAGATCTTGGCAATATTAAATATCAAAAAGCTTTGATATAAAAATATTCCTGCATTGACAATAAAAAGAAAATACAAGATTCCAAAAATAAATGTATGATTACCTTTAAAAGCATCTTTAAAAAGGATGCGCATCTGATTTTGATTGTATGTTGCCCGCATCAGTGCCAGCGGGTAGGATCGGTTAAAATTGATAGCTATGCCGGCAAGCAATACCAGAAAGATATAAATCACAAACCAGGTATTTTTACTTATACTGCTTTCGCTCTGTACGGTACTGGATTTAAATTCCTGCAATTGATTTTTTATGTCCTTTATATCAGGGGGCACAAGGGTCGGAGTAGCACCGTCTTGATTTTGAACCGGCTTGTTGGGATCTGTACCGACTTTTATATTAAATGGGTTATTCGATCCATTTGTCAGAGTCGATGGAGCAGTGGGTTTTACTTCTTGCTGCGCAGGCTTTACAGGTTGTTCGGAAGTTTGATTAATGCCTTCCTGTTGACTGGAAGTGTTTATCACAGGATTGGCAGATTGGGTATGGATACCGGCCTTTATATCGAATGGATTGTTCGATGAAGGATTTTGTGTTGCTGACTGATTGGTTGAAGGGTGTGTTGAAGAGGGAGGCAAATTTTTATTGTCATTAGGTGCAGCCGTGGGTGGCTCAGTCTGCCTGGTTTCTGATTGTTTTTTTTGAGGTACAATAGTTGTATTATTCTTCGATGCATTTTCTTTTTTACCAGGGGTCTTTATATCAAATGGATTTTGATTAAATGCAATTCCCGACAGGCCCAAACAAAGGCTGATACTGAATACTAGTTTTCTGCTCATTTTTTTCATAATGTTGAATATCCATTTCCCTGATGAACAATTACTTTGGGTACCCGGTTGAGGTCCCAATCAATCACCAGGCCTTTTGCAATTTTATCGGCTACTACTTTGCCGTATAATAGCTGTACCAAATATAATGCAGCTTCGAATGATCTCGCTCCCCCGGCGGAAGTAATTACATTTTTATCATGCACAAACAGTACATTATCATACACCTGATGTGAGGGAAACATTTCTTTGAATTTTTTAATATCCGCCGGAAAAGTAGTACTGGCCAGACCATTGAGCAGGCCGGCCTGAGCCAATACAAAAGCTCCATCGCAGTGAGAGGTGACAAACATTGCTTTTTTACCGATTTCGGCTACCCAGGATATCATCGCAGAATCCTTTAAATCAGAGTCCAGGTGATGTTCAGCACTGGGTACTACAAGAATATCTATATTGGGTAAAGGATCGTGGGTATAGTCAAAATCCGGTTTTATATACATGCCTTCAAATGTTTTGATCATGTCCCGGGTATTGGCTACGGTAAATACATTCATAGCCTTTATATTTTCTCTATACTGGGTATGCTGGAACACATCGTAGGGGGCTACCAGTTCTGTATTAAATACCCCATTCATGATCAAAATAGCCACATTATACCTGGCAGGCATTATTTTATTGTGTTCCAATAGTGCCGTTTTTACCCCTGTCTGTAATGATTTTTTCGGATCGGCCTGGCAAGAGAAAATTAAAACCAGCGATAGTAGCAAGGGTATCCGTATTTTGGCTAATAATTGGATCATTTTTAAAGTTAAACGGTATTTCGCACAAATTTGTTATTTTTTTACATTCGCCGCAATTTTATAACCGATAATTAATGGAAATAAAGAACCGAAAAGCCCAACACGAGTATAATTTTAAGCAATCTTTTGAGGCGGGTATCATGCTGGCCGGAGCCGAGGTAAAATCGGTACGTGCCGGTACTGCCAATCTCAATGATGCTTACTGCTATTTTGATGATGAAGAACTATTTATTCGCAACTTTCATATCAGCCCATATAAGCAAGACTCCGGTTGGTCGGTACATGATCCCCTCCGGGTACGAAAACTTTTATTAAAGAAAAATGAACTTAAAAAGCTTCGCAATAAAGTTGAAGAAAAAGGAATGACCATCGTACCCTATAGATTATACACTTCAGATCGTGGTATTATAAAACTTGAAATCTACCTGGCAGAAGGAAAAAAAGCATTCGACAAACGCGAGACTATAAAAGCTAAAGATAACAGGAGAGAAATGGAGAGAAAGGATAAGTATGATTAATAAAGCAAGTCACTTTATTTCTTTATGATAACCAGGGATTAAATAAAAATACATTCAATCTATGACCGACCTGCTCAAAGTAAAAGACAAGTTTGAAAAAAATAAATCCACCTATAAAAAGACATTGGATCAGGTAAATATTAAAAAAGCCATACCGTTACTCGATGATTTATCCACCGAAGCTTATAATAAATTTGATTGCCTGGAATGCGCTGCTTGCTGTAAAAATTTTAGTCCCCGGTTTAAAGCACCGGATATTAAACGAATAAGTAAATACCTGGGTATGAAGGAAACGGACCTGATGAACGCCCACCTGCATCGTGATGAAGACGGTGATTATGTGCTCAATCAAAAACCATGTACTTTTTTAAATACAGATAATACCTGCAGTATCTATGAAGTAAGGCCTTCTGACTGCCATCGGTTTCCTTATGTAGATGAAGATGTTTTTTTAAAAAGGAAAGAGCTGACTATGAAAAATGCTTCGTTTTGCGTGATTGCTCAGCATGTATTGGATGGGTTAAAAAACGTTTGAATTACTGAACTGATATTTATCTATTATTACATTCAATAATGAAAACCATTTCTTTCAAATTTTTCTATATCGGAGCCATTACATTCTTAGTTTTACTTTGTAAGTCGAAACCCATTGAAATCATGGCTTCCAATAATACCGGTACTATCGGTCTCTTGGGTGCAAGTCCTATTGATACCCTAGATAAAAATGCAATCGATACACTTACCTATATACAGGGAAGATTTGAGCCTAAGGATCATCCTCTGTTTACGATGATTCCGATTGAATATGCCTCCAGAGAGGGCATGTATCTGCAAAAAGAGGTGCTGACTGCATTTATTAAAATGGCTACCGATGGCAGGAAAGCAGGACTAAAGTTTAAAATTATCTCGGCTACGCGAAACTTTGAATCACAAAAGAAGATCTGGGAAGATAAATGGAATGGAAATACCTTAGTGGAAGATGGTAAAAACCTCGCTAAGTTGAATTGGACTCACGAAAAAAGAGCTTTGAAAATTTTGGAATATTCATCTATGCCGAGCACTTCCCGTCATCACTGGGGTACCGATATGGATATTAATGCCCTGGATAATAATTTTTTCAAAAAGGGCGAAGGCAAAAAATGGTACGATTGGATGCAGGCTAACGCGTCAAAATACGGCTTTTGCCAACCCTATACTGCAGGTAGGCCCTATGGATACAAAGAAGAACGATGGCACTGGACCTACAACCCCGTTTCAAAACCACTCACTGCATACTGCAAGAACAACTTAAAGTCAGACGATATACATGGATTTACCGGAGCAAACATTGCTGCTAAAATAGATGTAGTGGAAAAATATATACTGGGAATAAATATGGACTGTAAGTGACTACGGTAATTTAAGATGTACTAACTGCTGAACGGTATTTCTCTTAAACTGAAATTATACTTTCAATTTAATTTGATAAAGATTCATGTTTAATGGACTACTCTTAAAATATAAATGGTCTTATTGATTAAATTAAACCTATAAATAATGAAGTGGCTATCAATAGTAAAAAAAGGGGATTCCGGTAATACTTAAATTAATAAAAGATATACCGACCCTCAACAATTTTTAAAGACTGTATTTTGTTCATTTTCCTCCAGCATAGCTTCTATTTTCTTAGCGGTTTTAGTAATTGACAATCCGCCCAGATTGGTACACCTCAAAGTATGATGTATCTGATCTCCTACCAGTTTCATGGTTTCGATCACTTCATCAAGGGGAATGAGTTGGACATAATTGGATAAGGCCATGTTTGCTGATGAAATCGCATTCGTGGCGGCCATTACATTTCTACCCAGGCAAGGAGCCTCCACACGATTACCTATTGGATCACAAATGATACCAAGTGAATTTTGCAAGGCCAGTGAAGCTGCAGTAAGGCTTTGATTTAAATTACCGCCTTTCATTTCTACTATTGCAGCCGCAGCCATTCCTCCACCTGATCCGGTTTCGGCCATACATCCACCAACTTCTGCAGCAAATGTGGCATGGGCAGCTATAAACACTCCGATCAGACCGGCAGACAACATTGCTTTTACTATATCATCTTCATGCAAGCTCAAAGAATGCGCTATTCCGAATACTGCACCAGGCAATCCCCCACATGATCCGGCAGTAGGTGCAGCCACGATTACACCCATGGAGCTTTTTACCTCCATGATAGCGGATACATACATGATGACCGTATTATTTGCATCACCGCCAACCAAGTTTTGTTTTGTCAAATTTTCTTTGAACTGTACAGATTGCGAGCCTAAGATCCGATCGTGGTATGTGGTGCCTTTAAGTCCGATAGTGATTGCATTTCCCATGATTCGTATGATCTGGCGCATTTTTTCGAATACTTCGGCATTCGATATATTACCTCTTTCAGATTCATATGCCACGGCTAACTCCCAGAGTGATAAATTTTTGTTCTCATTATATTCGAGCATTTCATTGCAAGTAATGAAGGGGACATGTATATTTTTCCTTGCCAAAACGGGCAATACTGGATTTAATACTTTTAAAGCTTCTACCCCTGGCAGTGATTTTAATTCCTGCAACAGGATATCATCATATGCCTTTTGAGAGCTGATCTGAATAAAGCTTTTTGCGCCGGTATAAAAAAACACTTCATCGTATGTCAACGATGCTTTTATAAAATCAAGAATCGGGTCTGGGTTTTTGCAGTAAATCAATGTTTCAAAATAATCACCAGCCATATGTACAGTAGCCCCATCTATACGGATCACTTCAATCATGCCTCCACCTGTAGAGATGGCAATCAATTCATGTGATTCATGCTCGTTGCTTAGTTTTATTTTATATGTATTGGGATGATTAAAATCAATGTCGACAATATTAATAGTAACATGTATGCCTGCGGTACTCAAATATTTTTCAGATTCCGGCAATCGCTCATCATATGCTTCCCATCCTAAAAAACCGCCAAACAAACCCATATCGGAACCCTGCCCTTTATGCGTTGTAGCTAATGAACCATGTGGATCGAATTCTATGATTATGTCCTTGATTTTCTCCTGCATAAGATCCCGGCACATTCGGGCTATTCGCAACGAAGCTGCACAGTGGGAGCTGGAAGGGCCGCGCATTACCGGACCTATCACATCATTAAAAATACTTGGGTACGAATTCATTTGGATGGATTTGAGTATTCAATAATACGAATTAAAAACAAAAATTCCCAAGATTTTAAGCTTATGCTCCGGACTGGGATAGCCAAAGGTGTTACAAATCAGATCCAATGAAAAAAGAATTCATTTTCAAATTTTCACTGTAAAAAGCTTTTGGACTGACTCCGGTAAATTCTTTGAAGTCTTTTATAAAATGTGCCTGATCAAAGTACCCGTTTTCATAAGCTAAATCGGTCAGGCTTCCAGTGCCATTTTGATTCAGCATTTTTAATGTTTTTTGTAAACGGATGACTTTGGAGAGTTGTTTAGGGCTAAGGCCAATGGCAGATGAAAATTTTCGTTCAAGTTTCCTTCGGTTAATTTGAATTTTATCTGAAAGATCATCTATATTAATAAGCCCGTTGGATTGTACCAATGTACCTATGCTCATTTTTATTACCCTGTCTATTGTATCATTTTCCTTTAATTTATTTGAAAGAAATTTGCTGAGAATAAGTATACGCTCTTCATTTTGCTTTGCATGGAGCACGGCTAATTCCAATTGTAAGGTATCACCTGAAAATAATAATTCTAAAGGCACCGCCCTGTTTTCCATTTGTTTTATTGGAAATCCGGAAAATGGAATAAAACCATCCGGAAAAAATCGGGCTGCTGCTATTCCAGTAATACCGGTAGGTGCTATTTCCAAAGTAGTAGTAATCTGGCCAAATACAAAACTTCGGGGTTGCATAATAGGAGTGCCATCCGGTTGATATTGTGTATACAAATCACCATAATGGATTATCAATTCCGGGCATCCATCAGAAACAATTCGTTGTCTTTCTGGTTTTTCAGGCATCGGCCCTTCCAGGCTCCAGAAGCATTTTATAAAATCATGAAGCGAATCTGGTACTGGATATTCTCTGTAATTCATTAACCATATAAAGATAACAAAGTCTTTAAAATTTCATTTCCAGATATTGCCAACCCTTTTTTACAATGGGTAGGCACTACCCTTTCTTAAGTGCAGTAAATGTCCAAATAGCGCCCAATAAATCTATTGCTCCAAATACTATAAGCATGGGGTGGGCATACTTTAATAATACAAATAAGGTAAAAAAGACGATCACAGCAATGCGGGTGAATACCGTGGCTTTGAAAAAATGGATATAGTTGTGCTTAGCAGAGATAAAATAATATACTGCTAATAATCCGGCTAATAAACCAACCACTCTGATCCATACTTCATCTGTCGCAGGCATAGCAAACATAGTCAATAAAGTATTCGGTGCAATCAACAAGGAAATGCTCATAATAGCTAAATAAAAAGAGAAATAATAAATTGATTTGCCGGCAGCTGTCATATGAATATATTAAAATGTTGTATAATAAATTTACAAGACTTGAAATTAAATAAAAAAAGCAATATCACATGATATAAATAATAACATTAAATGAGCTCAGGGTAAAGCTGCTTTTATGATGAGGTAAATAACTTAAAATAATTCTTTTAAATCCCGGCTTCAAGCGCTTATTTTTGTAGTCTATGAGTGCCAAATGCCTTGAATGCGGTGAAAAAATAATGGGCCGGGCAGATAAAAAGTTTTGCTCTGATCAGTGCCGCAGTGCTTATAATAATAAGCTGAATAGTGATCATACCAATCTGATGCGAAATATTAACAATATTCTCCGCAAAAACAGGCGTATCCTTGAAGAACATAATCCCGATGGCAAAGGAAAAACCACAGGAGATAAATTGATAAAAAAAGGATTTAAGTTTGATTATTTTACTAATTTGTACACTACTAAAAACGGCCATACGTATTATTTCTGCTATGATCAGGGATACCTGCCATTGGATAATGATTGGTACGCATTGGTAAAAAGAAAAGAATACCTAAACTAAACATGATTGTTTTTATAAATTTAAACATGAAGCCATACTTATTTGTACTAATTCTATCGCTCTCTGCACAGATGGCATCCGCACAGACCGTAACGTGGTCAGGACAGATTGCAGATTTGGTATATAAAAATTGTACATCTTGCCATCATGCAGGAGGTATAGCTCCTTTTTCCATGATGACCTATCAGCAGTCATTTAATAACAGATTTAAAATACGCTATGCAGTGTCCAATAAGGTAATGCCACCATGGCCTCCTGATAACGCATATAGACGACACGCTTTCAACAGATCTTTAAAAGAGGAGGATATAAAAAAGTTTGAAAATTGGGTAGATGCAGGAGCTCCTTCGGGCGATCTGGCTAAAGCACCTGCTGCACCAGTCTACGATAATCTCGGCGAAATTAAAAAACCCGATTTGGTAATTATTTCTCCAAAGTACACCCTGACAAGCAATATAGATGAATATCGATGTTTCCCGGATAGTACCCGGCTGACCAAAGATATGTGGATGACTTCACTTGAATGCATACCAGGTGACCCGGAGATTGTACATCACGTATTGATATTCAGAGACAAAGGCGTAAAAAGTTATACCCTCGACAACCGGCAGGCAGGTCCCGGATATATCTGTTTTGGAGGTGCCGGCACCAGCGATGCAGATTTGATTGCTGCATGGGTACCGGGATCCGGAGCTTTTAATTTGCCAAAAGGATTTGGAATGAAAATTCCGGCAAGGAGTAATATCATCATACAAGTACACTATCCCGCAGGAGCCAAGGGAAAAGTAGATCAGACTCAGGTAAAATTTAAACTTACCGATCAACCTCAAAGAGAGACCTTTCTATTACCTGCACTCAATCACGAAATTAGCCTTACGAATGGCCCGCTTGTAATACCTGCTAATACCATAAAAACCTTTAACCAGCGATTTTTTCTTCCGTTTCCAGCATCTATAATCGGAGTGGCACCGCATATGCATTTGATAGGCAAGTCGATAAAGACCTGGGCTATATCCAATGATCTGAAAGAAATACCCTTGATCAATATTCCAAGATGGGATTTTCATTGGCAAGGTGTTTATATGTTTCCTAAAATCCAACGCCTACCCGCCGGAACATTTTTGTATTCTGAAGCCGTGTATGACAATACCCCCGCTAACCACCACAATCCCAATGACCCGCCCAAAGAAGTGCGGGTAGGTGAAGCAACCACAGATGAAATGATGATTACCTATTTCTTGTTTGCACAATACGTACCCGGAGATGAAAACTATATCATTGACAGTACTGCTGCTTCACTGACTACCGGCAACAAAACAGTTGAAATAAATCATCGGGAAATCAAATTAAGCCCCAATCCATTATCTGCAAATCAAAATCTTCAACTGAATTTTTATACCGAAAATCAGGATAAAGTCGAGATTCAACTCTTTGATATACATGGCCGGCGAATCTGGTATATACATAAATCCTATACTTCGCGCACACAGGAATCCATTGCTGTTCCACTAAACCAATTAGATCTGAGTAATGGAGTATATTTTATTAAAATACAGGGTAAAGATTGGTCAGGTGTAGAAAAATTGATAATTAATTAGAATGATTTGCATTTTTATAAAAGGGAAATCCGTTCCATAGCAAAAACCAGGTTTTCGGCAGGAAATCCACCCAGTACTTTGAGATTGGTAAAGACGGAATCTACCAGGACTTGTTCCTTGCCTTTTATCATTTGATTGATTCGGTCTATATATTGATTCCTGTCATTTTGTAAAGAATCAGATATCTTTTCAAGTGTAAACTTTTGAGTACATCTGTTCATAAGGGAAAAGAGCATAACCATGATGATTATACCAAAGAAAATAAGGAATTTATTACAACTAGTTGCTTTCATCACTGTATAACGATTTAATGGCCTCAAATTTATAATTTGTCTGAATTGGTTTTTACCTCAGCATTTACAGGGAAGAATCAAGAAATAAAAAACAAATAAGAACGACATGGAGTCGCATGTTGGAATACCAGTCAAAGAAAAGAAAAATGCCTCCTCTCCCCCGTCTATTAATAGTAAGCACCTATAAGAATTACCCTAATTGCAAGTAATTGGAATGAATAATAATCAAAACCGGGGTTAAACTTGAATGGAGAAATAGATAATTATTGTATTCTTTTGGAATTGACTAAATTTAATTCAGCCAATCCATAGATATGAATTTACCAGATATACAATCATTAATTAAACAGGCATGCCTGGCTTTTGTTTTTACTCTATTAATCATCAATTGCAGTACAGACCAGCTTCCTCCGAGCGACCCGGATAACGGTGGCTTGTTTTTTCCTGATGGTTTCGAAGCTACCGTCGTGGTGGATAGTATTGGAAGGGCAAGGCACCTGGCCGTGAATGAAAATGGTGATATCTATGTAAAACTCACATATAATGATAAGATGAAGGGAAGAGGAGGGTCTGTTGCATTACGGGATTTGAATAAAGATGGAAAAGCAGACAGCGTCGTTTATTTTGGTGATTATACCGATGTAGGCAGCCTGGCTGTGGGTATGACTGTACATGAAGGATATTTATACACCAGTGCCGTAAATGCAGTATATAAGAACAAATTAAAACCGGGAGAGTTAGTGCCAACCAGTGCTATCGAAACTGTATTTATGGATACGGATACGAATGTGGCACGAAACTGGCATACAACCAAGCCTTTGGCTTTTGATCATACAGGTCATGTGTATATACCATTTGGCTCGCCTAATGATGCTTGCCAGGATATGAAATTATATGGCCCCGCCGGAATACCCAATGGTAAAGGATTGGATCCATGTCCTGATTTAGAAGAACATGCGGGAATTTGGCAATTCGATGCGTCTAAGACAAATATGACCATCAAAGATGGTAAGCGGTTTTCTACTGGATTGCGATCTGTAGTAGGAATGCAATGGAGCCCATTGGATAATCAGCTGTATGCGGTGGTAAATGGGATTGATAATTTTCAAACGATGTTTCCGGATAAATACAATGGATGGCAAGCTGCTTTGTTACCATCCGAGATTTTGGCCAAAGTGACTGAAGGATCAGACTTTGGGTGGCCATACGCATATTATGATCAAATGCAAGGTAAAAATGTATTGCAACCAGGTTACGGTGGTGATGGAAAAATAATAGATCGTGCCAGTGAGTTTGATACGCCAGCTTTTGGATTTCCTGGTCATTGGGCACCTATGGATATTCATTTTTATACGGGGGATCAGTTTCCCGAAAGATATAAAAGCGGTGCTTTCATTGCTTTTCATGGATCTACGGATAGGTCACCGTATCCTCAGGCAGGATATATAGTTTGTTTTATACCATTTGAAAATGGTAAGCCTACCGGAGCATGGGAGGTATTTGCAGATGGATTTACCAAAGTAGATACGGTAATCAATACCAGTGATGCAAAATACAGACCCATGGGATTGGCTCAGGGACCAGATGGATCATTATATATAAGCGAATCCAATAAAGGTAAAATATGGCGGGTCATGTATAAAATGGATAAAAATAAATTTAAGAATGAAGCCTTAGCCAAAATGGAAGCCCGCAAATCAAGATCGTATATAAATACACCCGATCCGGAAAAAGATAATTTGCAACGTGGAGACCGGCTCAAAGGAGGGATACTGTATGGCACGTATTGTATCAGTTGTCATCAACAAGATGGTAAAGGGGACAATAATCGATTCCCACCATTGGCTGGATCTGAATGGGTAACCGGTGATGTAAATACATTAATAGACATCGTACTCAACGGCAAACAAGGAAAAATGAAAGTAGGTGATAAGACCTATGACGGCATCATGCCACACAACAGGCACCTCGATGATCATGCTATTGCATCTATTTTGACATATGTAAGGTCCCGATTTGGAAACAGGGCACCGGGAGTAAATGCAAAACAAGTGGAAAAAATAAGAGCAAAAGAAATAAAATAAAATGTGGACTACCGATTCATTGTGGTTTGAAGTAGCTGTCGTAAGCTTTATCTATGCTATGGGTAATATACTCATGGGGCATTTTGAAGAACGAACTCCCAAAATAAGACGAGTGGCCAAGTACCTGATC
>Ga0073926_10000243_pt1 | contig 11930 bp, 14 predicted proteins | sample GWRWmT4_4Nov14_FD_70189 | JGI IMG/M metagenome (GOLD analysis project Ga0073926, IMG submission 70189) | Sand microcosm microbial communities from a hyporheic zone in Columbia River, Washington, USA - GW-RW T4_4-Nov-14 | ecosystem: Engineered > Artificial ecosystem > Sand microcosm >...
GTACCTTGTTTTTGTATTAGTCTGAATTATTCCCAGGCCAGAACAGGGCTAAAATATGCCCTAAATGTTAAAAATTGGGCTTATTTCAAGTTAACTGTAACCTAAAATTGTTAAAAACCGTCAACTTTCTCGAACATGGATCAATTGGAATTTAAAGAATTTGTACAAACCAATCAAAACAAACTATTCCGATTCGCCTTGCGACTCATACCTAAAGAGGATGATGCAAAAGATATCGTTCAAGATGTATTGATCAAAATATGGGACCGCAGAAATGAACTTTCAAAAATTGAAAACATCGACGGATGGATGTTTACTGTGACCCGTAATCTATGTATCGACAGAATCAGGGCGCGTAAAGTACACTTGGATATTAATACTCAGGTACAAGTAGAGGACAAACAAGACAATCCACATGAGCTATCATCCAAAAGCCAATTACTCGGACTTATGAGAAAATTAATAGACGAAATGCCGGAAAAGCAAAAACTGGTGATCCATCTGAGAGATATTGAAGGATTATCTTATGATGAAATCACCGAATCATGTGGTATACCACTGGCTCAGGTAAAAGTAAACCTTCACAGAGCAAGATTAAGTTTAAAGGAAAAAATAATAAAATCAGGATTGTATGGACAGATCTAATGAAAATATAAAAATCCTGTTGGATAAATACTGGACAGGTGAATCCTCTCTTGAAGAAGAGAAAATGATCTATGCCTATTTTAAAAGTGGCACTATTGATCCCGATCTGATAGAATTTGCCCCTTTGTTTGGTTATTTCAATTCAGAAAAAGATACCAACATTGATATCTCCGCAGATGTACTTGGGATAATTGGAAATCGCGGGACCAATTTTAAAACTACAGATACCGGGATTGATTTTTTACTAGAAAAATATTGGGAAGGAGAGTCTTCACTGGAAGATGAACAAATTTTACATCTTTATTTTAATCAGACAGATACAGCACCTCATCATAAAGAGCTTGTACCCTATTTTAAATATCTAAAACAAGAAAAAGCTATTTCGATTGATGTGACTGAGGCTGTAATGCATAAAATAAATAAAATGCCTTCCAAAACGAAAGTGGTACAAATAGAGTGGCGCAGAATCATTTCCATTGCCGCAAGTATAGCACTGTTTCTGTCTGTCAGCCTGGCGGTATTCCAATATCAGCAATTGAAAAAATCAGAATGGGTAGAAATGGATACATACCAAACTCCAGAAGAAGCACTTGAACAAACTAAAGCCGCACTCGCCTATCTAAGCTCCAGAATGAATAGAGGCACCGACAAAGCCTTGGATGGTCTCATCAAAACTGAAACACTAGAAATAATCAATCAATAAAGAATTAAAATCATAACCATGAAAAAAGTATTTATTTTCCTAATCACTGTAGTGACTGGCAACCTTCAGGCACAGCAAGATGATGCTCTAAACAAGTTCTTCAAATCGTACATCGACGATGATCGTTTTTCGACGGTATACATCAGTCCTAAAATGTTCCAGTTGGTTTCTAAAATCAAAATCAATGATATGGATGCCGATCTGCAAGAAACGCTGAAAAGCCTCACCGCCTTACACATTTTAAGTACCCATCACAATCCCCGCACCTATTACAAAGAAGCGCTGACCAAAGTCAATACCAAAGAGTATGATGAACTCATGAAAATCAGAGACGATGGAGAAGATGTTGTCTTCCTTACCAGATCTACACCTGGCAACGAGGACTCAATCAAAGAATTGTTGATGATTGTTGGTGATGACGACGAATTTACCATTCTTTCCTTTGTAGGTGAAATAGATCTGAATAAGATCGGTCGCTTAGGTAAAGCGCTCAAAATTGATGGTGCAGACAAATTAGAAAGAATCAAAAGAAATTAAAACCATGAAAGCAATTCTCTCACTTATATTCATACTTGGTCTCAGAGCCTTGTCCACCGCTCAGGAAGAAAGTTTTACTGATTTTAAAAGAGAGTTTAATCGCCGGGATGGTGTACATAGTTTCACCGTCCCGGGATTTTTGGTCAGACTTGCCGGCAGCATAGCTTTAAAAGATGAAGACGCCATTGATCGTGAAGCTATACGACCATTACTGCGCAATATAGGGTCGGTTTCTCTCTTGTATACGGATAACGGACATTCAATAGATCAGTTTGATATGATCAGACTACGTGATAATTTATTGGATGAAAAATTTGAAACCTTGCTCACGGTCAAAGAAGAAAACAGCCATATTGAAATCATGTCATGGAGCAAAAAAGATGTAATCAAACGATTGGTACTCTTAATTGATGAAGATGACGACGAAACTATATTGATCAAAATCAGAGGCCATTTTACCCAGGATTCCATCCAGGAAATGGTAGACGCTATTGAAAAAAGAGAAAAAAAGAAATTGTAGTTATCTTAACTCAGCATTTGTAAAAAGGATTAAAGAAGACATTCTTTAATCCTTTTTTATTGAAGTGATATCTTTACTGCATGATAAAGCTACGACCCTCTAACCCGGAAGATCTAACGAAGATCCTGAGCATGCGTAAAGAATTTTATTCTATAGACCAGTATTCATTTGAAGAGGAAGAACAGGCACGACTTACTGTTGATTTTATCCTCCATCCATCCTTAGGAATACTATATATAATATCGAATGAAACACAGACCATAGGCTATGTTTGTATTACCTATGGATATAGTTTTGAATATGGTGGCAAGACTGCATTTATAGATGAGCTTTTTATAATACCAGAAGAAAGAAATAAAGGTCTCGGAAGTCAGGTAATGGATTTTATTTTAACCAAGGCAAAAGAATTAAAACTGGCTACATTGCACCTGGAGGCTGAAAAACATAATGATAAAGCAAACAAGTTGTATTCAAAAAAAGGGTTTAAAAATTCAAATCGATTTTTATTATACAACAGATTAAATACGCAATGAGTTGAGATCATGTTGATTTGGACCAGACCAGGCATGCCCAACTATCCTTTATCACCAATTTTACTTGTTTTACACCCAGTGAAATCAGGCACGATTTGACTTTTAAAGCGTCACCCGGGATAAATCCCGAATAAATTGCAATTCCTCCCGGCTTGAGAAGTCTGTAAATATCAACTGAAGATTGAATTAATATATCCCTCGTGATATTGGCAAAAATCAAATCATAGTCTTGAGTATTAGAGCCGAGATTATCGGCTTGCCACACCTGAATTTTTGTGCACTTATTCAATTCGATGTTCTCTTTAGTATTTTCTACAGACCACAAGTCGTAATCAATGCCTTCAGCAGATTCAGCTCCCATTTTTTCTGCAGCAATGGCCAAAATCCCTGAACCACAACCAAAGTCAAGTACCGATTTGTCCTTCAAATCCAATTTGAGCATTTCGCTAAGTACCATGTACGTGGTTGCATGATGGCCTGTTCCAAATGCCATCTTCGGATCAATGATTATCTCGTAATCCAAACTATTTGACGGATGAAAACTCGCTCTTACAAAGATTTTTTTGTCCACTTCTATTGGTGTAAAGCCACTTTCCCATATGGCATTCCAATTCTGTTGTTTGATGAGCTCATAGGAAGTATATGGATATACCTTATTTATCTCTGCGAGTTGGGGTTCATTAAATAATGATTCACCAAGGTAGCCGTCCATAGTAGTTTCTTTTTCTTCGAATGATTCAAAGCCCAATTCATACAATGCAGCCAACTGAATTTCGTCAAGTATTACCGGAAAATAAAAGCAGTAATAATTCTGATTATTTTCAGCCATAAATGGATTTATTATACGCATGCCAGGTATTAATCATCAATGCACATACGGTCATGGGTCCTACCCCTTTTGGTACCGGAGTGATATACGAACATTTAGGTGCAACATTTTCAAAATCCACATCCCCTACCAATCGGGTGCCGGTTTTAGAGGTACTGTCTGCAATTTGATTCATGCCCACATCTATTACTACCGCTCCATCTTTAACCATGTGTTCTTTAACAAAACGGGTAGCTCCCAACGCCACTATCAGTATATCTGCTGATTTTGTGATGGATTCCAAATTTGTTGATTTTGAATGACATAGAGTCACAGTTGCATTTCCTGGGTACGATTTTCGAGACATGAGTACAGATATGGGTGTACCTACAATATTAGACCTGCCGAGTACCACTACTTTTTTGCCTTCTGTTGGAATTTTATAATGCTCTATCATTTTTAATATACCCAATGGCGTGGCAGGTATGTAAGAAGGCAATCCGATCATCATTCTTCCTAAATTCATAGGATGAAATCCGTCAACATCTTTTTTGGGGTCAATAGCTAATAATACATCGGTATCGTCGATATGTCTCGGTAAAGGTAATTGAACAATGTAACCATCGATTTTATCGTCCTGATTAAGCACATTGATTATACCGATCAACTCGGCCTCGGTAATGTTTTCTTCCCTATGAATTAAGGTGGAATCGAAACCTGCATCACTGCAGGATTTGATTTTATTTTTAATATACGAAGCACTGGCTGGATGATTACCTACTAATACGGCGGCCAAATGGGGAGCACGCTGTCCCTTTTCCTTTATTTCATTTACTTTAATTAATAAATCCGATTTAATAGCTTGGGATACCAATGCACCATCGAGTAATTGCATCGCATAAAGATAATCTTATGATGAGGAAATGGAAAACTTTGTAATTACAAGAATATGGAAAGAGATGAATTTTTAAGCTGCAAAAGAACTACCGCAGCCACAAGTACTTTTTGCATTTGGGTTATTAAATGAAAATCCCCTGTTATTTAAGCCTTCTAACCAGTCGATTTCAATACCCATTAAATACAAAGCATGAGCTTTGTCAAGAAACACTACAATGCCATCCTGCTCAAATCTGTAATCGTCTTCTTTTGGCTGATCAAACCCTAAAATATATGAAAAACCCGAACAACCTCCACCCTTTACACCTACTCTAAGGCCATGATTATCAGATATTTGCTGCTCCGATTTGATTTTTTTCAGCTGTTCAATAGCTGATGAGGTCAATGTCAGCATTTTATTTTCAGTCAATGTTTCTGTCATGTTCGATTCATTTTAGACTTTACAAAAATACAGAAATATAAACAATGGTACCATCACATTGGTTCAAGCAATTATCTATCAAGATAAAATACAAAGGTCAGGATCCCTTGATTAAACGATCAAAGTGAGTTAATATCCATACAGTTTTTTTGAAGCCGGTTCATATTTATCTCCTTCTGTCCAGCGAGGCAATTTGGCTTTATTGGCAATCAAATATGCAGAATACAGAAATGATTTTGTAAATCGGTATAAGTATCCATAGCTGATATTCGTAGGATTATCAATCGACTGATGGTAATATTTTGATACAGAGGCATCAAATGCTCTGAAGCCAGCTGCAAACGTGGGGGCAGGAATTCCAATTTTTGCAAAATTTACATTATCTGACCTGTCAAATAGTCCTTGTTCAGGTGCAGGATCAGCCACCGTTGCGAGTCCAAATGCTTTACATGCCACATTCATCTCTTCAGCAGCTCCTGTTCGATTAAGCCCAATAACAGAAACTAAAGTAGTATCAGCATAGCCTGCTCCGTCACTATTCAGATTAAATATTACTTTATTCCAAGGGATTACAGGGTGATCTGCTAAATACTTAGAACCCAATAAACCCATTTCTTCTCCATTTACTGCCGCGAGCAACACCGATCTGTCAGGAGGATACTTAGCAAGAAATCTTGCAGCTGCAAGGATACCGACAGTACCCCAGGCATTGTCTCTGGCTCCGTTCCATATTGTATCATTATCTACCACTGCTCCGGCTCGGACACCAACATGATCAAAATGGGCAGACAATAAGATAAATTGATCCGCTAATTCCTTTTTCTTTCCAGGTATATAACCAATCACATTTACTGTATTGATGGGTTTGTTTATCAACCCGGGACTCAGCACTTTAATTGGATAGGATTGCCCTTTTTCCCAGGTAGGTTTATTGATATTGGCAGGCAACTGGAGATAGGCATGAAACAAAGACACCTCCTCCAGAGACGATTCCGATAGTTCTAATCGCTCTTGAGAAAAATAATTTTTAATAGCTGTAAACGCATAAGGTAAAGTATATATTTCAATCAGGCCCAAAGCACCTTTCTCTTTGGCAATTTTGCGTTTACGAGACATAGATTGAAAAATTTCCAATGGCGGAGCAACCGTAGGTAATCCCGATTGCGCCAACACATACTTTCCTTTAACATCAATGCCGTTATAGTCCTCTTCCAACGCATAATTTATATATATTGCTTCCCCTGATTGTTTTGCCACAGGCGATCCATCTAATACTAATAACTGATCTTTTATTGTAAATGCTTTTTCCAATAGTTCAACAGTTCCACTGGGAGCCGCGCTGAATTTAATAAAAGGCAAGTTTTGATCATAACTCTTCATGCCAGGCACGATTTTAACTCCGGCTTTTTTAAATTCTTCAGCTATATATTTGGCTGCCAGTTCATTTCCCGGCTCCCCAGTTTTACGGCCCTTGAGCTCATCAGATGCTAAATACATCATATCTGTGTAAATGACTTTCTCATTTACCTTTTTATTAATTTTTTTTATGATTTTTTGGGAATAAACTGATTCTTTGCTTATTATACAGAGAAAAATAAACAGAAGAAAGGATTTTGATTTCATTTGAATATTAGCTTTGTGCAAAAATACAATTTCATATTATGGATTCAGATAAAATATTAGGTATTGGTAGTCGGGTGAAACATCCTGCATACGGTGAAGGCGTCGTCATCAGATTATATCAAATTGCTTATGATGTTTGTTTTATGCATTATGGGGTAAAATCTGTTGGTAAAGAATATAGTGCCTGGGATATTATAGAAAGAATTGAACCTGCGGAATTGGTAACATTTACTCAAGCTGAAAAATCTCTGGTAAAAATATTAAAACAATGGTCTGATATCAGTTCTGTGACCGAAATAGGAGATAAATGGGATCAGGGCAATCTGATACTCAAGCCTTCCGATACCAATCTCAAACCCAAGGAATTGCCAATCGAAACCTTTTTTCATAAAATAGTAATGCTGAGGGATCGATTGAGAGTATTGGAGCAAAAAATAAATGGAAATTCCAAACTTACAGATGCTGAAAAAGTAGAAATGCAACAATACATCACCCGAATCTATGGTAGCCTTACCACATTTAATGTATTATTTAAGTACAAAGAGGACTATTTTGTGGGCGAAAAATCGGAATCGTGAAAAATATTTTTGTTCTAGCAGCCATCATTTTTATATTTCAATATTGCATTGAACCTAAAAATCCTCACCTTTCACTTGCTCCCGGCATATGGAGAGGAGTACTTCAATTGAATCCAGAACCCAAACTTTCCTTAAAAGATGAAATTGAACGCTACGAAAGAGAAAAGTCACGCCCCATAAATGATATCGAATCAGACCTGCCTTTTTTATTCGAAGTAAAATACAAAAATGAAAAACCATACATTGAAATCATTAATGCCGAAGAAAGGATAAAATTAGAGGACGTGCGTGTGGCAAGAAATCGAAGTACTGCAGAAGATACTGTGTTTATAGATTTTCCCATTTATGACTCTCACATCAGGGCCATTCTCAAGGAAGGTATTTTACAGGGAGATTGGACAGTTCGCAGCAAAATAAATTATTCAATACCCTTCACGGCAAAGTTTGGAAAAGATCAGCGGTTCGATGTATTGACAAAAGTCCCTATAATGGATATGACCGGAAACTGGGCATGCATATTTGATGCGGATACCAAAAACCCCTATCCAGCAGTAGGTGAATTAAAACAATCAGGCAATCTGTTAAAAGGCACATTCAGGACGGAGAGCGGAGATTACAGATACCTCGATGGAACAGTAAATGGAAATAAATTTTATCTAAGCTGTTTTGACGGAGCACATGCTTTTCTGTTTTATGGAAAGGTTACCGGTGATTCGTTGATCGGCACATTTAAATCCGGCAAATCAATACCTTCTTATTTTGAAGGTGTAAAAAAAGAGGATGCTGCACTGACCGAAGCTGACAAGTTAAATAAATCAACAAATATCCCTGTATCGTTTTCATTTTTAGATCATAATGGAAATACGAAGACGTTGACCGATTATACGAAAGATATCAAAATAATTCAGATTATGGGTACCTGGTGTCCCAACTGTTACGATGAAACTAAATTTATCACCTCTTATTTAAATGCACATCCTGACCAAAAAATTGATGTTATTGCCTTGGCTTGTGAACGATACAGAGATACATTAAAGTCATTAGCCAGTATCAAGAATTATAAAAATAAAATGAATATGCCCTATGACATACTGCTGGCCAGTACATCTACAGAAAAAGCGGAAACATCCAAGCAGATCCCTTTTATTGACACCATATCCTCCTACCCTACCATGATCGTATTGGACAAAGAGAACAAAATTCAATTCATTCATACCGGCATTGATGGACCTGCTACCAGCAAATACAAAGAGTTTGTAAAAGATTTTGAAGAAAGAATTACGAAAATATTGAAATCCAAAATATGAAAGTATTAATTACTGGTGCCACATCAGGCATAGGCAAAGCTACCGCATATGAATTTGCATCACACGGGCATGACCTGATTCTATGTGGAAGAAGATCAGATAGATTGTCTGATTTGAAGAAAGAAATTATTGATAAACACGATGTAAATGTATTCACACTGTCTTTCGATCTTCAAAAATATGAAGATGTAAGCAATTCGCTAAATCAAATTCCCATGGAATTTAAGCCCATTGACATTCTGATAAACAATGCAGGCCTTGCGAGTGGCTTGGATTATATACAAGAAGGGGATCTTGGTGATTGGGAGACTATGATAGATACTAATATAAAAGGCCTGCTCTATATTACCCGACTCATCAGCCCGGATATGGTTAAAAACAAATCAGGTCATATTATTAATATTTGTTCAACTGCCGGAAAAGACGCCTATCCCAGGGGCAACGTATACTGTGCTACTAAAGCTGCAGTGGATATGCTGACCAAAACCATGCGAATGGATTTATATACTCATGGCATCCGTGTAAGTCAGATAGCTCCTGGTATGGCCGAAGAAACAGAATTCTCAAAAGTGCGATTCCATGGCGATGAAGAAAAGGCAAAAATCTACAACGATTTTAATCCACTTAAATCAAAAGATGTAGCTGAAACAATTTATTTCGTAGCCAGTCGGCCACCCTATGTAAATATCCAGGATGTACTTATGATGGGAACACAACAGGCAGGGAGTAATTTTGTAGATAGAAGTGGAAGGAAGTATTGAAGTATTTTGAAGGCCATTTGACCTTCCAATTCCTTTCAATAACCAGTCGTACCCTTACGGCCGGCTGAACATCATCTAAGATTAACTGAATGATTATTTTGTTGTAGTATATATCAATTTTTATCTGCCTTGAGTATTAAAGAAGTACCTATGTATAAAATTACAACTGCGAGTACTACATGATATCTGCTGGCTTTTCTGCAGTAAGCTATCACCTTAGTTTGATGTAAATAAATACAGCTGTAGGAAATCTTTATTACCTTGGAATCCTGTGCTAAAATCATTTCCATTACATTTGCTTTTCAATTTATCTCAATGGAGCATATAACAAATAAAGTAATTTATATTACCGGAGGCACTAAGGGTATTGGCCTGGGAATAGCCAAAATGGCCTTAGCTAATGGAATGAAAGTAGCCATTTCAGGCAGGAATATCACGAATGAAATAATATCTCTTTTCCCATCTGATCGTTGGCTGGTGCTTAAATCAGATGTAAAAAATGAAAATGATGAATTAACTGCTATAAATTCCATTTTGGAAAAATGGGGTAAACTGGATGTATTGGTGGCCAATGCCGGTGTAGGACATTTAGCTCCGATAGATAAACTGACTTCTGCTCAATGGCATGAAACTATAGAAACTAATCTCACAGGTGTATTTAATAGTGTAAAAGCGGCAATACCTGCACTCAAAGAATCCAAAGGATATATTATTACCATCGCCAGTCTTGCTGGAACAAATTTCTTTGCTAATGGGGGCGCATACAATACCAGTAAATTTGGTTTGGTTGGGTTTTCACAGGCAATCATGTTGGATTTGAGACCTTATCATATAAAAGTGACTACAATAATGCCGGGCTCTGTAGCTACATATTTTAATAATCATATGCCTGATGAAAAAGATAATTGGAAAATACAACCCGAAGACATTGGCCAAATGGTAATTGACTTGCTTCAAATGCATCCAAGAACCTTGCCAAGTAAAATAGAAGTAAGGCCAAGCCAGACGAGCTAATTAATAAAACTATTTATGGTTCACATCATTTATTTATAAATTCGTTCTACTGGGGAAATTTGAGTTTCTCTGTAAAATAGTTTAACCCAATTTGCTCTCTTGGCTGTGACGGTTTTATAATTTTTGACCCTTCATTTTTTCTTTAGTGTGGGCACTGAATCCATCCCTTCCAAAGATTTGTGACCAGATAAAAAATGGTAAAGTGTGGAAGCTGCCTGGTAAAACGGCTCTACCATTTCTTCATTCATTCTCTTGGCAGCCTTATAAATAATAATCTGATTTCCCAATGACTCGATGCACCATCCTTTATCGTAAGAAAGAAATCCCAATGCATCCTGTGATATAAACTTTATAAAAACAGGCGGATTTTGAGCTTTTACCAAATAATTTTTATTAAAAGAAGGATACGACTCAAAATCAATATCCTGCATGCCAAACCATTTTCCAATGTCATCTAAAAAATTTTGAGGCTTTATAAAAAAAACAGGATACCGTTTTTTAGACAGCACCGAATAAACGTGTTGAATCATCACAGCTGTGGATTTGCCGGTAGATACGGTATAAGAATATTCAAACAAAAATGAATGATCCGTCAACCCGGCGTCGCAACTTAAGATATGTTTTATTTTTTTACCGTTCCCTATCTTGAACAACTTATACTCTTTGTGTAATGCCAATAAAGACTTTTTATCATCTTTTTCACTATAGCTTAGCTTGAGTCTATCTGCTATTTTTTGATAGCCCGGTGCACGATTAGAAAGCCATGACCACATATGAACAACTATTTTAAATTAATCCAATGATAATTGCAATGCCAATCAAAATTACACCAATAGCCGTAATTATTTTAATCCATTTGATCTTTACTTTTTTTAGATATTTATTCCCAATCCAGGCACCACCGAATGCTCCTAATATTGCCAAGGTGATTATTCCCATATTGGAATTTATTTCACTTGACATTATCTGAGGCAAATACACTACTATACGAGTTAAATCCACCAGACAAGCTATTGCTATTCCCGTGGCTATAAAAACTTCTTTTGTGAGGTCATATCTCAATAAGAAAGCACTTCTCAAGGCTCCCTGATGACCTGACATACCACCAAAAAAACCGGATAAAAAGCCGCCCACAGTCATTGACTTCAAAGACCATACCTTCGATCCAAATTCAATAAACTCCATAGTACCAAATGCTAATATCAATCCTCCGATTATCACATTAATCGGAAATACCTTTCCGGTCTTACCCATGAAATACCATGAGTATTCGAAAGAAGTTTCTTTTAGTAAATTGAGTATCAAAGCTCCTAAGATTGCTCCTGCAATGGCAGGCATGCCAAATCTAACCAGTATCAATGGATCAATAAATTTCCTGGTCAGCATCCATTTAAATACATTATTTGAAAAATGAACCAAGGCTGTCATTAAAACGGCCTGATCAACCGGAAACCAAAGTGCAAATACGGGCAATAACAGCGTACCCAATCCGAAACCAGAAAAAAAACTGAGGCATGATGCACCAAAACTTATTATCATTAAAATCAGAATCTGGCTAATATCCATTTCACTCAAAATTAGAT
>Ga0073926_10000257_pt1 | contig 11613 bp, 12 predicted proteins | sample GWRWmT4_4Nov14_FD_70189 | JGI IMG/M metagenome (GOLD analysis project Ga0073926, IMG submission 70189) | Sand microcosm microbial communities from a hyporheic zone in Columbia River, Washington, USA - GW-RW T4_4-Nov-14 | ecosystem: Engineered > Artificial ecosystem > Sand microcosm >...
GCATGATGAGCGCATTGGCCAGCGCGGCCACCACCTCCGCCCGCCCGAAGCCAAAGGAATGCTGCAGGCTGGCCGGCCGGCGCGCCAGTCGGGCCGCAATGGCGGCCAGGATCAGCGCCCCGGCGTCAGTGACCATGTGGCCCGCATCGCCCATCAGCGCCAGGGAATTGCCCCAGTAGCCGACACCGGCCTCGACGGCGGCGAAGGCCAGGGTGAGTCCGGTTGCCCAGGTCAGGCGGTGGGAACCCGCGTCGCCGTGATCATGGCCCTCATGAGCGTGGGAGTGCGCCAAGGTCGTTTACTCCGCCGCGCGCCAGTCGCCGGACTGGCCGCCGCTTTTTTCCAGCAGCCGGATGCCGTCGATGACCATGCCCCGCTCCAGGCTCTTGCACATGTCGTAAACCGTCAGCAAGGCGACCTGCACCGCCGTCAGCGCCTCCATCTCGACCCCGGTGGGCGCGGTGGTCTGGGTGACGGCCTCGCAGCGCACTCCGGCATCGTTCAGTTCCAGGCGCACCGCCACGTGGGTCAGCGGCAGCGGGTGACACAGCGGGATCAGGTCGGCCGTGCGTTTGGCGGCCATGATGCCAGCGAGCTGGGCGATGGCCAGCACGTCGCCCTTGGGGGTCGCGCCCTGGGCGAGGGCCGCGCGGGTTTGGGCATTCAGGCGGATATGGCCTTCGGCCACCGCGCGCCGGATGGTGGCGGGCTTATGGCCGACATCCACCATGTGAGCGTTGCCCTGGGCATCGAAATGGCTGGAGCTGTTCATGGACGGCATCGTTTCCGCGGCAACATCGGGATTAACATAGCATGCTCGACAGGCAGGCGAGCGGCGCGGAGGCAGCAATGATTACAGTGCGGTTTTTCGCCAGTTTGCGCGAGCGGATGGGCCAGGAAATGCGGCTATTGCCGGCTGGACCGTGCACGGTGCGCGAGGCCTGGGATCTGGCCACCGACCAGGCTCAGCCGCCCACGCACCTGTTGGCGGCCGTCAATCTGGAATACGCCGATTTCGATGCGCCCGTCGCCGATGGCGACGAAGTGGCCTTTTTCCCGCCGGTGACCGGGGGCGCGGCGTGATCGTTGGATTGCGCGCAGCGCCCTTTGCACCCTGGTCGTTGCTGGCCGAAGCCGAACAGGCGCTCAGTCCGGCAGACCGGGATGGCTGCGGCGCGAGCAGCGTCTTCGTGGGCACCATGCGCGCCGACAGCGGGCCGGCCCAGGTGCTGCGCATGCACCTGGAGCACTACCCGGGGATGACGGAACGCATGCTGGCGCGCATGGCCGATGCGGCGTGCAGCCGCTGGCCGCTACGGCAGGTGGTGCTGGTGCATCGGGTCGGCTGGGTCGCGCCGGGGGAAACACTGGTGGTGGCTGCGGCCTGGTCTGCCCATCGCGCCGGGGCCTTTGCCGCCTGCCGCTATCTGGTTGAAACCGTCAAGCACCAAGCGCCATTCTGGAAGCGGGAATGCCGCGCCGATGGCACCACCTCCTGGGTGACGGCCAACACGCCCGCCCCGGCGGAATGAACCCCGCGCCCGATGGGCACGGGGCGCCGCGTCAGGACTTGGCCTTGGCCCGTTCGATGCCCGCGAGGATCTCGGCTTCCGCGGCCTTCAGATCCTGCCAGCCTTCGACCTTCACCCACTTGCCTTTTTCCAGGTCCTTGTAGTGCTCGAAGAAATGGGTGATCTGGCGCAGGGTCAACTCGGGCACATCGTCCGTCCCCTGGATTTTGCTGTAGAGGCCGCCGGAGGTCTTGTCCACGGGCACCGCCAACACCTTTTGATCCTGTCCGGCCTCATCGCTCATGCTCAGCACGCCGATGGGGCGGCATTTGATGACACAACCCGGCACCAGCGGAAACGGCGTGATCACCAGCACATCCACCGGATCGCCGTCATCGGCCAGGGTGTGGGGGATGTAGCCATAATTGCAGGGGTAATGCATGGCGGTGGACATCAGCCGGTCCACGAACAGGGCGCCGCTGTCCTTGTCCACTTCGTACTTGACCGGATCGCCGCGCATGGGGATTTCAATGAGGACGTTGACCGACTTGGGGACATCGTCGCCGGCGGAAATACGATCCAGATTCATGGTGTAAGGGCTCCATTGAGGGGATTCGGGAAATCCGGGCAGGGCGCTCAAGGGCCCGGACCCGGGGCGGGGCGCGCCATTATATACTGCCAGCCGCAGTGTCCCGATAGCCGCTTGAATTGACGCGACCCGCACCCGGCAGGTACTTTATCGCTCTTTGGTTTTCTGGCAACAGGGACGCTGCCGCGCGGTGGCGCGACGAGAGGACATTCATGCGCATCGTGCTGTTGGGCGCCCCCGGATCGGGCAAAGGCACCCAGGCCAAGCTGTTGGTCGAACGTTTCAGTGTCCCGCAGATTTCCACCGGGGATCTGTTGCGGGCCGCAGTAACTGCCCAAAGTGCCTTGGGACTGAAGGCCAAGGCCGCGATGGATGCCGGCGAACTGGTCAGCGATGACATCGTCCTGGGCATGATCCGCGAGCGGCTTGCCGAGCCCGACGCCAAAGCCGGCTTCATCCTCGACGGATTCCCCCGCAACCGCGCGCAGGCCACGGCGCTGGATGCGCTGCTCACCGAGCTGGGCCTGGGGATCGACCGCGCCATCCACATCCAGGTGCCGTTCGACGAGCTGCTCAAGCGCCTGGCCGGCCGGCGCACCTGCACCCAGTGCGGCGCACTCTACAATGTGTTCTTCTCGCCCCCCCGCCGCGCTGGCGTGTGCGACCGTTGCGATGGCGCGCTGATGCAGCGGGATGATGACAACGAGCAGACCATCTCCCGCCGCCTGCGGGTGTATGAGGACCAGACCCAGCCGCTGATCGAGTACTACCAGGCGCAACACAAGCTGGCCACGGTTCCCGGCAGCGGTGAGGTGGCCGAGATCCTGCAGCGGGTCATCGACGCTCTGCCGGCCTGAAATCGCTCAGTCGGCCGGAAACGCGCCAGCGGATGCATCGGCCGGGTCCGCGTCCAGCCGGCTGAGCAGTTCCTCGCCGATCGCGGTGCGGCGCCAGCCCCGCAGCACCGGCACATCCCGCAGTCCCAGCACCAGCGCCTCCAGATCCCGTCGCGGCGCCAGCACCGGCCCCTCCACGCCCAAGGCCGCCGCCCGCGCGCGCACCAACTGTCCCAGGCGCTTGAGGCACTGTTCCTGTTCAGGCGTCAGGGGATAAGGGACCGGCAGCGGATCCGGGGGCTGCGCCGCGCCCTCGCGGATGGCGCCCATCAAGGCGTCGCCGTGGCGTCGCAGCAATGTCGACGACACATCCGCCGCCACCTCCAGGGCCGACAGTGCGTCCGGCCGCTGTTCGGCCCAGCGCAGCAGCACCTCGTCCTTGAGCAGCCATTGGCGCGGCAGATCGCGCGCCTGCGCCTCGCGCTCGCGCCAGGCCGCCAGCGCCCGCAGCGCGCCCTGAGCAGGCGGTGGCAGCATGCGCCCGGCGCCGATGCGCTGCCAGGCCCGTTCCGGATCGATGCGGTAACGCGCGGGATCGGCCAGGGCCGTGTTGTCGGCCTCGGCCCAAGCCAGGCGGCCCGCGCGATCCAGGGCTTCCCCCAGATGATCGTGCAGCGCGGCCAGATGGCGCACATCGTCCACGGCGTAATCCAGTTCGGAGGCGCTCAAGGGTCGCCGCGACCAATCGCTGCGGGTGTGCAGCTTGGGCAGTGCGATACCCAGCAGATTTTGCACCAAGGCGGCATAACCGATCTGTTGGCCATGCCCCAACAGGCTGGCGGCAATCTGGGTGTCGAACAGCGGCGCGGGCAGGCGTTCGGGCCGCGCCCGATGGAACAGCTCCAGATCCTGCCCGCCGGCGTGCAGAATCTTGACCGTCTCTGGGGCGTCCAGCAACGCGAACAACGCCGTCCAGTCGGGAAGGGCGAGCGGATCCAGCAGCGCCAGCCCCCTGGGGCTCGCGAGCTGGATCAGGCACAACTGGGCATGGTAGGTGCGCTCCCGGACGAATTCCGTGTCCATGCCCAGCCAGGGCACCCCGGACCAGTCCGCCACCAGGCGTTCGAGGGCAGGGGCGGTATGGATAAAGACAAATTCGGACATGGGCGGATCAAACCGTGGCGGGGCCCGGGGCGGGCATTTGCTATGATGCCATGGCCGTAACGGCGGACGGGGAGATTCGGACCGGTGCACCTGCACATTTTGGGTATCTGCGGGACGTTCATGGGCGGGATCGCGGCCCTGGCGCAGGCGGCGGGGCACCGTGTCACCGGCTCGGACCAGCACGTCTATCCCCCCATGAGCGATCAGTTGCGCGAGTTGGGCGTCGCGGTGTGGGAGGGCTATGACCCCGCCCATCTGAACCCCGCACCCGATTGTGTGGTGGTGGGCAATATCATCAGCCGCGGCAATCCGCTCCTCGAAGCGGTCCTCGACCGCGGACTTCCCTACCTCTCCGGCCCCGAATGGCTGGCGCGCCATATTCTGGCGGAGCGCTGGGTACTCGCGGTCGCCGGCACCCACGGCAAGACCACGACCGCCAGCCTGCTGGCCCATATCCTCGATGCTGCGCATCTGGCGCCGGGGTTTCTCATTGGCGGCGTGCCGGGTAACTTCGGCCGCTCCGCCCGGCTAGGGCAAGCGCCGTTCTTCGTGGTGGAGGCGGATGAATACGACACCGCGTTTTTCGACAAGCGCGCCAAGTTCGTCCATTACCGCCCGCGCACGCTGATCCTCAACAACCTGGAATACGATCACGCGGACATCTACCCCGATCTGGCGGCGATCCAGCGCCAATTCCATCACCTCATCCGCACCGTGCCCGGCAACGGGGCGCTGATCGTCAACGGCGAGGACAAGGCGCTGGCCGAGACCCTGGCCATGGGCTGCTGGACACCGGTCATCCCTTTCGGTCGCGCGGACGGCTGGCACGCACGCCTGTTGAGCGATGACGGCAGCACGTTCGAGGTGTGGGAGCGCGCGTCCCGCCGCGGCCGGATCGAATGGCCTGCGTTCGGCGCGCACAATGTGGCCAATGCGCTGGCCGCCCTGCTGGCTGCGCGCCATGCCGGTGTTCCCCTGGAAATCGGTTGCGCGGCGCTGGCTTCTTTCGCCGGAGTGCGGCGGCGCCTGGAACAGCGGGGAGTGCAAGCTGGGGTGACCGTTTTCGATGATTTCGCCCATCACCCCACCGCCATTGCCGCCACCGTCGCCGCCCTGCGCGCTCGCATCGGCGCGGCGCGGTTGGTGGCGGTGGTGGAGCTGCGTTCCAACACCATGCGCCTGGGCACCCATCGCGCGGAGCTGGCGGGCGCCTTGGCCGAGGCCGATCAGGTGTGGGTGGTGCCGCCTTTCCCGGTCGCCTGGGATGTGGCGGAGAGTCTCGCGCCGCTGGGCGCCAAGGCCCATGTGGCGGCGGATGCGGGCGCCCTGCTGGCGGGGCTGCTGCCGCAGCTGGCGGCGGGGGATCAGGTGTTGGTGATGAGCAACGGCGGCTTCGACGGCTTCCACGAGCGCCTGCTGCAGGCCCTGGAAATGCGCGCATGACGCCCGCCGAGAGCCCGCCCATTGCCTTGGCTTGGACCGGCGCCTCGGGGGCGGCCTATGGCGTGCGCCTGGCGGAATGCCTGATCGCGGCCGGCGAGCGGGTCGCTCTCATGGTGTCCAAACCCGCGCAACTGGTGATTCACGGCGAAACCGATCTGGCCTTGCCCGCGCGTGCCGCGGATATGCAGCGCGTGCTCGCTGCGCGCTGGCAGGCGGCGCCCGACCAGTTGCGGGTGTTCGGGCAGGACGAATGGACTGCGCCGGTGGCCAGCGGCTCGGCGCGGATCCGGGCGATGGTGGTCTGTCCCTGCAGCATGGCGACGTTGGCAGCGCTGGCCAGCGGGGCGAGCCGCAGCCTGATCGAGCGCGCCGCGGATGTGACGATCAAGGAACAGCGCCGGTTGATCCTGGTGCCGCGGGAGACGCCCTTCTCGGCCATCCATCTGGAACACATGCTGAAGCTGGCGCGCTTGGGGGTGGTGATCGTGCCGGCCAACCCGGGTTTCTACCACCGCCCGGCCTGCGTGGCCGATCTGGTGGATTTCGTGGTGGCGCGCATCCTGGACCTGCTCGATGTGCCCCATACCCTGCTGCCGCGCTGGGGCGAGCCGCCGGCGGAGTAAGCCCGCTGTCGGTTTTGCAGTTGCGCCTAAAAATGGCGCTGGCGACGCTGAACCCCTCCGATGCGCTGTCCTCGGAAAGCCCCTGCCCGGTTCAGGGTGTTACGCTTCATTCCTGAAACCGCGGATCGCTCGGTGGATTGCGCATCGATGCCGCGCCATTCGAAATCCCGCGGCGTCCTTGTCGTCAGTGCGCGCCGCCGTCATCATCGTCCGCGGCGGCGGCCATGCGGGCCTCGAGTCGCCGCAGAAAGACTTCCATTTCCCGCGCCGTCTGGATCTGGCCGCCGTCCCGGGCTCGGGCAATGCCGTCGCGATAGGCGGCCAGGGCGCCGGGCGCATCCCCCAGCGCGTCCAGGGCCTTGCCCAGGAGTTTGTAGGCGACGACCTGCCCGGGACTGTGGCGCAGGCAGGCGCTGGCATGGTCGCGCACGGCCGTCCACTCGCCTTCGCGCAGGCAGATCTGGGCCAGCGACAGCCGCAGCATCGCATCGTCCTGGCCGGCAACCAGACGTTGTTCCAATGTTTCGCGCAAGCCCATGATCACCCCCGCCTAACATTCATCTGATTCAGAACCATCCACCGCAACCCGCCATCATCCCGGCCGGAGGTGCGCATCAAAACGCCTTTCCGCCACGGTTTTGCATAGACTTGACCGGTGCGCGGCCAACAGGCATGAGGCATGACGCCAAGGAGTTCAGTGATGCCTCTCGTCCGGACTGTCCCACGGGGCACTCGATCTTGTCCAAGCCCGCTTCACACCCAAGGAACCGGCGCGAGCTCTCAGCGGATGTAGGCCTCGGTGGCGTAGCGGCGCATCATGCGGTGGCTGTTGAAGTAGGCGGCGTTCTTGCTGATCGCGCCCTTCATCACCCGGATCCAGCCGCCGCTTTCGGTGCTGTCGTGGTAAAGCGGCAACACCACCTGTTCGAGCTTGTCGTAGAGCGCCTGCGCGTCACCCTCGTTTGTTTCTGTGTGATCGCCGATAGCCCAGCCAGTCACTCCTTCGATGCAGCCCTCAATCCACCACCCGTCCAAGACCGACAGGCTGGGCACGCCGTTGAACGCCGCCTTCATGCCGCTGGTGCCAGAGGCTTCGAGCGGGCGTAGCGGCGTGTTGATCCAGACATCGGCGCCGGTCACCAAAGCGAGCGCGGTATCAAGATCGTAATCCGGGAGATAGACGATCGGTACACTGTCGACGAGGACGCGGGCATGACTGTGTAGCTGCTCGATCAGCCGCTTGCCCCCTTCGTCTTGGGGGTGGGCTTTGCCGGCCAGCACGATCTGGAACGGGTGCTGCCGGGCGATGACTCGGAGGCGCTCCAAGTCGGCAAACAACAGATCGGGCCGCTTGTAGGCGGTCATGCGCCGGGCGAAGCCGAGGATCGGGACCTGCGCATCCAGAATCACCCCCATCCGCTGGTGCACCCGCTCGATGAGCCCCTGCTTGGCCTGCTGACGCGCTTCGCGGACGGCATCGTCGGGAATGCAGCAATCGGCGCGCACCAGTAGCTCCGGCTGGTGACACCAGCCGGGCAGATAATGGTCATACAGCGTGCGGAAGGGCTTGGCGGTCCAGGTGAAGGGGTGCACACCATTGGTAATGGCGTGCACCCGGTAGCCAGGGAACATCTGTCGGGAGACTTCGGCGTGGCGCTTGGCGACTCCGTTGACATATTCGCTCAGGTTGAGGGCCAGGCGGGTCATGTTGAGTTCCCGCTCCCCCGCCAGCCGTTTGATGACATCGATCTCAATCGGTTCACCCAGCACCCGTGCCACCAGGTCGTAGGAGAAGCGGTCGTGACCGGCTTCCACTGGCGTGTGGGTCGTGAAATTGCACTGTTCGCGCACGCGCGGGAGATCGTAGGGCGATTCACCCGGCCGCAGATCCTCGGCCGGGTATCTGTTGCGGTGCAGCAACTCCACCCCCAGTAGGGCCGAATGCCCCTCATTCAGATGGTATTGCCGGATCCGAAAGCCCAGCGCCTGCAGCAGGCGCACGCCACCGATGCCAAGCACGATTTCCTGCTTGAGGCGATAGACCTCGTCGCCGCCATAGAGAAAATGGGTGATCGCGCGATCCTCGGGTCGGTTCTCGTCCAGATCGGCATCGAGCAGCAAGACCGGCTGGCGTCCCCCCATATGACCTTCGAGTACATAGAGCCAGGCACCGATCCAGACGAGGCGATCTTCAATCGTGACGGCGATCTTGGCATCCACGGGCCGGGCGAAGGCGGCCGGATCCCAGGGCGCGGGGTGCGCCGTCTGTCGGCCCTGGGGGTCGATTTCCTGACGGAAATACCCGGCCCGACTCACCAGGCTCACCGCCACCAGAGGCAGCGCCAGATCGGCGGCTGCGCGCACGGTATCGCCGGCGAGCACGCCCAAGCCTCCGGCGTAGGTGGGGATTTCGTTGCGCAGCGCGATTTCCATGGAAAAATAGGCGACGCGCGGCTCATGGATGAATTCGTCGAGCATGGTCATTCTCCTCTCGTGGCGTGGTTTCCACGCTTGATCATTGCGGCCACGAGCGCGCCATCCCCGCTGATTCCCATGGATGCGGTGGGCATCCTGCTAGGAGCCCGGCCGGACATGGGATCTCCCGCGGTGGCGCAATCTTCATCGGCAGGACACATTCCTGCTCCCTCCCGCGGGGCGGCATGGGGCTCATAAGGCCGATGCACCCCAGGCATCGGCTGGGTAACCCCCTCCCCAAACACAGCCTCGATCCAGGTCAGCACCCTCGGCAGGGTGCAGGGCGCTGCCGCACTGAGATCCAGTGTCTCGCTCAACAACTGGTCGATATGGCCCATCTGGATTTGCAGGCGGGCAAGGGCTTGTATGGCGTCGTGATGCTTGGCCTCGAGCAGCTCCCGCAACCAGCCCCAGGAGGCCTGGCCAGTTTCCAGCCGCTGCAGCATGGCCGCGATTTCGTGGAGAGAATACCCCAGTGACTGGGCGCGGCGGATGAAATGCAGACGACGCATGTCCGCGCCGGAAAACTCCCGATAATGGTTTTCGGGATTGTGCCGGGGCTTGAGCAGGCCGATGCGGGCATAGTAGCGCACCACGTGGGCTGGAACCTTGGCCTGTCTGGCCAATTCGTTGACTTTCATGACCTTTCTCCTTGCATGGACAACACCGGGATACCCCGGGAGGCGGCAAGGGAGAACGGTCATAGGCGCAGTCGGGCCGTGGCGAGATAGATGGGGCGTTTGGCGAGAATCGGGGGCGGCCCGCGTGGCAGCGGGCCGAAGGCATCTCCCAGCGGCAAGGGCAGAAGAGGTGGACCTGACCCGACGAAAATTGCAGATTCCGGCTCCCCCTGAGGAATGGATCCCTTCATCCCTCCCTTGTTCAACAAGGAATGAGCGGATACAAGGCAGGGAGAGAACCTAGCCCCGAGCGGTCCATCCGCAGTATGGACCGGCGTATCGCCCCCTGCCTGGGGAAAAACGCCGGGATCCTGTGACAAAGCGTGATGACAAGGCGGAGCGGTAGTCGTGGCCGATGGGCAGCACAACTGCAGCCCGGCAATGATCCATGCGCAAAGCCAGAGCCCCGTGATCCACGGCGCCAGGGTGGTCAACCAGCGTTTGGGTTCATTGATTGCTGTTTGCATCACTCCTCAGGGCTCCCCATAGGGGTTGGCGCATCCATCCTGCAACGGTCCGCTCCGGAAAAACGGGCGTCAGCTCTCGATCATGCAAGGGCCATGGTAGCCATTTTCATCACGGCAATACATCAAGCACTCATCGGACTGCCTAATGCCTTACTGGGCAGGGTTCCAATGCTAAACCCGCGCCAGGTAGCGCTGGCGCGGGTTTTTTCTCTATGGGCTATAGACTTCGGCTATCCAATCAGCCCGCACCTCCCCGCATGCGGCTATGGTCGTGGAACCTCTTCATTTCTTTTTTCTCGGCTTCCATCTGCTGCATCATTTTCTCCATCATCTGCTGCATTTCTGGCATGTGGTCCTTGCAACCGCCCATCCTGTCGTGCATGGTCTTCATGCCGGCATGCATCTGATCCATGTGCTTCTGCATCAACTCCATGCGCTGATTCGGGTCCTTGGTGTCCTGGATTTGCTGCATGGTCTTTTCCATGTCCTGCATGGGATCGGCGCCCATCTTGGCCTGCTCCGCGTGGACCGGGCCGATGGCGGCCATGACCCCGACGATCAGACCGCAGGCGGCGAATTGGGCAAAATGTTTCCGTTTCATAACGAGATCTCCTTGAGAACATTTGTCGATGGGTAGATGAAATCCACTTGCGTGGGGTCTCGAAAAAGCCCGCTGCCGGCTTTTTCCTTCGGCCCTGACCGGATGAAATCCCCCAGGGCTGGCGCACTGTGGGCATCCTGTCAGCCCTCCGAAGTATTATGCAGCACGCCGGATGTGATCAATCGGCGGCGGACGATCTTGGCCAACTCCAGAACCGTTACCGGCAGCAGGCCTAGCAAGAGGGTCAGACCGCAATCGGCCAGGCTGAGCGCGCCGATCTGGAAAATGTCCTGAGTGGCCGGGATATGGTGGAGGCCGATCTGGATCAGTACCGACAGGCTGACCACGCCCAGCAGACGCAGATTGGTGAACACGCCGACCTCGAAGAACAGCCGGGTTGGGCTGCGCGCGGCGAAGGCTCGGAACAACTCGCCGAACACCAGGGTGGAAAAGGCCAGATTGCGCGCCTCGACAAGATCGCGCATCTGCAGCGCCCAGACGAACACACCCAGGGTCACCGCCGCTTGCAGGATGCCCGTGGCCATGATGGTCATCCACTGAGAGCGCCCCAGCAGGGGTTCGTCGGGCCGGCGCGGCGGCCGTTGCAGGGCGTCCCGGTCGACGGGGTCCATGACCAGGGTCAGCGCCGGCAGGCCGTCGGTGACCAGGTTGATCCACAGCAGATGCAAGGGCAACAAGGGCAGGGGCAGGCCCACCAGGGCCGCGACGAACATCACCATCAGTTCACCGGCATTGCCGGCCAACAGGTAAACCAGCGCCTTGCGAATGTTGTCGTAAATGCCGCGACCTTCCTCCACGGCGGCGACGATGCTGGCGAAATTGTCATCGGTGAGCACCATGTCGGCCGCCTCGCGGGTCACCTCGGTGCCGCCTCGGCCCATGGCGATGCCGATGTGGGCCTCGCGCAGGGCGGGCGCATCATTGACGCCGTCGCCGGTCATGGCAACGATAGCGCCGCCCGCCTTCCAGGCGCGCACGATCTTGAGCTTGTCTTCCGGCGTGGCCCGGGCGTGGACGTACGCCTCGGCGGCCTCGCCGGGGCGCACGATGCCAAGTTCCTGGGCAATGGCCCGGGCGGTGACCGCATGATCGCCGGTGATCATTACCGTGCGGATGCCGGCGCGCTGGGCGGCGGCCACGGCTGCAATGGCTTCGGTGCGGGGCGGGTCAGCGATGCCGATCAGACCCAACAGCGCCAGATCC
>Ga0073926_10000277_pt1 | contig 11213 bp, 15 predicted proteins | sample GWRWmT4_4Nov14_FD_70189 | JGI IMG/M metagenome (GOLD analysis project Ga0073926, IMG submission 70189) | Sand microcosm microbial communities from a hyporheic zone in Columbia River, Washington, USA - GW-RW T4_4-Nov-14 | ecosystem: Engineered > Artificial ecosystem > Sand microcosm >...
GTCTTGAATATGGCGACAAGCCTCATGTAAAGCATTTTCTGCAAGCTCTTGAATCTGTTGTTTTATGTATGTAGTCATTCTTGATTCTCCGCAATGTGATCATTGACCATGTGTTTTGCTATTTCGTACCAATCAACTTCATTCAGGAAAGCCCTTGCATAATCTTCCATAAGGCTAGAAGGTTTGCGGTCATCGCACTCGAAAATGTAAAACTCAGCACGTTCTTGGAGTGCCTCGGATAAGGTGTGAAGGCAAATCAATTCAGGGTCAACTTTATCGTCAATTCCATCAAATTCTGAAATGTCGAGATCATCAAAGATTTCAAGATTGATCCGCCATGTGGCGTAGTTTGACCATCCGTTGTAAGTAATATCTTTCATGCTAATTCCTTTGTTGTTTCTAAAATTTCATTAAAAATCCATGCTTTGCCCTGATGCCAAGATGCAACGTGTCTACCTTTAAGGTAGTAGAGGTTCACTGTGGTAAAAGTGGGATATTCAGCGGATCGGTCGGTTTCCTCTTTGTATGGGCAAACACTAAGCTCTTTCACATCAACAAGCCCACAGAGAAGATGCTCAAAGGCTTTCTTGGTCATTGAGTAATTTGTTTTATTCATGCTGAGACTCCAAAAGTTTCATTGACCAATGCGGAAACCTCAGATTGAGGCGTATCTTTCATAAAGCGAATCATTGCGCTAGAGGTGTGGCGTCCGTAGCGGTTTCTACTTGTGTCGTGGTCACAAGCCCAACGAGTCCATTTAGAGCGAACAATCGCCTCTGTTTCGATCTCAGAGTATCCAAGGTTGAGAAGGGTTTGAATAACGCCCTCCCAACTAGCAAAACGATCTGAGGAGTAAGCATCCGAAGTTTTGGAGGCTAAGTCTTTAGCTTGTTGTGTGATTTTCATTGTTGACACCTGTTAAAAAGAAATTAAAATTTATACCCAACGTTGAGAATAAAACCGATCAGAAGATGCTTTAACCTCTTCCCATCGTTTGGCTTGTATTTCCCTAGCTTCGGTTTCATTGCCTTTATAAAGCCATGTGCCGCCCGTTAGCCTTACATCGTCACTACCATTCCCCAAAGGCTTATCCATAATTTGCCATTGATCTAATGTCAATCTACGATATAAATCTGCAGATTGTTGGCATTCAACTTTAATGTGTCTAATTTCGGTTTTCATGTTTACACCTATTAAAAAAGAAAAAGAGATTATTTGATTAAAACGTCGAAGTAAGCAAGCAAACCGATACAGAGGCACAATCCCACTCCGATAGCGCAAAGGATGTCTTTGTGGTCATCTTTCATGGTTTGCTCCTAATGGTTTGAATCTTTTTGCCACCATTGACAATAGCATGGTCTTTGCCATTGCCATTCATTGTGTGGATGACATCAAACACCCCATTCGGCATTTCCCATATTTCAATGCCATCGAGGGAATCCCTAAAGGTTTTAACCTTTTCGGTAGCGTAAGCAATAGCGTTTTCTTTGTTCATGTTGACACCTATTGAGTCCCTAGTTCCGCTAGGTCGGTAGAAGTAGAGTAACGACAAAAAAGAAAAAAAACATAGGGACAAACCCTTAGATGCTAAAATTATTTAAATTCAATTATTTTCAAGGTTTAGACAATGGCAAGACCACCTAGCCCCAACACTGTTAACTTTCTCAGAATATTGTCAGACCCTCAAAGGATGATCCTCCTGGCAGCGGGTGAAGGGAATATTTCCAGGGGATTCGAGAATGTGCTTTCTTTATATCAACACGCCCACAATCAAGGATTCAGACCTGACATGGAATTGAGTTCGTTAGGAATCGCGGTAAACAACAAACAACCCTAAACAGAGGAATCTCTAATAGGATAGGTAAGGGATAGATAAAGGGAAAGGATAGGTAATCAGATTGATGAACAAAAAGAGAAGTACTACCAAAATGCACCCGCCATCTCTTATGCACTCTAAACACAAATGAGAATCATTCGCATCTAGGGTAAACCCTGATCTGTATGGATAGACAGTCCTGGCTGCTTGTACAGTAGTAGAAACCCTAAGCTGTATGCCTGGACAGTAGGGTAAACCCGTAGAGAGAGAATGTATGGGGGGGAGGGGGTTGGTGGTGTTGGTAGATATTTGTGTAGCCGCCTCCATTCTGAAAAAGCCAAAATGGATTAATTGCAATCACTTCCTAGAAAGGGAAAAAAGTGGAACAACTCAAACGAGGAAGAGGAAGGCCTAAAGGAAGCGTCAAGATGACCATACAGAGGTTTGCTGACAATCCTCCCTTGGTACTGCCTAAGACAGACCATCAACGTCTGAAGGAGCTTAAAGAGCTGATGATTAGGTCAGGGGGTAAGGATGTGGCTCAGAAGGTTATTGAGATAGCCCTTAATGATGACCATCCTCATCAATTAGTGGCTCTGAAGATGTGTTTGGACAGGACTCTTCCTGTTTCGATGTTTGAGAAGGATAAGTCTCAGAGGAGTGCGGTGACGATTAATATCACTGGTCTAGGGGTAGAGCCTACTGTGATTGAGACTGAAGAACCACAAGATGTAGAGGCAAAGTATGGCTGATCTCAATTTCTCTCTCTTACCTTGGCAACAAGAAGTATTTAAAGACCCGACGAGGTTCAAGGTGGTGGCCGCCGGTCGTCGCTGTGGTAAGTCTAGGTTAGCGGCTACTACCCTATTGATAGAAGGACTCAAGTGTCCACAAGGGTCTGCTGTGCTTTATGTAAGTCCTACTATGGGGCAGAGTCGTCAAATTATCTGGGATTTACTGTTAGACCTTGGTAGAGAAGTTATCCAGAATAGCCATGTGAACAACCTAGACATTACCCTGATAAACGGGGCTAGGATCTATGTTCGCGGAGCAGATCGTCCTGATACCCTCCGTGGCGTCTCATTGACCTATGCCGTTCTCGATGAGGTAGCCGACATTAAACCTGAAGCATGGGAACAGGTAATTCGAGCTTCTCTGTCTGACAAGAAGGGTAGAGCCTTGTTCATTGGGACTCCTAAAGGGAGAAATTGGTTCTATGACACCTTTAAACTAGGAGAGAGCGAGGACGCTACTGATTGGAAGTCTTGGCACTTCACCACCGCTGATAACCCCTTGATTGACCAAACAGAGATTGAGTCTGCCAAGAAGACCCTAAGTTCCTTTGCTTTTAAACAAGAGTACATGGCGAGCTTTACTAATGCGGGTTCGGACATCTTTAAGGAAGAATGGATTAAATATGGGGAAGAGCCTCAATATGGGTCTTACTACATAGCTGTTGACTTGGCCGGATTTGAGGAAGTCTCTAAGCAAGCGGCTAATTCTAAGAAGCGGTTGGATGAGACTGCTATCTCAATCGTTAAGGTAACGGATGAGGGAAAGTGGTTTGTTGAGAAGATTGAACACGGAAGATGGGATATTCGGGAGACTGCCGCCAAGATACTATTAGCGATTAGAGACTACCGACCTTTGAGTGTTGGGATAGAGAGGGGGGCGCTCAAGAACGCTGTTTTGCCCTATTTAAGTGATCTGATGAGAAAGAACAATACCTTTACCCATATTGTAGATTTGACCCACGGGAACAGAAAAAAGGCTGATCGCATCATTTGGGCTTTACAAGGTAGGTTCGAACATGGCAGAATTGTGTTAAATTCCGAGGGAGATTGGGATGAGTTTGTAGACCAGTTAATCCTGTTCCCCGCCCAAGGAGTTCACGATGACCTACCAGACTCTCTTAGTTACATTGACCAACTTGCTGTTACATCCTATTTTGTTGAGGATGACAGCGATGAATGGCAACCGATGGACATAATTTCGGGTTGTTGACCTAAAGGACAAAAAGATGGCGGATGGTTTGTTTGGCCCATATATAGGCAATCCTAATATCGCTAGACAAGTTGCTCGTTCTAGGGAGCTTGCACAGCAACGCTCTGCCGAAACATTACCAGACCCAAGAACTTATGGTTTTGCTCAGGGTTTGCTTGGGACAAGACCAGATCAATTAGGAATGAGTGTTCTCAGTGAAAATACGCAACCTGCTAGACAAGCCGCAGAACTAGGATTTGTCGCCAATACAGCCCTTAGTGTTGCGCCTATGATGCAAGGTCTTTATAGAACTGCAAGATCTCTACCTGAGATGATTCAGCAAATGCGAGGAGTCCCAGCCGCTGTTGAAAACGTGGCCCCAATTATGGGATACCACAGAACTACAACTCCTTTTGAGGGTGATTTTGTTAATACTAAAAACAAAATGGGAGTTTCTTTTGCGGGGGATAGAGGATTTTACTTTTCACCAGAAATAAACGACCCGACGACTGATATTTTTGGTAAACATATAATAGCAGCCAATGTAGCTGTAAAAAATCCAGCTCCAATATATCAAGTAAATTTTGGGATGGACAACTATCAAACGCCAAGAAGCATCATACAAGTCGATAAAAAATGGTTAAAAGAAAATCCTGATGCCGCTAGGGAAGGCGGGATGGTTATAGCTAATTCACTTGAAGATGTTATTGCTGGAAAAACTATCGGTAGATCAGGATCATTCAAAGAATATGAAGAGCAAGTAAAGCAAGCAGCAAAAAATAAAAAGTTGTTTGTTTTAATTGACCCAGAAAAACTTTATGCAAAACAAGTAAGTTTGCTTGAGGAAAAAGGATATGATGGTTTTAATTATGTTAGACCAGAATCTGCTACTTCCTCTATGCCATCTCAAATAGTAGCACTTAGGCCTGAACAAATAAATCGGGTTGCATCAGGGCAAGAAGAAAATATACTAAAACAATTACAATCTACAGAATATGCTGACCCATTTGTAGACACTACAAGGTAATATCATGGAACAGAATGAATTTGACGAGCCAACACAGAATGACAAAGACCTAACGGCTTTCGTTATTGACCACTGTGACCGTTGGAGAGACTATCGTAATACCAATTTCCTTGAGAGTTATCTAGAATACGAGCGCATCTTCCGTGGTGAGTGGGCAGCAGAAGACAAAACTCGTGATTCAGAGCGTTCAAGAATCGTTACTCCCGCCACCCAACAAGCCGTAGAAACCCGTCATGCTGAGATCATGGAAGCAATCTTTGGTCAAGGCGAGTTCTTTGACATTGAAGACGACCTTAAAGATGTAAACGGCAATCCTTTAGATGTTGAGATGCTAAAAGCTCAACTAATGGAAGACTTCAAACAAGACAAAATTCGTAAATCCATCGACCAGATTGAACTGATGGCAGAAATCTATGGTACTGGTATCGGTGAGATTGTTGTTAAGACAGATAAGATCTTTGAACCCGCTACTCAACCGATTCCTGGTCAAACCGGCCAAGCCGCTATTGGTGTTGTAGAAAAAAGTAGAGTTGCTGTCAAGATTGTCCCCGTAAACCCTAAGAATTTCTTGTTTGATCCCAATGGAACATCTATTGATGACTGTATGGGTGTGGCTATTGAGAAGTATGTCTCTATCCACAAGATCGTAGAAGGCATTGAAAAAGGTATATACCGCAAGGTAGACATCACTACTAGCTACGAAGACACAGATTTAGAGCCAACTCAAGAAGTTAGCCAATATCGTGATGAAAAAGTCCTACTTCTGACCTATTACGGGCTTGTTCCTCGTGAATACCTGACAGACAAAGAAGATGATGTAGCAGTATTGTTCCCTGAAGACAGCTACGCAGAAGAGTATTCAGACATGGTAGAGGCAATTGTTGTGATTGCCAATGATGGGATGCTTCTCAAAGCAGAAGAAAACCCATACATGATGAAAGATAGACCAGTTCTTGCCTATCAAGATGACACTGTGCCAAACCGCCTATTAGGTCGTGGTACTGTGGAGAAGTCTTACAACATGCAAAAGGCTATTGACGCTCAAGTTCGTAGCCATTTGGACTCTTTAGCCCTAACTACCTCTCCTATGATGGGATTGGATGCTACTCGCCTACCACGAGGCGCTAAGTTTGAGGTCAAACCAGGTAAGGCGTTCATGGTTAACGGCAATCCCGCTGAAATTCTCTATCCATTCAAGTTCGGTGAGACAAGCCTTAACAATCTGTCTACTGCCAAAGAGTTTGAGAGAATGCTTCTCCAAGCCACTGGCACGATGGACTCTCAAGGCATGGTTAGCCAAGGAAACCGTGATGGCGCGGGAATGAGCATGGCTGTTGCCACAATCATCAAGAAATACAAGAGAACACTGGTAAACTTCCAAGAAGACTTCCTTATTCCGTTCATTCAGAAGGCCGCATTTCGCTTCATGCAATTTGACCCAGAGCGTTATCCATCGGTTGATATGCGGTTTGTCCCCACAGCGACACTTGGAATCATTGCCCGTGAGTATGAGCAACAGCAGTTCATTGGACTACTCCAGACTCTTGGCCCGAATACGCCTGTTTTGCCATTGATCTTGAAGGGTATCTTGAATAACTCTAGTTTGAGCAACCGTTATGAACTGATGGGTGCTTTGGATCAGATGAGCCAACCTGACCCACAAGCTCAAGAGATGCAACAAGTTCAACAACAACTTGCCTTGCAAGCGGCACAGGCTCAGATTGCTGTACAGACTACACAAGCAGAGCAAAATCGTGCTGAAGCGCAGAAGTTGGCAGTTGAGACACAGTTGATGCCTCAAGAATCTCAGGCTAAAACAATGTCAGCAATGACAAAGAACTTGCCTACTGACAACGAAGAAAAAGCATTTGATAAACGGGTTAAGATTGCTGAATTGATGCTCAAAGAAGCTGATATAAAGACTAAATCTAAGATGGTTGAGTTGCAAATGGCTGAGAAAAACAACAAAGTCGCGGGTATGGAGGAAGACTTCCTAGACCAGTTGACTAAGGAGTTGAACAATGGACGTTGAAAGCCTTGCTAAACAGTTAATTCTGCAAAACATGACTCCAGAGCAGCAGACCGCTGTTTTGGATTCAATTCGAGCTTCTGTTACGCAAGCAAAAGATGTCCAAAAGCAACGCATTGGTGAGAACGTACAAGTAGTAGTACAGGCTCTAAAGAAGTTAGAAGCCGATATTAAGGCTCGCTACGATGAGACAGGCAAAGCCATTGAAAAGCGTGTTGCTTCTATCAAAGATGGTAAAGATGGCCGCAATGGTGCGGATGGCAAGGCCGGTAGGGATGGTCGATCAGGCGCTGACGGTGCTACTGGCCCTCGTGGTGCTGATGGCCTCAATGGTAGAGACGGTCGTGATGGAGACGATGGTGTTTCCGTCACTGACGCACATATTGATTTTGATGGTAGCTTGGTTATTAGCCTGTCTAGTGGTCGAGTTATCAATGTTGGTGAAGTTGTAGCCCCTGATGTCGCAGAAAAGATCAAGATTATCGCTAATGGCGGTGGCACTAGCCAAACAGTCATTGATGCTTTGGCAAGCCTACAGACTCAAATCAACAACCTGATCCCAAGTCAGACAGGCAATGCTGGTAAGTTCTTAACCACCAATGGCACAATAGTTTCTTGGGCAGAAATCGTAGGTGGCTTAGATTATCAGGGCACATGGAATGCCACGACTAATACACCGACCCTTGCTTCTGGAGTGGGTGTAAATGGTTATTACTATGTTGTTGCTACTGCCGGATCTACTAACTTAGATGGAGTCACTGATTGGCAGATTGGTGATTGGGCGATATATAACGGCACTGCTTGGCAAAAAATTGACCAGACAAACTTGGTGACATCTGTTGCGGGTAGAACAGGCGCAATTACTCTGGCAAATACTGACATCAGTGGCTTGGGTACGATGTCTACTCAAGCCGCAAGCAGTGTGTCTATCACTGGCGGTTCAATCACTGGAATCACTGACTTGGCTATCGCTGATGGCGGTACAGGTCAATCAACTGCCAATGCCGCATTCAATGCACTAGCACCATCACAGGCAAGCAACGCTAACAAGTATCTGAAGACTGATGGCACTAATACTTCTTGGCAAGTAGTTCCTGAACCCGCTGCCGCTACTCCCACTGATGATGGTTTAGTGTTTGGACAGACTGATATTACATATGGTGGCGCAGTAAGTAAATCATCTTACTTTTCAATTGAAAGTACAAGCACAAATGTTATAAGGGCATATAACTCAGCAAATTATGCTGACTTTGCTAACCCCCCAGCTAATACATTTGGTTCTGGTTATGTTATTAGTCTACCTATTTATGTACAAATAACAACTGGTAATGGTTATATTGCAGTAGGAACATATTATTTAGGGACTGTTACAAATTCTGCACTTAATGGCATATTTATTACCAATCCAAATAATGTTGCAACAAACATTCCTAATAGTGGCGAGCCTCCTGTTTACGGCATTGTGTACACAGTTGGTACAGGTGGAAATACTTTCTTAGGCTATTCAGCGGGTAGTACAGCTACTGGATCAAATAATACTATTGTTGGTTATGACTCAGAACCATCAACAACAAGCGTAAACAACGAAGCCACATTTGGTAATTCAAATACAACAAACACTCGCTTGTTTGGTTCTTTGTCAATGGGCGGATCATCTGCTGGAACAGCGGGTCAGGTCTTAACATCTGCGGGTTCTGGTACTGCGCCTACTTGGTCAACACCAGCTAGTAGTGGGGTTACTTCAGTAACAGGAACATCTCCTGTTGTCTCTAGTGGTGGCGCAACTCCGGCAATCAGTCTTGCTTCTGGTTATGGAGATACTCTTAACCCATACGCTTCTAAAACTGCGAACTATGTCTTAGCCGCACCTAATGGTTCAGCGGGAGTTCCAACATTCAGGGCTATTGTTGCCGCTGATATTCCTACGCTAAACCAGAACACAACTGGTACTGCCGCTAATGTTACTGGTGTTGTGGCCATTGCCAATGGTGGATCAGGACAGACTACGGCTCAGTTAGCTATCAATGCTTTTGCGGGTGCTGTTACGAGTGGTTCATATTTGCGTGGCAATGGTACTGATGTTGTGATGAACACAATTCAAGTGGCTGATGTACCGACATTGAACCAGAACACAACTGGTACTGCCGCATCTACTCCTAAACTGCTTACTACCAATTTTACGATTGAGGAGAGTGGTGGTAAGTTGCTTTTTAAATATGGGGCAACGACAATTGCTTCTATGTCTTCAACTGGTGTTATTACATCTGTAACAGACATCGTATCCAATGGAACACCTTAAAGTAAAATTATGGCAACCTCAACACTCGGTTCTGGAACACTTGTTCTTGCTGGAACAACATCAGGAACAACTACAGTTACAGCAACTGCGGTAGCTGGTACTACCACTTTGACGCTTCCTGCGGCCACTGACACTTTGGTTGGTAAGGCAACGACTGATACGCTAACTAATAAGACGCTGACAGGTGCAGCAATGAACGGTACTTTGGGGGCTACTACTCCAAGTACAGTAGCGGCAACAACTATTTCCGCTACTGGCGCAATCACGCCAAGTCAAACTGCTGGAATTGTTGGCACGACAACAAATAACAACGCTGATGCAGGAAGTGTTGGGCAGGTAATATCTTCATCTGTTGCGGTAGGTTCGGCAGTTTCACTTACCAATGCCACAGGCGCATTTACAGGAAAAACAATTACCAGTATTTCTCTTACGGCTGGCGATTGGGATATTTTTGGTTCAGTAGGTATTAACAATGCAGCGACAACAAATTTTACCGCTGTTGCTGGTGGCATAAGTACAACAAATGACACTTTAAACTCGGTTTATGAGGAAGAAACCCGATTTTCATACGGGGCATCAGGATTAGTTCTAAACAACGTAGTCTCATTTTCGTTTCCAACAACAAGAGTGTCAATTTCGGCTACTACCACCTACTATCTAATTGGATATGCTGCGTTTTCAGTATCTACAGCAACAGCATTTGGACGAATCACAGCAAGGAGAAGGCGATGAATTTTTTTGTAAAAATAGATAACGCACGATATGTTTCTTTTGAGGGTATGACTCAAGAAGCAATTGTTGCAATGTTTAACCAACAAAATTTGGCCTATGAATTTGTAAGCGAGTCTGACTATAAACAAGCAATCGCACTTTTGAATTCACAAGCGTTGATAAATTCGTAAAGCAAAAAACCGCACTTTTATGGAGCGCATGGCGCATGACCCCTGAATTACAGAAATACTATGAGGATAGGTTTGATTTATTCTCCCAACAGGGTTGGATTGATCTTATGGAAGATATTGAAGTAATGTTAGAAGCAATGAATAATGTATCTACCATTACCGACGAAAAAAGTTTACAATTTCGCAAAGGCGAGATTTCTATCCTGACTTGGCTGAAAACATTGAAAAGTGTCAGCGAACGAGCATATGAGGATTTGAATGAAAAGAATGTATGAATTTGTCTGCAATTGTGGACAACGTACTGAATCTTTAGTGGTTTATGAGACTACTGAGGTTCAGTGCATGTGCGGAGAGCTTGCTCATCGCATAACAAGCGCACCGAAATTCAACTTAGAAGGTTGGTCTGGGCACTTTCCGTCCTCTTATGGGCGGTTTGAGCGCAAACACATCGACAAATTGAATGCCGAGCGCAAAGCCAACTCATAAGCGATAAGCCGAGTTGATTATCCTACAACCATTTTGGCAGGAACATAAATATGTTAATTGACAACGAATCAGAGCCGCTAGGCGAACTCGAAATAGAAGAAGCTAAATCTGAACTTCCTGAGAAATACAGGGCTAAAAGTCTAGAAGAGGTAGTACGGATGCACCAAGAGGCTGAAAAGCTCATTGGTAAACAGGCCCAAGAGGTCGGTGAAGTCCGTAAATTGGCTGACGAGTTACTAAAGCAGAACCTCGATTCTAAACAACAGCATATAAAAGAGGAAGAACCTGAAGTTGACTTCTTTGAGAACCCTCAAAAAGCAGTTCAAGCGACAATTGATAGACATCCAGACGTTCTTGCGGCCAGACAAGCTGGTCAAGAGTTCAAAAGAATGCAGATTCAGCAGAAGTTAGTGCAAGATCACCCTGACTACTCACAAGTAGTTAATGATTCTGAGTTCCAAAATTGGGTGAAATCATCGCCTATTAGATTGGGACTCTACGCTAAAGCAGATGGTGAATTTGACTATGATTCCGCAAATGAGTTGTTGTCTACCTTCAAACAGCTTCGTGGTATTAAGGCTAAAGAGTCTGAGCAAGCGGGTAATGCCCAACGGACAAAGAGCATGAAAGCCGCACAAGTTGATGTTGGTGGCTCTGGAGAGAGTTCAAAA